>TARA_R110002096_G_scaffold110087_3_pt1 | contig 11167 bp, 3 predicted proteins | sample TARA_R110002096 | Tara Oceans TARA_R110002096 (sample SAMEA4397295) | marine metagenome | biome: Polar Biome; feature: [DCM] deep chlorophyll maximum layer (ENVO:01000326); material: water (ENVO:00002006), including particulate matter (ENVO:01000060) such as... | depth 35 m
TGCTAACAATATAGAGATAGCTACATCGGAGGGGTCTAGCGTGGGTACTGTTCAATCTATACTTAGCACGGAAAAGCGCAGTGATATAGATCAGGGTCTTTTCCTCACCACCACTTACAACGCGGGTGTAACTAATATAATGGGGCCTCACAGCACCTCCACTTGCGTGGCTAGCGTAGCAGCGCCTGATAAAGATAAAATATACTCCTTTGTTTCCGGTGGTGATAAATCTACAGACAATACTTTATTAGCTTTAAGAAAGGATTATATACTACAGTACGATACTGTAGCTAAGAAGTCTAAGTACGTTTTTGTAGATATATACCACAGCTCTACGACTGTCTCAGGCGATGCGGTAGATACAACTAATTTTTATATAGCCCTAGATGCTGGGGCTGGTACTACTAACAAGACGGGTATTAGAGTTGGTATGACTTTAGGGGATACTAACGTTAAAGTGACAGCCGTTACCTACGTAGCAGATCCCGGTAAATGGAAGATCACAACAGATCAAGCTAACGGATTGTCTGACGCCAACGCTGTTGTATTTACCTCGCCTCGCGTTTTGAATTTCTCTAAGAATATCTTAATTACAGGTATAAACGTCTTAGATGATTTTATATTTTGGACAGACAATCACTCTGAACCTAAGAAGATAAGTATAGAGAGATCTATAGCAGGTACTGGTGGAACAGTTGTAACTGGGGCTGACACTCCTCTTATTGGTGATAACGATCACTTCCACACTAGGCTAGTTAAAAACAAGGCCACCCACGCCGATATAGATAACGAGCTTGAGCTAGTTTTAAATGGTTCACTACACGTCTTCATTGAAGAGCAGCACGTAACTGTTATAAAAAAAGCCCCAACGCAGCCACTAGAACTTGAGATGTATAGGACCTCGGGGGAGAGAGTTGACTCCTCAGGGGTTGAAAACCCCACAACAACAGTATTATCAGATGGTTCACAACAAACGTTTGTGGGTAGTGATGGGGTTCTGCTAGAACCAGGTGATGAGGTCAGTCTACCATCTTTTAATTCTGAAGTTGATTACAGAGAAGGAGATATAGTCCTCATAGCAAGATCAGACAACGCTTTATCCCCTAATAGTTTTACTGATTACGATATCCGAGCTGAAGTTATATCTTCAGACGTAGATCCTGAAAGCCCTGACGTATTATACTTAAACGGATTTGCAATTAGATTACTTTCTATAAGTTCTGATCTACCGACAACCTCTTTGATTTGGTATTTCAAGCTAGAGGACAAGCGACCTTTATTTGAGAACGTATTCCCTAGATTCTCGTACAGGTATAAGTACCAAGATGGTGAATACTCGACATTTGCCCCATGGTCTCAAATAGCTTTCTTACCAGACCTGTATGACTACCTACCAAAAAAGGGTTACAACCTAGGTATGGTTAATCAACTTAGAGGGCTAAAGCTAAAAGGGTACTACGGTAGCCAAAAGATAATGCCACAAGATGTAGCTGAGATTGATTTGCTATACAAAGAAGCAGGTAAACCAACCGTTTACACTGTTAAGACTATCAAGAAGCAAGGGGCTAGTGTAGGCGAGTGGCCAGATCTATCTAGCTTTCCAAACAAGAGAGGGGAGTTTGAAATAACAACAGATATAGTCCATGCCGTAGTTCCATCTAATCAAATTTTACGCCCGTGGGATAACGTTCCTAGAAAAGCTTTAGCGCAAGAGATAAGCGCTAATAGACTAATCTATGGAAACTATCTACAGAACTATACTGTAGCAGAGGATTCTGCAGCAGTACTTCAACTTGAGCAGAATAAACTAAAAGAAGCTGGTTACAACTACGCTGCCCCGTCTGTCAAGACGATGCGGAAGTACCAAGTTGGCGTGGTTTATAGTGATACCTACGGTAGGGAAACACCTATACTCACAACTAAGAAATCTTCTATAAGTGTAAAAAAGGATGCCTCTGATACTAAGAATAGGTTAGTTTGCCACATAAATAATATAACATCTTCTATACCAACTTGGGCTAAGTATCTATCTTACTATATAAAAGAGACCTCCATAGAGTATTACACGATGGCTATGGATAGGTGGTACACGGCTTCAGATGGTAACGTATGGATATCCTTTCCGTCTTCAGAGAGAAATAAACTAGATAATGAGACGTTTATTGTATTAAAGAAGGGACACGGAACTAACACCGCTATAAAAGATAAAGCTAGGTATAGAATACTAGCTATAGATAATGAAGCACCAGATTTTATTAAAACAGAAAGAAAACCTCTTGGTAAGGTTTTAGACGCGGGAGAAGAGTTAGTGGGTGCTGGAGGTTATGGTTGGCCTCTTGTTGACACTAACCTAGTTGTGATAGAGAAATCCGCTTTTGAAGGTGCATTTGGGGATAGACTGCACATACTAACACCAGACTCCTTGTATATAAAGCTTCATGGTCAAGGGCTAACCTCAAACTCGTACGAGGTTGCAAGCTTAGCTTTAGCTGGGGATTACTATAGAATCCAGATATCCGAAAAGTTTAATGACGATGTTTCTTTTACTTCAAGCGATGGCACTTATAACAATATTATCACCGACCTGGGTGTTGAGCTTATAGAACATGAGGTAGAGAATAGACCGGAATTTGACGGTAGGTTTTTTGTTAAAATACTTAATGATGAGATCTTAAAGAAACACGTTTTAGTAGGGCAGCAAGAGGATCACTTTGTTTCCAATAGCTGGAAATTATCTTACTTAAATAACAATGGTTATAAAGGAGTAGGGGCGTTTAGCGGGGAAACATTTTGGAACACTCAAACTATTACCAACAGTCAGCTAAATGCCTACGGTAACATGGATGGGCTTTCTTCAACGCCATCTTATGTTTACGCTACTGGGGAAAGAAAAGTTACGGCTACTGGGTTACACCCCACAGAGTACTTACATCATTCTGCGCCTAACGGCTTGAACCAACAAGAGTACTGGTGGGGAGACGAAAATGGAGCGGAGGGTGGCGTGAATTCTGTCGCGGTTGGCTTAACTGGTATATCGCAGAATGATATAGACGAAAACCCACTGTACGCTTTGAACGACGATAGCGTTAATCAGGTGGGGGAGTCGCAAGAGTTTTGGGATGCGGTTAGAGGTAAGTTTAGCTTTTTTATCGACGCAGCTTCAGCTTATAGCTGGACGGGGTATAAGGTTGATACCCCAGGTATGTATGGCGATAGAGTGGCTGAGCCGCCTAGTTGGAAGGTACCTGGTCCCGAAGAGGACATCCAAACCCCACGCTGGATTGGCTTTGTAGGGGACATGACGACATGGGCTAATGAGTCTAATGCTGAGGATCAAGCTGGGTGGGGTGCGGCTGACGATGAGTTCGGTAACACTATAAAAGGTAGAGGCCAACCAAGTCGAGGTATATGGCACTTCGGTGAAAGTGACGTATCATATATGGATATATCTTGGTCTGGTCTTGGTAACCATAGTACCGCGCATGGGTTCAATAACAATAACAATCCATTTTTCCATCGTCTACAAGAGTTTTACGAAGGATGGGGAGGTGAAACAGAGAGTGACGATTTTTATAGAGCGGGAAAATTCATAAATGCCTTGGTCGTACCGGGCACTAAGTTTAGGTTTGCTCGAGATCCTGACAAGCATGTATACGAAGTAAAGGCAGACCCGTTCCCTACTCTTGATGGGGAGCATTACCCTGATGTTGGTCAGTATAATGGAGGTAATTTGCCGGATACTCCGGGAATCTACCCTGGAACTATAACTGCGCAAGATGGACCTGGGTATGGTGATAGCAGCACTTTTAAACCAGGAACGAACATGTTTACCGGTGTATGGGGGATTAGGAACTTCAGAACAACGCCTTCCTCTTTTGACTCAGTTGATAACAAGGACAAGAACCAGTATATGCCTGAAAACTTAAGGCAAAGGTGGACGTTAACCGTTAGCCCGAAAATTGGTTCTATGGGCCCTTCATATTACTCGCCAACAAAGGGTACTGGGGGTTATGAGGATTTAGATTCGGATGGCACATTCACTAAGGTTGACACCTCTGCTCCTTCAAACACAGAGGATAACTACCGACGAGCTCTTAGACACGATTTCACTGGGCCATATGATGCTATACAGATATTAGATAGTTTTACAGACGCTTCTATGAAAGGCGGTTTTGTTGATAACCCAGCTATATGGGAGACAGAGCCTAAAGAAAGCGTTGAGTTAGATATATACTATCAAGCTAGTGGGTTAATTCCTTTAGAGTTAAACTCAAACACTAACGAAGAGTATATACCTATTGGTTCCACCTTCCAAGCTTATAGTACCACGGGCGCATCTGTGAAGCACACAGTAACCGCGTGGACTAGTGGGAACACCTTTACCTTTACTCCAGCACTTAGCGCTCTTACACCGATAAGTAATAGTGACACTATCACCTTCACTAAAAGAGGAAATTATTCCTTAACAGCCGTGACTAACAACGGCGTTTCAGCAGGAGCCACCACGATGACCTTGCATGGTGGACCGGGTACCGTTAACAACTCCCATAAGTTGTTTTCTCAAAAGCAATACCTAGACTGGAATAACTGTTGGTGCTTTGGAAACGGAGTGGAGTCAGACAGGGTTCGTGATGATTTTAATACAGCTCAAGTAGATAACGGAGTAAAAGCATCTACAGTACTTGGCGAGCAGATTAAGGAAGAGAGACGGAAGCATGGTTTGATTTGGTCGGGGATATATAATTCCAACTCTGGAGTAAATGACACAAACCAATTTATAGCGGCGGAGAAGATAACGAAAGATCTTAACCCTATATATGGTAGCATACAAGCTCTACTTAATAGAGACACTAGGTTAGTTATGTTCTGTGAAGACAAAGTATTACGAGGGGTAACTAATAAAGACGCTCTGTATAACGCAGACGGTCAGCCTCAACTTGTAGCTAGCAATAAAGTAGTGGGTGATGTAACGCCGTATAAAGGCGACTACGGTATATCAAAGAACCCTGAATCTATAGCAGTTACACCTAGCACAACTTACTTTACAGATTCTATTAAAGGCCGTGTATTAGCTCTTTCGACAGAAGGTATAAGATCGATATCGGACATGGGCATGAAGGATTATTTCTCAGATTCAATGAGCGCTAACGTATGGAGATGCTTAGGTACTTACGACGATAGAAAGAAAGAATACAACTTAAGTACATATAAAAAGTACACAGCCAACCAACCTACGTCACACGATAATATAACGGCGTCATATAGTGAGATATCAAAAGGGTGGGTTAGCTTTAAGTCTTTCCATCCACAGAGTGGCTTGAGCTTAAACAACAATTACTATACCTTCTATAACGGAGGTATTTGGGAGCATTACGCTGGAGCAAGTTACAATACTTTTTACGGTATACCAAGTAGCTCAGATGTAACAATACTGCTAAACGATCAACCTGAGGTGGTCAAAAAGTTTATGACTATAAATTACGAGGGATCTCAACAGGGTATACCTGCTTTTGTTTCAAACTCTAATGACTCCACTTACACCGGGGCAGCCGGGACAAACGAGGGGGTGGCAACTGTGGTTTTCACTGATGGCGAGTACTACAATTTAGCCGCTCAGGACGGATGGTACCTAGATAACCTAGCTACTAATCTACAGACGTGTGGGCAGGTTTACTTTAAGAATAAAGAAGATAAATACTTCGGCTATCCGTCTGGAGAAACTACAATACTAAGTAACCTAGACGAAAGAGAGTTCTCTGTACAGGGTATCGGTGTAGCCTCTATAACTCATAACAATTCTACTCTTGGGAACGGTATAACTATTACGGTTCAAAATGACTTAAACAACACCGCTTGGGATACATTAGGGGTTCAAGCAACCGAGACCTCTCACTGGACTTGCAGCTCGGTAACTTTACCTGCCGTAGCCGGGGCCTCAATACCAGGTAGCACTATAGCTACTCTTGAAATTTCTTCTATAATAGACGGCGTGTACAGTGGATATCCTTTATCAGCCGCTAACTTTGAGTTAGGTGAGTATGATTCAGTGAATGGATTGGTTTATGCTGTTGATTCAGGATCAAACGTCACAAATCCGTCGTCTGACTCTATAGCTAGTATTACTTTTGCTGATACAGGCATAGCAGGTAGCCCAAGTAATACGGTTTCGGTAGCGGTGCTTTTTAGTACCGGCGAAGATTGGCCTGATGTTGACACTACTTTTGAAATAGATATCGACGAAAAGGCTGCAGCGGCTGTTACAGAGACTAGAGACTTCTATCTGAAAACTCAATATAGTTTTGTAGGTACAGGATTTCAAGCAAACCCTGTTGTAGCCAACGTAGCGGATGTAACAGAAGCTGTGGTAGACGCAGGCTCAACTACTAACGCAAACATAGACTTTAGCGATCCAACGATAAACAGTCACACTGGGGCTGTTGAGAACGAGGTGTCTACTAAAGTTGTTGAAATACAATTCACGGCAGCAACTGGGAAATACTACATGGGTGGTGGAGCTGCGCCATCTGTTACATTTGAAAATCTTGACGGATACACTGATTCATACATCGGTCAGATAACAGATATCACATACTCTCAACCAAATCACATTGAAACTTTTAAAGCAAAAGTATTCTACACGCCACCTCAAGATAGCTCATTGCTAATAGATGAGGCGGTGATGGCTAACCTAGGTCACAAAGCTGTGGTTAATTATCAAATGAAAAGTGATCCATCGCCCGATGATGTTTACGATATAACTAATGTAGTGAACCCTAGCAATATAGCTCATGGTCCTGCCACAGGTATTATGAAGGTATATGGCGCGAGTAGTGCTACGTATAAAATCTACGTGCAGAAAAAGATCTCTACAACCTCTGGCTCAACGGCGTCTACAGGCGGGTATTATAACTTTACTACAAACGCTTTCCAAAATGCAACGGCTCACGGGGTCGGTAAGATAAGTCCTAGTGGTTTAAGCTTGCACACGGTGTCACTACCCTCAGTAGTTGCGGATACTCGGTATGATGTAACTATAGAGGCTGTTGATAGTTCTACAGCTGGGCAACCAGCTTCATTAAGCGCTCAAGTGCCAACGGTACCTGGGGATGCTATTATGATCCACCGTGGAGTTAGAAAACTAACTATAAGACCTGTTACCCAAGATACGACAGATTTCGCTAGTCTCCCAACCCTTGTTTTTAGTAGACCAGCTCTATACGAAGGAAGCTCCGCACAGTCAACTCAAGGTGAAACAGTATCTGCTGTGGGTGGAACAGGTGGGGTTTCTTCAACTAAGCTAGTGGTGGTTAGTGATTACAAGCGTATTAAACATGGTATGGTTTTAATGTCCGCTTTTAACGGCGCGGCAACTACTATACCTTCAGGAATTACGGTCGCAGACACGCGAAGAGGTAATATAACATTAAGCGCTGCGTGTAATATACCTGCTGGTACTAAATTGCAGTTTGTCGAGGCTAACACTTTAATCCCATTTAGTTTAACTATAGCTCGTGCTGATTCTCACACTTTTAGTTTAAGAACTGGTATAGACTATAGAGCGTCTGTAAGTGGGTTAAGTTCTAATATAGAAACCTTGGTTAATGGTGGGGCTACTGATACTACTGCTATACCTGTGGATTCTAGTAAGGGCATTGAAGCTGGTATGATGGTCACTGGTGTTGGGATAGTAAGCGACCCAGCTTATGGGTACGCTAGGGTTACAAACAAAGCAAACGCAACATCGTTTGTTACTACTAGTAATCAAACACTTGCGGATGATACCGTGTTAAGTTTCAGCTGGCCAGAAGATGATCCTACTCTACCTGAGTACGATGAATTTGGCGGTGGTAACACGGGTGTTAAACTCCGCCACGTGGATGCAACTCTGATCAGCAACACGTCGGTTAAAGTAGATGGCTACGTACAGATATCTAGTATAAACTCAGATAGCAACATGAACTTACACCTTGACGAGTATATTGAGGTCACTTAAAATCCTAAAAATAAATGGCACTAGCAACACTAACTTTTTCAGCCCCTATAAATGTATCTTGCCAAGTGGGGGATACCGTTTACCATGTAGCAACCGCCACGTCTGGTGGGTTCTCAGTTGATGACAGCGCTATAGTTATGATCGGGGATATAGTACAAATACAAAACCCTACAACTACAAGCCCTGTTATAATAGCTCGCACAACACTTGGTTACAGTGAGTTGACTCTTAATAACAGATTCATTCTTTTTAGTAAGGATAACAAAGCTAATTTAAACTCTCCCGTGGGTTACTATGCTAGCCTGAAAATGGTGAATGCAGATAGAACTAACCCAGCAGAACTGTTCAGTGTAGCGGCAGAGGTATTTAACAGTAGTAAATAAGTGCTAGAAAGTGTAACTATATTAGTATAATTGAATTAAATCTAATGACTATAGAAGACATCGACAACCAAGCTTTAAGCAACCCTTTATCCAAAGACGAGTTAAGAAAGCAGTTCGTGGAGAAAACGGAGGAGTTAGGTCTAAAACATACTTTCACATTTGATGAAGCTTGGGAGGTAGCCCAAGAGTTAAGAAAAAAACAGGATTTTAGAAATAAAATGATGGATCTCCAGCAGGAGATGGTTGATAATGGAGCTTTGGTCGGACAGGACGTCCACGATTTAAACCCAACAAAGCATACTTTCGCTGATGGTTGCTATATTAGAGAAATATTCAACCCGGCTGGGGTCTTAGTCATAACTAAGATACATAAAAAAGAGCACCCGTTTTTCCTTATGAAAGGTAGGATGTCTATACTCACTGAGGATGGCATTAAAACTATTGAAGCCCCACACCACGGTGTAACACAACCTGGTACTAAGAGAGCTATTTATGCACATGAAGACTGCACTTTTATAACAGTTCACGCAACAGATAAGACAACTCCAGAAGAAGTAGAGGAAGAAGTGATAGCTAAAAACTTTAACGATAGCGACGTATCTTTAGATGCTAGCTTAAAAAAGTTCAGTGAGATTTTGGGTCTTAATTTAGATACAATTAAAATAAATAAATCATGAGTTTTGCAGGGATAGCAGCGGTAGTATCCGCGGGTGTAGGAGTGACCAAGGCCATACAAGGTGGCGTTCAAGCCAAGAAAGCTAAGGAAGATGCGGCTAAGGCTAAAACAGAATTAGAGAAGAATAAAAACATATTCTCCAGCTTAGATACAAGCAACCCATATCAAAATATGGAAAACACAATGGAGGACTTAACCGTTAATACCCAAGCAGCTGAGTTCTCTAAACAACAATCTATGCAAGGTCAAGCTAACATAATGCAAGGTCTGAAAGGCGCAGCTGGTGGATCAGGTATAGCAGCTTTAGCTCAGTCTATGGCTCAGCAAGGATCTATGGATGCTCAGAAGTCGGCCGCGTCGATAGCACAGCAAGAGCAAGCTAACCAGAAGCTATCAGCTACAGAAGCTAGCAGAATACAAGGTATGGAGCGTTCTGGTGATGTCATGAGTAGAAACATGCAAATGGGTAAGGTTGACAGCCTCATGGGTATGGCGGCTGGAGATCTGGCTGGAGCAAGGTCTAGGCAGCAAGCTGGTCAAGAGGCTATGATGGAAGGCGTTAAAGATGTAGCAAACACAGCAGTCGATTATGGTAAGAACACTGGAGAAATTACTGGTGACACTGGTTATGGCTCCAACTTAACCACTCAACAACTTGAGGACATGCTAAACCAAAGAAAGGACAAGAAATAATGGCAGAGCAATCAGCACCAAGCGTAAGCTACAGAGTAAGTGCCGGCACCCTCAATAATATGAAGGAAGCCGCAGGTAATTATATGCCTAACTATGGCAACTGGAGATATAGAGTTAAGCCGCCTGAGCCAGAGCCAGAGCCAGAAGAAAAGCTCATACCTCCGCCTAAAGATATTCCGGAAGAAAAAGAAGAGCCTTTAACCGGCAGCGACAAAAAATCATGGGGAGAGGGAGGAGGTACAGTAAATGAATTTGCAAAAAATTGCCACAATGAAGATGGTAGTAGAAAAGAGGGGCATATATACACAAACAGCAAAGGCAATAAAATTTTATGTGCGTGGGACGACTCCGGTAATTACGAGAAAAAGAACGACAGCGTGCATGATGTCACAACCGATGACACTAGAGGTGGAGTTCATAGAACATATGATGTAGTAGATGGCAAAAAGGTAAACATAAAAGAAACGCCATGGGGAGATCAGGAAGGTTATACGCCATTTGAAAAACGATCCCCGTACAAAGCGCTTGAAGGTGTTGGTGATAGCGGCGCATTAGGTGGTGTTAGCGGAGGGGTGGCAGATGAAGAGGTTGTTGAGGAGGTACCGCAAGTGGATCCGTATAAAGAGTTGATGCTTGCGGCATCTAACTTTAGAGGTTCTACGCCTGGTCACCACGAGCAAGTGAAAAAGATTGTAGGTGAGATGAAAAATAACTTCAGCGGCGGAGATAAACCAGCTCAAGCAGAGCAGCATGCTGAGCTCAATAAGTTATCACAAAACGTAAAGGAAGATGTAGGGGAGGAAGGTTTAGCTAATACGGTTAAAGAGGTTGTTGATGGCAAACTACTAAGTGATTCCATTAGGCCTCAGGAGATGGAGCTAATATCTAGATACCTAGATAGAAAAGGTGTACAGCCAATTCAAACAGAGGATAAGCAGTGGTTGAACTTAATGCCCACAAGAGATGGAGGTATGGTCCCGATGTCCGTTAATGATATGAGCGAGTTGATTGCCAAGAGAACTATACAGTATCCTATAGGTAAGGAGTTTAGCACTGCCCTTGGTGACTTTGAGAAACACGGTAGACAAGGTGGAGTTTGGCATCCTGAGGATATCAAAATGCAAAATATGAATCTTATTAAAGGTAACCCAGATGCGTTAGCATCTTGCTTGCTTGACGGCGGTATATTTGGTACAAGACCTCTGATTGAAAAAATTAAAGAAGTGTATTTCCCAGACGCAGACATTGATCTCAAAGAATTAGTCTACCAGTCTTCACAAAGCAAAGAGACCTACGATGAAATGGTTGACATGTTTGCTGGAGGATTAGAGCGTGTAGCTCATGAGAGATACTTAGCCGGTAAGGGTAAGTTTGATGAAGAAAACAAGGGCGCTCCAACAGAGTTGTCTGCCGCAGAGCTAA
>TARA_R110002096_G_scaffold53317_4_pt1 | contig 11163 bp, 11 predicted proteins | sample TARA_R110002096 | Tara Oceans TARA_R110002096 (sample SAMEA4397295) | marine metagenome | biome: Polar Biome; feature: [DCM] deep chlorophyll maximum layer (ENVO:01000326); material: water (ENVO:00002006), including particulate matter (ENVO:01000060) such as... | depth 35 m
GCCTGAACGGAACACTAATCACACTGCCGCCACTGCGAGAACGCCGCGGGGACATCCCCGAATTGGTGCGTCACTTCTGTTCCTCTCATGCCGAGGGCGTTGGGATCTCCGACGCGGCGCTCGAGATTCTCGTCGCTCACGACTGGCCGGGCAACGTACGCGAGCTTGAATCCGTCATGCGCACGGCCGCGGCTTTGTGTGGAGAATCCAGAATCGAACCCGAGCATCTCCCGGATTCCGTTCCACGCATATCGGGTACGACTAGCTCACCATCGGCCCATGGAACTTTGGCCGATACGGAAGCGGCCGCAATCGAACGCGCCATTACTCACTGCGGCGGTGACGTCAGGCAGGCGGCCGCCCTGCTCGGCATCGGTCGTAGTACCTTGTATCGAAAACTACAACGCCTGAATCTAAAACGCTCGACCTGGTCATGAGCGTAGCAAGGACACACACTAGGACGGCGATACGATGAAGTTCATGGTATTCATGCTGCCGACGATCCCCGCGAGTTACGAGGAGCGCGAGCGCCTGCGGCCGATCGGCCGCAACGTAGAACGCATGCAGCAAATGCTCGACGAAGTTCGCGAAATTGCGATCTACGCCGACGGTGCCGGATTCGACGCTCTGTCGCTGACCGAACACCATTTTCATTCCGAGGGACTCGAGGTCTCCGTAGCGCCAATCCCTTTTCTGGCCGATCTCGCAGCTCGCACGCAGCGCATCAAGTTGGCGACGCTGGTAATGGCGCTTCCCGCCTGGGACCCCATTCGGTTGGCTGAAGAGATCGCGATGCTCGATCATTTGAGTCGAGGCCGCTTTATTCCCGGCATCGGACGCGGTTATCAGGATCGGCGGGTAAAGGTGCTCGGTCAACACTACGCCGTCGAAGGCGCGAAATCCGATGGTTCGGAATCTGACCGCCATAATCGCGAGGTATTCGAGGAAATCTATACCATCATGAAGATGGCCTGGACCGAGGATTCCATTGCCTACAAAGGTAAGTACTACGAGATACCTTCACCATACGAGGAAGGGATCCGAGGGTGGCCCGTGGCGGAAAATTGGACGGCACGTTACGGCGTACCGGATGAACTGGACGCTGACGGGACCTTACGCCGAATTTGTGTCGTACCGAAGCCTTACACCCAGCCGCACCCGCCGTTATGGCAGGCGTTCTCGGCTAGCGACGAGACGATCGAGTGGTGCGCCCGGGAAGATATTCTTTGCTGGAGTCTGGCGTCGGAACCGAGCATTTTCAGGGCATTGTGCGAGGCCTATCGTGACGCATCCGCGCGGCACGGCCATGGCCGCGCGCTTGGCGACAATTTCGGCGCGTTTCGTATGGTGTACATAGGAGAAACATACGAAGAGGCGTTCGCCCTCGGCGCGTCTGCATTGGGTGATGCTTTTGTACGGTACTTCTCCGGCTTTGGCTTTTTTGAAGGATTTCGTCGGCCGGGCGAGACTGGCTCGGTACCGATTACGTTCGAGCGCATGGTCGAAGCACGGTTCGCGATCGTGGGGACGATCGACGAGGTCAAACGTCAAATAGCGGAGCTCTGCGATGACGTCAACCCACAATGGTTTGGTTGGTATCTCGACCAGGGCCTGATGGACCCGGTGCAGCTGCGCCGTCAACTCGATCGCTTTGCGAACGAGATTATCCCTGCGTTCGGAGACTGATTCATGATCTATTTTATTCGAAAGATTAAATAAGGAGAAAGTTAATGAGCAGCGTACGAGCACTCAGTGCAAAACCCGAAGTTCCACAATTCAAAACCGACGAGCTCGATTGGCATTACCTGAAAGGAGGCCCCGAGTTCGACTACCATATTGACTACAGCCTCGCCTTGCTCGGTGCCGATCCGAAGGCCGGTCGTTGCGAGTTTCTCGTGCGCTGGGAGTCGGATGCTTATTGCCATTACCATCGACATATCGGCGACACCACGATCCTGGTACTGGAAGGCGAGCACCATGTGGTAGAGACGTCGCCGACCGAGACAGTGCACAAGACGCGCACAGCCGGCCATTACGCGCATAATCCGGGTGGCGACGTACATATGGAGTACGCGGGCCCGCAGGGCACACTCGTATACTTCAGCATGCATACACCGGACGGCCGCCTGTTCGACATTCTTGACAAGGCGCACAATGTGCTGGCGACGACGACTATCGAAGATTTAGTGGCCGGCCGCTTGGTGGAGTAACGTCGGGTTCCCCGGCAACGGCGCTACCGCCTAGGAAGGACGATGGCGAGGAAGTACCGACGATGTTCAAGATCATGATACTCAGCAAGCGGAAGCCGGGAATGAGTGAGCAGGACCTCATAGCGTACTACGAAGGTAACCATGCACCGGTAGCCTCGATCAAAGTGCCGAACATGAAGCGGTATGTTCGGCACTTTCTGCATTGCTACGGTAACGACGTCTACTCGACCGATCCCGAGGAAAAACTTCGCGAGCATATCCGCGGCGCGTGCCTTAAGGTCTATGTCGAGGATCCCGTAGTAAATGCCAGGCGTGAAGAACTCCGCCCATTCGACGCCCGGGGCGTCGTATCGGAACAGAGGTCGGCCACTCTGAGTGGGCCGGGCAAGGGATACTTCGCTCATGTTGACGCTCCTCGGGAACGCCGTTGATAAGGTTGGCGAATCGGCTCTGTCATTCTGCCGTAGCGGAGAATCGGAAAATAGGTATCGAACGGCTGTGAGCCCCGAACATTCTCGCGAAACGCGTGCCGCTCGATGCTGGGACGAATCGAAAAGCACGTTGCTAACGCATCGATAACTGGGGCTGTCGGGGATGAGGCGTTTCGCGCGTAAGTTTAGCGCCTTTTCGTTTACAGGACAGTCGTTCCGATCATCGCGGTCGCGAACTCAGAGATCCGCGGACTATCAGATCCCGATCACCGGTACCCGTGGACGAGACCGCGCGACGACGATAGTGGTCGCCGAGGGCATCGAACACCACGTGCTCTTCCGCGAGGAAGGACAAGCAACCGGCGAGGTCGATAAATTTTTCCTCATCCGGGCGCATCACCTCGAGGTATCGGGGCTCGTTCAATGCAGCGTTCATCGACTCGCGGCTGTCGAACCAGATAGCCCCGACTCCATCGTAGTCGTTGGCGATATCACCGAACAGGGAGCCCGCCGCCGCTTCGCCGGGAGCGAAGTGATACTGCACGTATTTTCGCACGTATCGCATGAATTCCGGCGTTTCCAGTATTAGCGGCGCATGATGGTCTTGCCAATAGCGCGTGAATTCCGCGCGGGTTAAGCCCGTCTTGCGTTTTACGTAGACGATCATCGTGACCACAATCTATCTCCCTATCCATAGGTTCGCCTTTTTCTCGAGCATACCGTCGGCGTTCCTCGGCGTTCAAGGTCGTCATATCGGTCTCATGATCCTCTAGCACGAAGAATCGAATCGAGGATTTGTCGAAAAGATTTTCCTCATCCTCGCCGAGGATGCGTGCGGTCTCGGGCTCGGTGAGGTATTCCATGCCGCGCCGGAAATCGTCCTCGTCGTCGAACCAGGCTTCCGTGGCAACGTCGTATGCCGGTTCGGGACAGCCAGTGCGTGTACCACCGGCATATCCGCTGCACGACGACTACGGTACTGGAAGGCGAACTCCGGGTGTGGGAGCAGCTTGACGGAGGCGGCGAGGTCGTTAAGGTGAAGTCCGTGGGCAGTTGTTCGCGCGACGGCGAGAACGAAGTACACATGGAAGGCAGTGGAGACGATGATGCGATCATCGTCTTCGCGATGCGTACCGACGGGGAGGTGATTTACGAGCCCTTCAACGACGACCTCACTCTTCGTCGTGCTATTACGGTCAAGGATTTCCACCGCGACTGATTTGAGCACTGACCACAAGATCAGTGTTAACGGATCGACGGGGCGAAGGCGTTATTTCTCTGTTTGGCCTCAAAAATGCACGACTTAACGCCGCCAGCGCAGACGCATCTCATTGATTGATTTAAAAATATAAAACAATGGCATTGTAGAGGTCGGCGGTTCGATCCCGCCTGGCTCCACCAAACCCCCTGATTTTCTTCTGAATCCTCTACAATAATTTTCGTAAAACGGCGCGAAAGTCGCTTTTTGCGGAAGTTGTAGAAGATCTCCACTCTAATCAATCGATTATCACATCGGGGCGATTTTTCAATCACTCCGCGATGGACGATCGTTTTGTCGTTCAAAACGTCGCCGTCGTGCGCCTTGATTACGAAAATTTTACTTATCAATGCGAACACGGACGGGCGTTCGCTTTGAGTATATTGGAACGACTGCGACTTACCCGAGAACGGACATTCGACTCCTCGAAAAAGAACGATGCGAACGGTCAATTTCAGACGTACCTGCTGTCTTAGCCCTTCGGATAGGCGGCCCACCATATTTGCCGGGAGCTCAAGAGATGAACCGGGGTGCAATTGGTACGGTTGGCGAGAGCTCGCATCGCTGGCGACTGGAGACAAAACAAATTTCGGGGTACTAACGGTCCGGTTCCTAAATAATTTTTGTCGAGGGCGCACAGAATGATGCCATCCATCGCAATTTCGGCGTGGCGAGGCGCTGATATCGGAAATGATGCTTTTCGAGAGCGCTACCTTGAAGGGCTGAAGACTGTTACTTCGAACGTGCAGGGCTTGGTCGGGTGTGAGGCATTCGTGCTCAACCGTGACGTTCGCGAGTCCCTTGGGAGTATCGGCAATGGAACGCCCACACACGATCTATGGGCAATGCTGGTTTTCGAAGACGAGCGCGCCAGGACCGTGTTTGACGAAAGCGGCGGGCTCGATTCGCTGAAAGACCCCGAATTGGCCGCATGGACAACCGCAGCGGCTGCTCGGTATGCCAACGCACTCGATAGTGGAGTTCGAGGGAAAGATGAACGCCCGTCAGCGCATAGAGCATTGGCTGCGCCACTGACGATTACACGACCGCAGGTTGCGAATCACGACCATACGAAGGCCTACACAATTTTCGGTACCGTCTACCGCCACCCGACACTCTCGCACGCCGAATTCCTCGATCACTACTCACGTGTCCATTGGCACTACGTCCCCGATTTGCCCGCGATCCAGCGCTACGACGTGTATCTCACGGAAGACGGTAACGCCGGGAACACGACCCTGCCGGCCACCCCGCCAACACCGGACTCGTACATACTCATGACTTTCCCGTCGAAGGACGACTGTTTCGCAGCGCTCGCCACACCGGTGGGTGAGGCAGCGATAGCGGACTGGAAAGGGTTCTTATGGTGGGTCGACTTTGAGGAGGTCAACGCCGGTACGATTATCGGCTGAATATCAACGGCCGACAGCTTCACGCGCTCGCCAGTTCCGGCGAGTCACTGCGGTCGAAGCTCGAATTCGGGATCGTCAGGGCCGTGCCAAAGAGCGAACGGGCCACGAAGCAGAAACGGCAAGGGCGGAGTGCGCGAGGTGTCCGGGTCGACTTCACCGAACAACTCGTTGTTCGCAGCCATCGTACAAACGGCAACGTACAAGCTGCGTCGAACTTTGCGGATTTCGTCGACCAGATCGGGCTCCGCGCAGAGATTGTCGAAAGCGTTATAGTGCATCATCAGTGCTGGTCGCCCGTCGACGATGGATGACCCGATTCTCGTGCCGAACCGCATCCATCTCTGCACTACACCATCCTTGATGCAAAGGTTATGTCCCTGCCCATCAAAGTTGGCATGGCTAATCGGAGCGAAAGCCTTACCGATCCACTCGCCTAATCCGTACTTATGGTGGAAGTCGTCATGGCGTTCGGCGATAGGCATCGGCATAGCCGACTGATACTCGCCGTGCAGCTCGTCGAGGGCCGGGGCAGGAGCCGCCGACCAGATTGCAAGCAGCTCTTGCTCCGTCATGTGGCGAAGTCGCTCTAAGGTCAGATCGTTGATCGACTCGGGTGAGAGAAGTACAGCGCTCATCTTATCTGGTTCCCCTGAGTAAGCTCGCCGGGTTCGATGTTACCACGTCAAGGCAGCTTGGCCTTTCCTCGTCCGGGGCGCCAGACCCTGTGGGAGAAAGCCCATCGCTTGAGGAGTCCCCGATCTTTACCCCATTGTGCTTGCGATTTTCTGATGATTCTTAGCCCAGATGTCCGCAAATTCCGTGGGCGAACGGTTGTCGAGAGCCTTGTGAGGTCGGCTCTTGTGGTAGTCGTTCCTCCAAGCCCGCACCTTTCGTCGCGCATCGGTCAAGTCCTTGAACCAATGCGTGTTCAGAATTCGCAAACCGATTGGGCACCTTTATTGAGAGCCCCTCGCTATTCGTCGGGCGGGGCCTTGAAACCGATCGCGGGCGATATTCGCCCGCGAACGCGGCCCCGCTACTTCACGCCGCGGGCAAACATGAGCGTGTCGGTGAGACCAGATTAACGGTGTTACCGGGGGACTCGAAATCCGCCACCAAGCAGGCATGGCGGACCCCGCCCGTCATCTGCGCCGTCTGCACCCGCGCGCGAATCAGGCCTGTCCGACCTTGCGATTCGTGGCAAAGCCCACGTTCGAACCGAGAATCGCAGCCTCGCCTTTCATGCTCTCCTGCCACAGCAAGGATTCCATCATGATGTGCAAAGGCTGATCCTGAATCGTGAGTTCGTACACCGGTTCGTCGTAGGACGCGTGGTTGTGCACCGCCCAGCCGGGTGCGGAGACCATCAGGTCGCCGGCTTTCCATTCGTAGCGCTGGCCATCGACCACGCTGTAGCCGCTGCCGGCAAAATAGTAATTGATCGCGGATGACACGTGCCGATGCGGGCGGTCGATGATCTTCGGCGGCCGGATCGTGATGGTGGCAAAGAAATTCGGCGTCGTACCGTTAGAGCGGCCGGTGAGCGGGTTGTACATCAGGTACAACCTGCGCCCGACATAGTCTTTGCCCAGCGCCACGAGCTTGTCGAGGTTCGTCTTGACCGTAGCCCACGGCCAGTGCAGCGCCCTCGACTCGACGGCCGGCGGGCTGATCAGCGTTTCGTAGGGCATCAACTGGGCGCCGTCCTCATCGATGGCGAACGTGCCGAACGGGCTCGCGCCATGGGTGTTGTCTTCGTGCGACTCCTCGACCAGGGCGACGTCGGCGGTCATCGGCGGTTCTTCGTCGACGAGATGCACGCGCAGCATCTCTAGCAACGGTGCATTCGAGTAGGTCAGGCGCACCTGGATATCGTCCGAGTCGTTCACATGGCGATACGGCAGGTAGGACGGATGGTTCCACACATCGTACTGCTGGAAGCGGATCTGCTTGCCGCCGACGATCGTCATGCCGCGTCCGCGGATGCAGAAGTTCACCTGCGTCGAATTGTGCCGGATCGGCGCCGTTTCCTCGCCGGGCAGCAGTACGTCCAGCGTGACGCGCACCCCGGGGTTGAGGCCGGGCGTCGCGGGGTTCGCGCTCGGGTGCACGAACTGCACCTGACGACGGCCATTCGCCGGCCTAGGCGCCGCGGCGAGACGTTCGATTTCGCCGTCAATCTGCTCGCGCGTGATCGTGACCGGCCACCATTCACGGGCCGGACGCCAGTTCTCGGGATCGTTGCCCGTCGTGACGGTGCCCGTCTGATCGATAAAATTAACCTGAGCCTGTTCCACTTCTGCTACTCCTTTTTTCAGCCCGAAAAACCGTCTTCGAAGATGGACGGCACCGGGGCTTTGATGCCGAGACTGTTTACAATGATAGCGTGAGTCGTGTAGCGCGCCATGACGAACAGGACGGCAACCGCACGCGCCACACCAAGGCGTTCGACCACGTCGTCGAGCAAATCTCCCGTGTCGGCGCCATCGCGTTCCACCGCAGCGATCACGAAAGTCTGGATGACACGTTCGTCGTCGCCGAGGTCCGCTTGCGTCCGGGGTGACAGCGCTTCTACCGCTTCGACCCAGTCACGACCAAACCCCAACTTTACTGCGAGGCGTTCGTGCTGATTCTTTTCGTAGGCGACCCGTTTCATCGTCGCAACGGTCAGGGCGATGAGTTCGACGGTGCGCATATCGAGTTCGCCCTTGGACAGATCCGTGAAGTCCATGAACGCCTTGAGCGCTTCGGGCTGGTGCGCCGTCGCCGCGAAAAATTCCCCGAGATAGCCCAGCCGTTCGACTTTCGAACGCAAGCCATCGGCGATCGCCGGCGGTAAATCTTCAAAGCTGAAACGGGGTATCTGAGCGCTCATCGAAAGCCTGATGTCATAAAATTACTTTGCTTCCTAAGTAACCTAGCATACAATCCGCAGGCATGAAAACACCCGCAGCCAAACTCGAGTTCCCGCTGAGTGAGAGCATCGGTGCGATGGTGCGTATGACGCACCAGGCATTCACCCGGGACCTGCAGCGGCATCTCGCCGAGCACGACATCCCGGTGGGCATGTGGTTTTACCTGCGTGCGCTGTGGGAAGAAGACAAGCTGACGCAGCGGGAGCTGAGCCGCCGCGTCGGGGCTACGGAGCCGACCACGGCGCAACAGCTCGTGAAAATGGAAGCGCGCGGCTATATCACCCGCCAGCGGGCGCAATCCGATCGCCGCACGAGTCACGTGAGCCTGACCCGGCGTGGACGGGCGCTGAAGGCGCGACTCCTGCCCTATGCCGTGGCCGTGAACGAAACGGCGGTGGACGGATTGAAGGCGAGCGAAGTCCGGCAGCTGCGGACGCTGCTGGAAAAAGTGCGTACCGGCCTCGAACAGCGCGAGGAAGCGCTCGCGAACGACGCCGCCGGCGCCGTGTCGCCGAGCAGCGAAACGCGAGGGCCGGCGCCGCGGCGATCATCCACCGGGTCCGCGGCCCAGGAGCGGTCATGAGCACTCACACAATCACCAGCCGCCTCGATCTGCTGCCGCAGCGCCGGGATCTGTTCTACGGCGGTGAGTGGCATGAGCCCCATGGCGGATACGAACCCACCTGGAACCCGGCAACCCAGGACGACCTCGGGCCGGTCGCAGTTGCCAATACGCAGGATGTTGCGGCGGCCGTTGCGGCGGCCGAGCTGGCATTCCCGGCCTGGCGCCGGCTGGAGCCCCGTGAACGCGCCGAATTCTTGCGCGCGCTGGCCGCACGGGTGCGCGAGTGCGCGGAAGAGTTCGCGATGATCGACGCCATCAACTGCGGCAACCCGGTGCGCGAGATGATCAGGGATGCCGCGATCGCGGCGGCGCAAATCGATTACTACGCGGGCCTGGCACACGAACTCAAGGGCACGACGCTACCGGCGAGTGACGGCGCGCTGGATTATTCCGTGCGCGAACCGCTCGGGGTGGTCGCGCGGCTGGTGGCCTACAACCATCCGTTGATGTTCCTCGCCGGAAAACTCGCGCCGGCGGTTGCGGCGGGCAATACCGTGATCATGAAGGCGGCAGCCCAGGCGCCGCTGTCGGCATACCGGCTCGCGGAGCTGGTGCGGGAAACGCTGCCGGCCGGGGTCGTCAACATTCTTTCCGGCGGTCGGGAATGTGGCGAAGCGCTCGTCGCGCATCCGAAAATTCGCAAGGCCGCGCTCATCGGTTCGGTGCCGACCGGGATCGCCATCCTGAAGAATGCGGCGGACAAGGTCATGCCGGTGACACTCGAATTGGGCGGCAAGAATCCGCTCATCATCTATCCGGATGCGAATATCGACAACGCCGTGAACGGCGCCGTGAGTGGTATGAATTTCTGGTGGGCAGGACAATCGTGCGGATCGACGTCGCGCTGTTTCGTCCACCGCTCGGTCTACGATCGGGTGCTGTCCGACATGGCCAGCCTGATCCCGCGGCGGCACCGTTGCGGCGACCCCGCGGACCCGGAGACCACGATGGGATGCCTGATTTCACGCGCGCATTTCGACAAGGTCATGGAATACATCGAGGCGGCACATGCCGAAGGGGCCCGGCTCGTGTGTGGCGGCGGGCGGCCAGCGGACCCCGCGCTCGCGCACGGCTGGTTTGTGGAAGCGACCGTCTTCGCCGATGTGACGCCGGACATGCGCGTTTTCCGCGAAGAAATCTTTGGGCCCGTGCTCGCTGTCGTACCCTGGGACGACGAGGAGTCGCTGTTCGAGCAGGTCAACGCGCTCGACTACGGGCTGACCGCTTCGATCTGGACGCAGGATCTCGTCCGCGCGCACCGCGCGGCGGCACGGGTCGAAGCGGGCTACGTCTGGATCAATCACACGAGTTCGCATTTTCTTGGCGCCGATTTCGGCGGTTACAAACAATCGGGTATGGGTCGTGAAGAAGGCCTGGAAGAATTGCTGGCCTATACGCAAATCAAGCATGTCCACGTCGCGCTCGACTGAAGCAGCGCGTCGCCCGTTCAACTTCGTTCGGCTGCTGGCTCGGGCAAGCGCCGACTATTATTGACTGTACTCAGGCTACTTAAGGGAAAGCACAAAACATGAACGAATCGATGCAGATTGCCCACCCGCCCACCGTATCCCAGGCGCGCAAACACTGGCCGGAAAACGAATACGCGCGGATACCCTATTGGCTGTACACCGATCCGGACGTGTTCTCGCAGGAAATGAACCGGATCTTCTGTGGCCGCAGCTGGTCCTATGTCGGTCTCGCGGCCGAACTCCCGGGCCCCGGAAACTTCCTGACGACGATGATCGGGAATCGCTCGGTGATTGTGTGTCGCAATCGTGACGGCGAGTTGCGCGCGTTCGCGAATCGCTGTGCGCATCGCGGGGTCAAATTCTGCCGCCAGCACCTCGGCACGGCAAAACGCTTCATCTGCCCCTACCATCAGTGGGCCTATGATCTGAATGGAGAACTCAAGGGCGTACCCTTCCGCGCCGGTGTGAAAGGGCAGGGCGGTATGCCGGAGGATTTCGATCTGAACGCGCACGGCCTGCAACAACTGCGGGTTACCGAGCACAACGGCGTCCTGTTCGCGTCGTTCGATCGAGACGTGGAAGACTTTACCGACTACCTCGGCGAGACGAACCGCACGTATTTCGAACGGGTTTTCGACGGCCGCGAGCTTACCGTACTGGGCTACACGCGGCAGCTCATTCCGGGCAACTGGAAACTCATGTTCGAAAATATCAAGGATCCCTATCACGCCTCACTGCTGCATGTCTTCCTCGTCACGTTCGGCCTGTTCCGCGCCGACCAGGAGTCGCAGGTGAAGATGGATGCAACCGGCCGCCACGGCTTGCTCATCTCGCGGCGGGGCG
>TARA_R110002096_G_scaffold154447_2_pt1 | contig 11162 bp, 7 predicted proteins | sample TARA_R110002096 | Tara Oceans TARA_R110002096 (sample SAMEA4397295) | marine metagenome | biome: Polar Biome; feature: [DCM] deep chlorophyll maximum layer (ENVO:01000326); material: water (ENVO:00002006), including particulate matter (ENVO:01000060) such as... | depth 35 m
TGAACCTGAGGACCCCCGGCATGACATTTGTAGTAACTGAAGCGTGTATTAAATGTAAGTTGACCGACTGCGTCGAAGTCTGCCCCGTGGATTGTTTCCACGAGGGGCCGAATTTCCTTGTCATCGACCCGGACGAGTGCATCGACTGCACGCTGTGCGAACCCGAGTGCCCGGTCGAGGCCATCTACTCGGAAGACGAGCTGCCGCCGGGTCAGGAGCAATTCCTGAAAATTAATGAAGAGCTGTCGCAGGATTGGCCGGTGATTACAGAAATGAAGGACCCGCCGGAAGACGCCGATGACTGGCGTGAGGTAAAAGACAAGCTCCAGTACCTCGAACGCGAATAGCCGCTAAGTCTTTGCCACGAACTCAATCAGAACCTGCGCAATTTCAGGCCCCTTGTCTTCCTGCAGGAAGTGACCTGCATTCATGATCCTGATGTGCTCGACGCCGCGGGCGCCGGGCACATGTTCCTGCCAGATTCTTTCCCCGCCACGGGTTATCGGATCGCGATTGCTGAACGTGGTCAGGAATGGTTTCTGCCAGCGTGCGAAGACCTGCATCGCCACGCGATTCGCTTCGCTGGCTGGATCATCGGGACGCGTCGGTACCAATGACGGGAACACCCTGGCCCCGGCTTTGTATTTCGCTGCCGGGAACGGCGCGTCATACGCCTCGACAACATCGTCCGGCAATTCGCTTACCGTTGCTTTCTGAATGATCCTGCCAATCGGGAACCAGGGGCTGTAGCGCGCGAATTTTTGCCAGGTTTTGAACGCGGCGGGCATGTCTTCGTCGCCGGTCGGCAGGCCGCCGTTGCCCAGTGCAATACGCGCGAACCGGGTTTCGTTTTCCGCAGCGACTCGCAGCCCGATCAACGAGCCCCAGTCCTGGCAAAAAAGGTTGATGTCACGCAGGTCGAGCTGCTCGATAAACGTCCGCATCCAGGCCACATGGCCCGCGAAAGAATAGGCGCGTTTGCTTGCCGGCTTGTCCGATTTGCCAAAGCCGATCAGGTCCGGCGCGATCACGCGGAATCCGGCGGCTGCCAGTGGTGGGATCATATGGCGGTACAGGTACGACCAGCTGGGTTCGCCATGCAGCAGCAGAAAAATGTCGCCATCACGGGGGCCTTCGTCGACGAAGTGCACGCGCAGCGTATCGATCTCCACGTAGTTGGCGCCGAATTCGTATCCGGGCAGATTTTCAAAACGCTGGTCGGGCGTGCGCAGGATTTGCATCAGTCGTGTACCCTGTATTCGTTGAAACAGCATAGTCCTTCATGAGCAGCATTCGCGCAAAATTAATTCGATCGATTTCATCGGCTTTCCTGCAACGCTATGACGCCGCATCGCTCGATATCGAGGATGCACGGCGGAAGACGGCACTGTTGGGGCGACTGACACTGACTGCATTCGGGGTCGACGTCGAAGCAACAAAGATTGCCGGGATGCACGCAGAATTCTTGCGCCCAAAGGATGCTGAACCGGGACGCTTGCTACTGTACCTGCATGGCGGAGCCTATATCCTGGGTGGCTGCGATTTGCATCGCCAGGTGGTCAGTCACATCGCTCGGGCCGCGGGCATGGATGCATTGCTCCCCGAATACCGGCTTGCGCCGGAACACCGGTTTCCGGCTGCTGTCGACGATGCCGTGGCGGCGTACAAGGCGGTACTGGCGACCGGTATTGAGGCGGAGAATGTTTTTCTTGCCGGCGATTCGGCGGGCGGCGGCCTCGCGGTTGCTGCATTGTTGGCGCTGCGTGATGCCGGCGAGCCATTGCCGGCGGGCGCTGTACTGCTGTCGCCTTTCCTCGATGCGACTGGCAGCGGCGATTCGATGCGGACTCGTGCAAGCCAGGACCCATGGTTTCATGCAACAGACCTGCCGGTGATCACGGCACACTATTGCGATGAGCACCAGCGACGCTTTCCGCTGGTGTCGCCGGTATTTGCCGACGTTGAGGGTTTGCCGCCCATGTACATCCAGGTCGGCGACGATGAAATACTGTTGAGCGATTCAGAGCGTTTTGCCGATGCGTTGATCGCCGCCGGCATCGAGGTCAAGCTCGACGTCTGGCCGGAGATGTGGCACGTGTTTCAGATGTTCATAGGCAAAATGCCGGAATCGCGCAGAGCGATCGATGATATCGGCGCGTATATTCGTTCGCGCAAGGTGTGATTTAGCAACAGGGTGCTAGAACCCGGACTGGCGATTCGCGTCGTCGTACATCTTGGTCATGAAGGAGCGTATCGCCGACTCGGCTTCGTCGCGTTCCATCAATTTTTGTTTCTCCAGTACCACGGCCATGTCCTTGATCGAGCGTTTGCCGTCGATCAGCGACATGATGAATGAATAGATCTGCGTAGTCATCGCCTGCTGGCGAAACGCGGGACTCAGTGGTACCGGCTCTTTGCCGGTGACAATCCAGTCTGGCAGGGCCCTGTGACGTTCCGGCTTGCTCACCGCCCGATCCTTGTACGTCGAGAACGTGAATACGCGTTCCTGGCGACCATGGCGGCTGGCCGGCGAGTCCATGTAAGGAATGGTCGCCTGTGACACATAGGGATCGGAAAATCCGTTCTCTGCGACAATGGCCTTCACTTCTTCCGGGCTGTAGCGTCTTGCGCGTTCCGGGCTCGCAAATGCCAGCGAGCCGAAATTAACCCAGCGGCCGCTGTCCTTTAACAAATTGTTGATACGCGCAGCGAGGACGGGCAGGTCTTCACTGATGATGTCAATTAGCCAGGGTGTTACAACCGTGTCGAACGCCTGCTCGGAAAATGGCGGCCGCAGCGCATCACCGAATACCAGGTGAAAATTTTCATCGGCTGCTTCAGGTGCCGACAGTTTTCTCAACACGGCATCGTCTTCCAGAGTCAAAGGTGCGATGGGGAACTCGTACAGCTTGAGTTCGGCACCGGAGGTGACGGCTTTTGCGACCAGCATCAGCAGCGGATTGAAATCCATTGCCGTGGTTGAGACGCAATCGAGTTGTGTGTGGATATCGTACGCCAGGCGCCCGGCACCGGCACCCAGTACCAGCACGTTGCCGAGTTCCGCGGTGTCCTGCAGAACCGCGCGAACCTGTTTTAGCGACGCCGCATTTTCTTCCTCGCCCCAGGCCCAGTCGCGATGCACGTTTGGGTAGTAGGTATTGAGTCCCTGGTCGCCGGGCAGTCGCGTGCGCAATGCAAGGTAGCTCTCGTAATTGCCCTGCAGCGACTGTATCTCGACCGGGTGCAGCAGTTTTTGCAGTGCCCGTTTGTGTGTCTCCACGGCTTTCTTGTAGCGCGTCAGGCGACGTTTGGTCAGGGTGCGCAGTTCGTCGTTCTGCAGCTCCTTGTCGAGTCCCGCAATTTCGTGGCTGAGTTGCTGCATTGCGAATTGCAGGCGTCCACGCCATTCGCCAAGGGTGGCCTCGGGTTCGGCGAACATCCACGGCATGCCCTCGATGGATGGAAACGCTATTTTGCACGCTTTGCAGTGCCACGCGGTATCCGTCGGGTCCAGTGGTGTTTTATCGCAGCGGGGACAGGCGAGCAGGGAGGCGAGGGCGGTCATTGCAGGGAATTATGCACAAAAACAAGGTGCCAAATAAGGTGCCAGTGACCCTATTTTCTGAGAAATAGGGTCACTGGCACCTTATTTGGCACTGGCACCATGTTTCGCCCTTGCGGGCGCGGGGGACCAGTTATCTATACAGGATTCGAAATTACGCCATTTACGATCGGTGTGAAGGCGGTCAGGCTGTCCTGCAAAGTCGCATTACCCAGGCCATGATTGGGGAACAGGTTTGCGAAGTTGCCTTGCTCACCGTGCAGTGCCATGTAGTTGAGGATAACCGCGTTCACCAACAAGTTGACGTTGTTGGCGATAGGCGTCGCCGCTCGCATGACGGAGCCACTGGCATCCATCGCACCGATTTGCTGGTGCACGGCCTGGATTTCCGGCGTTGCACCAATAATTTCCGGTCGTCGTGTCGGGTTGTAGACAAGAAAAAACGAACCCGCCGTGGAGGAATTATCACTCGACCATTCGCCCTTGCCGCGACCCTCCGCAGAGTTATCGATCGTACCGTTCGAGGACAGTGAACCGTCACTGAAAACATACATCATAACTGGCTTGCCGAGGCGCGCTGCATACTCAAGTACCGCACCCATGCAGCGACCGGCTCGTTCGTCTTTGACTTCGCCTTCGGCGCGCGCGCCGCCATGGTAGTCGTAACCACCCATCTCGATGCAGCCAGCACCTGCGAATCCGTTCATGACCAGTTTCATTACCGATGCGGTCTTGCGGAATTCGGAACCATCACGACTATTCGCTGTAATTTCCGCGGTTGTGAAAATACCGGTGCCGTCGTCAGCAACGATGTCCGGATCGATCAACGGATCAATCGGTGTTGCACCAAAACGTTCGGCGATATCGGCTGCTTTCAGGTAGCCGCACTTGACCGCTTGCTTGATGGCCGCATCCGTCGAAATCTCCGTATTGACCGCGCCCATTTTCTGGTCCGAGAGACGATAAATGGACTCCATCACGGCAATGGCATCGTTTTCGGCGAGAATGCCGACCAGGTCGCCGGTGTCAACCAGGTTCACCACGTCGCTGGGACGGTCAACCTTGGTGGGTCGCAGTTCCGGATCGAACAGTGACGCGGGCAACATTGAGTTGCCGCCTGAGTCGGTGTTCTCGGAACCGGCCAGTGTCAGGATTGAACCCTTTGCCCCGGCACGGGCAATTCCGTACAGCGGATTGTGCGGGTTATTGCCCGTATCATTGTCCGAACGCGCCGGAATAACCGCACCGTTGATATTGGCTTCGCGGCCGGGCGTCAGGCTTGTCATGATGCCGCGACGAAACGCGCTGTCCAGATGGAAGCCGAGACCTAAGTCAAAGTTCGCATAGGGATCGCCGTTCGGGTCGTTCAGACCAGGAACCATATCGCCGGGCAGGCCCTGTCTTTCATAGCCGTTCGTACTCAGGAAGTCGTTCTGACCGCCTTGCTGACCGACCAGGACGTTCGAGCCTGCAATATTGGCACCGCCTGCGAGATCGAAACAGATAAACGGAATCTTGCCCGCACCGTCGGTGATCTGGCAGGGCGTCGCGAGCTGGCTCGCGAGGTCGCCCGACAACGCCATTGCGTTGCGTGGTCCGGCGAACATGCCGAGTACGCCGCCGCCGACTGTATAGGCCGCTCCCGACATGAAGCCTTGCGCAACAAACTGGCGTCGTGTGACAGGACGCGGATGATCTCCGTGAAGCTGCGGCGCATCCCAGTGCCGTGCATTTCGTTTCTTAGCCATCTTTAGTATTCCCTTGTAGTCCTGTCTTGTTACTGAACCAGCGTCGCGGCGCTTCCGAGTACGGATGCACACACGCCTTTGGCGATAGCGCGCGTGTCACTGGGACCCGCGAGCAGTCGGTCAATGAGGTTGTCCGGACGGTTCCCGGCAGCCTGGAAGTCCGCAATTTCATCGCGCACCGTCAGGTAGCTTGGCTGCGATACCAGTTGCGGACCGCCTGCAGTCTGGCCGACAGCGCGTTCGATCAACGGATCAATGAAGTTGCTGCGATTCGCGACGCTGAATGCCGTTGCCGCGGGCTGGTCGAAATCAAACGATGTCCAGATTACGCCCTCGGCGTCAGGGTTCGGGTTCGCATTGCTGCCGATCGCCGCATCGCAGTATTGAATCGCGAGCTGCGCGATTGCGACCTGGTGTGACGACAGGAATGTGCTGACGTCTTCAACCGCGGGCAGCGACTGGCGCAGTTCCTGGAAGGTTTCATCGACCGGGAACGAGCCATCCGGATACTGAATCAGCGGATCGACTTCAAGAATCGCAGCGTATGTTGCGCCAATCTCGTCAAACGTGCGCACGCCGATTCGCGGCGCCGGTGGCAGGTCCGTCGGTGTTATTACGAGCGTCGGATTTTCCGGACGGTCATACGTCGCACCATTGATGTCATCAAAGGTGAGGAAGAACTGATCGTCCTCCGGTCCCTTCTCGAGCGGAATCACGGCACCCAGGTCCGACAAGGGCTGACCGAGTTCTTCGAACAGGGAGGCGCTCAATGTCTGGTCCATGTTGGCGTAGGACTGCGACACCGGCACTTCCTGCCCGTTCATCGCCAGGTGCATGCCCTTCATCGAAATACCTTCGGGTGAAGAGCCGTCCAGCGTAATGAAGTGTGGCTTGTCGAACAGGTAAGCGTAGGAATCGAACTGCTGTGCTTCGAACAGCACGAACGACGAGTCTGCGGCAGCACCGATGCGGGCCGAGATGTCGAACAGCATGTAGAAGCGCTCACCGACGCCAGCATCAAAGTTTTGCGTAATCTGTTCCTGCGTCAATGCACGGCGGTGAACCGCTGCAAGCCGGAAGGTACCTTCCCAGGTACCGTCACCCGATGCCTCGTTGCCGAGTACGACCGCGAACGTATCCTGCCAGTCAATGAATGTGCCGCCCGGAATCGGATCGGCATTGCTCACCAGTGCGCCATTGACGTAAATGCTGCGACCGTTGATCGGATCGTAAGTGGCAACCACGTGTTGCAAGGTTGCCTGCAGTACTTCATCCGCATCCGGCGTCGACAGCTGCGGATCGCCGTTCAGACTGGTCTCGTTGGTACGCAGCAGGAAGTCGTAGTTGTACAGTGTCTGTTGCAGTGTGAAGTTGCGCGTCGTGGTGCCCGCGGAATAGCTGACAATGCGTGCCATTTCCTGCGTGACATTGGCGGGAACCACCCAGGCCTCAATCGAGAACTCACCGGATTCCTGCAATACGTCGTGCAGCTTCTTGCTTGATGCCGTTGAGCCCTGGGCCTTGCCCGGTCCCTGCGCGGCATTAGCGCCGATCGTGATGCCCCAGCCGCCGTACCAGGAAACGTCACCCGAGAAATTCAGGTCGATGGCCGGGTCGACACCACTGGTGTCATAGGCAACCAGGCCGCTACCGGTCTGGAATTCCCACAGTGCGATCTGGGCATCTTCATAACGGTTGCCACCCGACGCGAGCGTACCGTCAACCAGGCGAATTGCGCGGCTGGTCAGCAGGTCAGGGTCGACAACAGTCGGGCTGATGCCGTTCGCGAAAGCAGTAATTGCGTTCAGCATTTCCGTTTCCGCCGTCGGACAATCATTGTCCCAACAGTTATGCGACTCACCCGAAATTGCCGGGTTCGGACTTACCTTGATTACGAAGCGAGACGACCCCGGTGTATCGAGGTTGATCTTGGATTTCGCCGCTTCATATGCGGTGTTGATGTCCGGATCGGCAAAATAAGGCTGTTGTGCCGTTGCTGATTCCGAGCTGTGACAGCCCGAGCAGTACTGCGCCAGGATCGGCGTATAGACGAGTTGCTGGAACGATGCAGGATCTTCCGGGAAGTTCTTGCTGTCCGCCGGGTCGGCCGATGTCGGCGGTACCAATACGATCTGGCGGCCACCACCGGCGGTGCTGCCAACCCAGTTTTCGATCCAGGTCGTCATGATGGAACCACACACACCGGGATCTTCAACCCAGCAATTGTGGCCGAGCGGTGGCGAGCTTACTTTGGCAACAAAGTCAGAGAGTGAAGGCTGGTCGCGATTGACCTGTGTCAGAGCTGCGTCGTACGCAAGGTTCACATCATCGTTGCGCACAAACATCGGCAGTTGGCCGACAGATTCGTTATGGCAATTGCCGCAGCGATCCGTGGTCTTTGCGTTGGACCAGAACTCCTGCTGGAACTTGAGAACGTCGGCATCGCGTGCCGCCGGTCCCGCGTAAGCCGAGTTGTTATTGTTTCCGGGCACCTGCGACGTCGGGTTGTCCGTCGTCTGGGCACCACCGCCGCAGGCCGCGACAAACGCGCTCGCAAATACCATTACAGATACCGTACGCAGCATGCTGATCAGCCGGGCGTGGGTAGCAATTCCGATTGCTTTAGTCATTATCATGTCTCCCTACTGGCCCATGCAGTGAACGGCTGTATCAGCAAATACGCGCTTCATGCTGTAGCCATTGTTGCGGAACGTCGAAATAATATTGTCGACCTCGGAGCGATCGGTGGCGTCCTCCGGCTCGCGCAAACACACTGCGCGAAACACTTTTTTCACCTGGCAGGCGGCGAACGCCTGACTGTTGCCGAGCTCTTCGCCAAGCGATTTCGCACCCTGGCCCTCTCCCGGCAATGCCGGGTCGAATCCCAGGTAAGCATTCTGACCTTTGCGCCAGTAGTTGCTCCAACTGTCGTCCGGTGTGCGGAAACCGGGTGGAAAATTGAGGTCATTGTTGAAGTATTTTGGCTGCACAGTGCCCGGCGTATATTCGATGGCACCAGCCGCCTCGTCATAGTTGTAGTAGGCGAACGCCTGTGCCATCGGGTCCATGCCGGTATGACAGCCAATGCAGTTATTCACGTAAAGGCGACTGTCGCCGCCCGGGCTGCGGCTGACATCCTGGCGGATACGGTCGGGCGTCAGCGCAGGATCGTGCATCTGCTCCATGTCGTTGCAGAGATGGTTCAGCAGTGTAAAACGGAACATTGCGCGGTTCGTACCGGCAACGAAGAAAGCTTCCGATGCGGCCCGCGACGTCATGACCCCCGCTGTCGCATTCGACGGAATATTATTAATCGAAGACTGCGTCGCGACCACCAGGTCATCACGCAGGTTGACGTTATTTGCTTCGAGTTGCTCGTAGTGCGTGTTGTTGTTCGCCGAAGGCGCGGCTGGCACTACGCCGGAGCGGCCGATATAGGTGATATCGCGCGATAGCAACTCATTAAATGGCACGTCGTCGCGAATCATGCCGATAACGGTGGCAACGTAGTCATTCAGCGGCACGAAAACAGAGCGGTCACGGTTGGTCCAGGGTGACGCGAAGTTTTTCAGTGTGACGTTGTAGAAGTTCTTGTCGTCCATGGCAATGTAGGCAACACATTGCGGGCCGCTGAGGCCGACGCCATAGGTAACGCACTGCGGGTTGGTACCCTGCATCGCGCTTTCGATCTCTGCCATCACCGCGGTGGTCGGCGGAACGCCGGCAATACGGTCGTAGATCAGTCTGGCTTGCTCACGGACGCCCGCATTCGCTGGCAGAGCAAAACTGGCACATAGCAATACCGCCAATGTGCACCGAGACATGATTCCAAAAACGCCTTCCATGTGTGTTTTCCACATCCTGTTATTCATATCGTTTCTGCTCGCGTGTCGTTATTCGTTGAGCCTGGCCGCCAAAGCTTGCCAAACTTGCAGTTGAATCTCCGTGAAAGCACTCACAGTCCATTTAATTCGCTGTTATCGGACTTCGGGTTTTCACAAATACCCGCAGGTAATAAAGCAAGTGCTGTGCCAGTCTTGAATTGATCGTCGCTATTGCTACTAAAGGGCTTGAGAAACAAAGGTTTACAGGTTTAACCAGCGCCCGGCAGACTTGCGGACTATGTCAAAGGCATGTCGTCAGTAGCGCACACTTTTGAGCCCCGGTTGGGTAAGTTACTGATTGTGAAGGGCCCTGCAACTGTCTCCGAACAGAGACAGGGTGGGCAGCTTGTGGCAGTGCCATGCAACAAGGACAACGCATCGAAAGTTCAAGCCGTTTCTCGGCGCGCCATCAAACGGTGGTTTTTTTCTGCGCGAAAAATTTGCGATGGAACCGAATTCGAATCCGGGGCGTGTATTGAAGTGGGTAGCAATTTATTGCGCCCAGGCTGAGGTTTGTCGTGCTTTTGAGACATTACATCGCGGCAATGGCCTCTCTTATAATCGTACGACGAACATTGATGCTGGGTGCCAGCGCGCGACGTACTTGCAGGGTTTGTGATCGCGTTAACGGTATGTCGGTCACTTTGCGTCGTACCCTGCCATGATGACCGAGGTGAGAGCTATGAACAGGCTATCGCAACACGAAAACAAGGGAACTGCCGGACTACTGACCAGGATGGTCGTGTTGTCGATAGTGGCTGTAGCGCTTGGCGCTTGCAGCAAGGGCGATGGCGTGCAGATCGGAACCGGCCAGAGCCCAGACCCGGTCATCATCGATTTTCCCATTGCCTATATAAAGTCGCCCATTCCTACTGACGACAACGGCGCGTTCCAGCAACAGGACTTGCGCGAGCAAATCACATTCGATTTTGGTGCCGACCTGTATTTTCGTGATCGCGCATCTGTCAGTGCGGAACCGGTAAATATCACTGAATCGGTGACACAAGGTCTCGGCGCAATCCGCGATGTTGAAATCGACTATGACGGCAGTCGACTGCTGTTCGCCATGCGGGTGCCGTTTGAGATGGGCGTTGATGTCGAAGACCAGGTCGCGACCTGGAATATCTGGCAGTACACGTTCGAAACCGATGAACTGGTTCGTGTTATTCCGTCCGACCTGACGGCCGAAATCGGTCACGACATCATGCCGAAGTACCTGCCGGACGGCCGCATCATATTTGCCTCGACGCGACAAACGCAGTCACAGGCCTTGCTGCTTGATGAGGGCAAGGGTGCCTATCCGGCGATGGACGAAGACCAGAACGAATTCACGTTCAATATCCACGTCATGAATGACGATGGCAGTGGCCTCAAGCAGGTTACCTTTAACCAGAGTCATGACCTCGACCCGTCGGTGCTGGAAAACGGCCAGATCGTCTACAGTCGCTGGGATCACAATCAGAGCAATGACGCGGTGAACCTGTACCGTATGAATCCGGACGGCTCCAACCAGGAAATGTTGTACGGCCAGTTGAGCCATGACACGGGACCAAACGGTGAGACGATCCAGTTCATGCAACCGCGCCAGGTAGAAGACGGACGCATCATGGTGCTGGCACGGCCGTTCACGAATACCGAGGGCGGCGGTGAGTTGCTGTTCGTTGATACGCCGCAATATCTCGAAAACACGCAACCGACGAAAGACAACATCGGCGTTCTGAATGGTCCGGCGCAGGAAGATGCGACGATCAACGAAGTCTCGACGGTGCCGGGCGCGCCATCAATTGGCGGCCGCTACTATTCGGTTTACCCGATCCAGGACGGCACTGACCGCCTGATGGTGAGCTGGAGCCAGTGCCGTTTGACTGAAATCCTGCCCGACGACGGTGACCCGAACACACTGGACGAGCGCATTGTTGCCTGTACAACAGAAAACCTCGCCAACGTGGTCATCATCGATCCCGACAA
>TARA_R110002096_G_scaffold52487_4_pt1 | contig 11153 bp, 13 predicted proteins | sample TARA_R110002096 | Tara Oceans TARA_R110002096 (sample SAMEA4397295) | marine metagenome | biome: Polar Biome; feature: [DCM] deep chlorophyll maximum layer (ENVO:01000326); material: water (ENVO:00002006), including particulate matter (ENVO:01000060) such as... | depth 35 m
GAGCGTGATCCTATAGGAATGAGGCAAGGCACCTTAACCGCCGACCAAATAGCAACGGGGTATGCAGATCAGATCAGCGACCAGGTGGATAAGAACAAAGCGCAACACGGGCTTTTTTCCGGCGGTTTGTTGAATACACTCAGCAACCCCCTTGCGGCAGTCAGCAATTACTTCGATCACCCGACAAATGTTGTCAGCCCAATGATGGCTCCATTATTTGGCCCGTTGGGTGGGGCTGTGCTGGACGCTGTCGGCGCTTACAACACTAACAAACAAGCCTACAATCGCGCCCACGCGCAAATGGGCACACCAGGCTATTCATACGGCATGTTAGACGGCCAGCATTATTCTGTAGAGCCGGGGATGTTTGGCAGCAGATCGATATCCGGCACGGTGCCAGACTGGTTTGATGTCGATATGGCCGACACCCTACAAAATTATCAAATTGGCCTGGATGCAGCAGGCAACGCAACAACTGACGTTGGCTCTGCAAGATTTTCTTCGGACGGGTATTTGTCTACGCCATTCGGTAACGATGTAGCGTTGTATGATGATGTCGCGGCGTTAGCGAAAGAATACGGCGTTTCCTACGACATAGCCTACGACGCAATCCATTCAGCCAATGCTGGTGAAGGCACGCTAGATGAAAATATCGGTGTAGCTTCAGGTATGAGCACAGCGGCTGAAACAGGCGTTGCTGGCACCACCATGAATAGCGATGAATTTGAGATGGAAGATACGAACGTAGCGGAGACAGAAGACGATTATGGCGATTACGACGAGGATTATTTTTAAAGGAAAATCGACATGCCGAAAGTAGGAAAAACGACGTATGGATATCACGCCAAAGGGCGTGCCGCTGCTAAGAAAGCAGCAACACGTCGTGGCAAGAAAGTTGTGTATCGTAAGAAAAAATAATGGCGAACCAGAATAATCTTTTATCAGCAAACCCGCTGAACGATCCAAATTACGATTACACGACGATTTTACCATTTCGTATTCGTAACCTGTTGGATGTCGATGAGCTGTCTACCGACGTTACGCCGGAATTGGCGGTGCCTGGATTAGCTCGTGATGTGGGAAATGCCGCGGTCAGAATGGGTCAGACTGTTAGAGGTCATCGTCCAGTCGATGCCGGTCAAACATTTATTGATATGCTAGAGGTTGCCCCTGCTGGTTTATTAGGAAAAGCACCCGCAGGCGCATTGGCATCAGGGTTGGCAAGGCGTGCTCAAAATGATATAAATAACGCCAGTAGCGGAGGGCGGTATTCCCCCCCTAGAGGCGTTCCCAGCGATGGTGCTCCTCAACCGCTACTGCCTTACCCCCCGACAAGGCCACCTGAATGGCAGTTTGATCCTAAAAAGGGATCGGAAATTGATGAACGGCCTGGTTATGCCGCAAGTATAATTCACGGTGAACGTGCTGGAGAACGCAAAAGAGTCGGTGATTATCTGGCGAAGGTTAACAGCCCTGAAGCTCTACAAATAAAAAAACAGGTAGAGGCTGCACAGCGCGATATCGATGCTGGCAACTATGTGCCTATGTTTGATGTGTCTAAACGAACTGACGTGGATGCTTCCACTTACAAGTCTGGAGAACCAACACAGAAAGTGGCTTGGGCAAAACAGCCTAAGACACAACAAGCACACCGCGCTAGAGCTACGGCAAATGGCACGGAGCGTTTGGAAGGCGCTTTTAAAGAAGGTCTTAAAATACCAGATGCCAATAACTGGTATTACATGGGGCAGCTCGAAAATACTTTTATAAAACGGTTGGGAGCGAAAGAAGGTAGAGCAAGATTTAGAGCAAAATTTGCTGGACCAATGGCGGCGACAACTGGTGGGGCCACGCCCAAAGAAAATTTGCGTACAGCGATGTATGGCAATTTTTTAAGAGAAAACAATATTCCTTATCCGAAAAACGCATACGATATGCCGTTCCCTGCTGGTGGGCGGTATATTTCGGGAAACATTCGGCAGCACCAAAAGTTGATGGGTGGGCCATTAAGCTCAGAAAAGAATCCCAAGCGTCATAATTTTGAGGGCAATTTTCTCGGTCAAAAAGAATGGGCAACGGTCGACGAACAAATGTCCGGCCTTTTTGATCCAAAACTAAAAAACCCACAAGGCGACAGTTACGGAGCTTATGAGGAAGTAATTATAAAACTTGCCAAGAAATACGATGTATCACCAAGAGAATTTCAGGAAGTCGCCTGGGCTGGAGCAAAAAAGACTAAAGAAGGCAAACGGTATTCAGGCTCAAAGCCAATGATTCAAGAAGTAAACGAGGCCATTGAACGGACGGCTAGGGTTACGGGCTTAACGCCTAAAGAAATCTTAGAAAAAGGCATTATGGATAGTAAAATGCCGATTTTCTCTCAACCAGGTTCTTTAGGTTTGACTTTGTTTGCCAAGGAACAAGACCAACGATCAACAATCCCAGCCTCTCTTGGTTTGCTTGATGCGGATGAAGGCCAGAGATCAACGGGACGGCTTAGAAACAACGCTATTTATGATGGACTTCTCGCAAGAGAAGAAGACATAGCGCGGCGGCGTGCGTTGTTGCCCACCTCACAACTTTACAGCGGCGGCTTAATTTAATGGATAAAGAAGAATTACAATCGATTGTTCGTGGCGAAATAGAATCCGCTGTGAACTTTCACGACAGCGAATACGCTGCGGAACGCATCGAGGCGTTGGACTATTATCTTGGCAACCCTCTGGGTAATGAGGTCGAGGGCCGCTCACAGGTTGTGCAGACTGAAATCTCTGACGTGATCGAAATGATCATGCCGTCGCTGATGAAAATCTTCGGCAGCAGCGATAAATTTGTAAACTTTGAGCCACGCGGTCCCGAAGATGTTGAGGCTGCAAAGCAGGCAACCGACTACGTTAATTTTATTCTGAACAGTGACAATGACGGCTTCGTTGTTCTGCACAACTGGATGAAAGACGCCCTACTTTTCAAAATGGGAATTGTGAAGCACTACTTCGATGAGACTGAAAAAGTCACCGAAGATATGTATGAGGGTCTTAATGAAGATGAGCTGACCGCCCTGCTTGCCGATGAAGACATAGAAATTGTGGAGCAAGAGGCAAACGAGATTGGTCAACCAATGACCAGCCCTGACGGTCAGGTTATGCCAGCGCCAATGGCGTATGATGTGCGTGTTCGCAAGACACAAAAGGATGGCCGGATCAAAATTGAGAACGTCCCGCCGGAAGAATTTCTATTCAGTCAGCGCGCCAAGAATCTGGAAGACGCTCGCTTTGTTGCTCATCGTACAGAGATGACGGTCAGCGACCTGATTGAAATGGGTTACGACCGTGACACTGTTGAGCATCACGCCGGATCGGTCGATACCGATACGATGAACGAAAAGCAGGCGCGCTTTGAAGACCTCGAGAGTCAGGCGCAAGATTCTGTCAATGACATGAGCCAGCGCGATGTCATGGTTACTGAGGTTTACATTAAGGCAGATTATGACGACGACGGGGTGTCTGAAATCCGCCGCGTCGTTTGTCTTGGTGACTCTTACGAGATCGTTGAAAACGAGCAATATCATATGTTCCCGTTTTCGATTATCAGCCCAATATTAATGCCCCATCGCATGGTGGGCCGGTCGATTGCCGAATTACTGATTGACTTGACGCAGGCTAAGACTGCCGTGATCAGGCAGATACTCGATAACATTTATATGACTAACAGTGCAAAGATTGGTGCTGTTGAGGGACAGGTTAACCTCGATGATCTAATTGCTAATCGTCCAGGCGGTATCGTGAGGATGCGCGCTCCTGGGATGGTGCAGCCTTTAACCCCGCCATCGGTAGCGCCTGCCGCCTTCCCGCTTCTCAACTATCTTGATGAGATGCGCGAAATGCGTACCGGCCTGTCGAAAGCAAGCATGGGATTAGATGCCGACGCGCTTCAATCTAGTACCGCCGTTGCTGTTAATGCGACTGTTTCCGCAGCACAGGCCAAGGTCGAAATGATTGCCAGGGTGTTTGCAGAGACCGGCGTCAAACGCCTGATGCTTTGTATTCTTAAACTTGTACAAAAGCACCAGCAGCAGCCTCGCATTATCCGGCTCAGAAATGAGTTTGTGCCGATGGACCCGGCCAACTGGGACAATGAATTTGATGTTGTCGTAAATGTCGGTCTTGGTAATGGCGATGAGAGACAGCGCGGTGCTGCCCTGGCCCAGGTAGCCGCGCAGCAAAAAGAGATACTGGCAACACTTGGCCCTGACAACCCGCTTGTGACTGTGGGTCAATTTAGGAACACGTTGGTGCAAATGCTGGGCATGGCCGGATATAAAAACGGCGGCGATTTCTTTCTTGATCCCGATAATCTACCGCCAGAGCTACAGCAAAAAATGGCGCAGAAACAACAGCAATCTCAGCAGCAAAATCCTGAACAGCAAAAACTCCAGCTTGAACAGGAAAAAGCAAAAGCAGAAATACAGCTTGATCGTGAGAAGATGATGGCAGAGCTGGAATTGAAGAAACAAGAAATGCAGATGAAGTTTGAGCTTCGCAAACAGGAAATGGAATTTGAGGCGCAGCTCCGCAGCATCGAGGCCGCTACCGGCAGCGATATTAGCAGCAATATTCCGAGACAATAATGGCGAACTCTGAAGAGGAAATCGCTCGCGGCAATAAAGCTGGCGAGCTGCTTCGTAATGATGTTTTTCAGGAAGCGTTTGATGCTCTGCGAGAGCATTACATCGAGCAATGGACACTGACTAGCGTAGACGAATTTGAAAAGCGTGAGCGCCTGCATGTCAGCGTTGCTGTTCTTGAAGAAATACAAAGCCATTTCGAGTCGATAGCACTGACCGGCAGAATGGCGGCAGACCAGATTTCAGCGGCAAAGGAAGGCCGCTACCACTAATCACAAAAAGTGATGACTAAGCCTTCGGGCAGTCTTTATTTCATTGGAGAAAATTATGGCAGAAGAAAACCCTCTTGAGGGAACTTCACTATTATCGACAGGGAGTGCCGTCGATATACTTCTAGCGCAAGATACCCCCGAAGGGGATACGGTTGAAGAGCGCGAGGAGCTAGAGGCTCAAGACGATGAAGAAGTCGTTGAAGAGCCAGAAGCCGAAGCCGAAGAGGTGGAGGTCGAGGCCGAAGCAGAGGACTCTGATTCTGAGGACATCGATGACGATGAAGCCGACGAAGAGGACGACGATGAAGAGGTAATTGTAGAGGAGCCATCAACAGAGCCAACTCACCGCATTCGTGTGGGTGATGAGGAAATTGATGTGCCGTTATCTGAGCTGACAAACAGCTATATGCGGCAGTCCGACTACACACGTAAGACCCAGCAACTTGCCGAGCAGCGTAAAGCTGCCGAAGCAGAACTGGCAAACGTGCAGGCGCAGCGTAAGAACTACGCCGACCAGCTTGAAACTTTAGAGCAATCGCTCAATCAAGGTGAGCCGACCCAGGAATACTGGGAACAGCTATATACGGAAGACCCGCTTGAACATATGCGGCAGAAAGATTTGATCCGTGATCGTAAAGATGCGCTGGCACAAGTCGCTGTCGAGAAACAACGTGTTCACGATGAACACTTTGCTGAATTGCAAACCGCAGCCCAGAAAGACTTGGCTGTGCAGCATGAACGTATGCGCGAGCTAATTCCAGAATGGCTAAACGATGAGGTGGCAACAAAAGAGAAAAGCGCTGTTGTCACCTACGCGCAGCGACAAGGGTTTTCGCCCGAAGAGCTGCAAAGCGTGTCTGATGCGAGGGCAGTGGCGATGATCAGGAAAGCGTATTTGTACGACGAACTGATGTCGAAAAAACCCGCTGCTGCGAAGAAGACCAAATCGGCTCCGAGAATGATCAAGACGAATGCTCCTAAAACGAAAAAGCAATCATCTAAACGGCAAAGGCAAACCGCCCTTGCAAGCATCAGTAACAAAAGTGGCAGAAATGCGATGGATGCTGCTGTTGAATTTCTTTTAACCGATAAATAAGGAGGGCCATTATGGCTACCTACACCACCTCTACTTCGATAGGGCAGCGGGAGGACTTGAAGAATGTCATTTCAAGAATCGACCCGGCAGAAACGCCCCTCGTAAGTAACGCAAAAATGGAGACCACGAAGGCTGTCAATCACGAATGGTTGGTTCAAGAACTCGCCGCGGCTGTTGACACAAATTTTGTTAACGAGGGGGCCGATTACAGCTATGTAAACCCCACTGTCGTGACAAGACTTGGTAATCAGCATCAAATATCTGTGCAGGCGGCTCAAGTTTCGGGCACCCTGGACGCTGTTGATACTGCTGGTCGTGAACGTGAAAGCAAGTACGTTCAGGTTATGAAAGCACTCGAGCAACGTCGAGACATTGATAAGTCTTTGTTTAAGAACGAAGCCAAGTCAAGTTCTGACCCGCGAAAGGCTGGCAAATTCCTGTCGTACATTACAAACATGGAACTGATATCTGCATCTACTACCCCTGCGGGTACGGGTGCCAATGTCTCTGACATGGCTGGAACGAATGCGGCACTAACTCTCGCCAAAATCGATAGTGCTATGAAAAAAGCATACGAGGACGGCGGCAATCCAACGATGATGGTTGTCAGCCCTGCAAACAAGGTTGCGTTCTCTGATCTGTCTAGCGGCAGCGCGGTGACGAACCAATTGCACATGACTTCAAACGCGCCTACCGATGCGATTATCATCGGTTCTGTCAGCATGTATTTGACAGACTTTGGGACGTTGAATGTTGTAATCGACCGCCAAGCATCGAACAGTGAAATCCTGCTGCTCGATAAAGATCACTACAGCATCGGCCACCTACCTGGCCGCATGTACAGTGTGAGAGATATCGCCCCAACGGGTGATACGCAGAAAGCGGCAATCGTGAGTGAGTGGACATTGATTATGTCTGCACCGAAAGCTCATGCCGCCGTGGTTGATTTATCAACAACCTAAGTTGAGTAACGGGAGGGGCTTTGCCCCTCCCACCTCTCAAGGGAATGCAATGAAAAAAACATTAACGAATGACCCCATTTCGGGCAAAAAAACGTACATGCAGTGGGACGGCGACGACACCCACGTCGTGACCGAACAGAAAGTTGACGACATCCTTGAGCACAACAAGCGTCAGGCTAACGATTGGAAGTCGGGCAGCATGATTGGAAACACGCAGCACCATCACCAAAAGGTCGCTGAAATTCCGGCTACGCTTTATTACGATCTGATCAACCGTTTAGGTGATCCACGGCAAAATATGGATGCATGGAAGCGGTGGCTCAACGATCCTGAGAACAGGTTCTTTCGGTCTACTGGCGGCACAGTCTAATGGCTATTTCGACCTACGCTGAACTTCAAACTGCCGTCGATAATTGGCTTGCGCGAACAGACTTATCTGGCCGCTCGCCGGAATTTATTACCCTTGCCGAAGCAAGGATGAACCGCGAGTTGGAAACGCAGTCACAGGAAAAACGAGCGACGGTTTTATTAACTGCTGACGATAGCTATGTGACCCTGCCCACAGATGTGCGGCGTATTAGGCACATACGTTTGAACACCAGCCCGAAGACGGTTTTGCAATTTCATTCCCCAACGGCTGCTGACGATAATTGGAAAAGCACCGGCAGTGGAAAACCCAAATATTATAGTGTGATTGGTAACGAGATTTATCTGCGCCCAGTGCCGGATAGTGGTTACACGATGGAACTTAATTATATCGGTGACATTCCCGCGCTTAGTGGCACGAACACAAGCAACATTATATTAACTCGGCATCCTGATTTGTATCTTCACGGCGCGCTGACTGAAGCGTTTGGTTATTTAATGGATGATCAGCGACACGCAAAACACGACCAGTTATTTAGTCGTGCGATTTCGGAAATTAAGGCAGATGAGGACCGTGTAAAATACGGTGGTTCTCCGCTGCAAATTCAAACGCAATATGGAGAAGTTTAATGAGCGCAATGAGTAATTTTCTTGAGCTGAAAGTCCTCGACCACATCTTGTCTACGACCGCTTACACAATGCCAACAGGCATTTACCTGGCGCTTTCCACAGGCACTTTTGGCGAAGACGCCAGCGGCACAGAATTATCTGGCAGTGCTTACGCTCGCCAAGGTGATGTCGCATTTGCGGCAGCGTCTGGAGGAACGACAAGCAATTCAGCCAACATAGAATTTCCGGCTGCAACCGGGTCATGGGGAAGCGTGTCTCACTGGGCGCTTTTTGATGCAAGCTCAAGCGGAAACATGCTTATTCACGGAGCTTTCAGCGCGGCTAAAACAATCGCGACCGGCGATATTTTGCGCATAAATGCTGGCGACCTGGATATCACCGCAGCCTGATGGCTACTCTCGAACAGCTTGACGCCTGGGGTAATCTCGAAGCCCTCGACAGCTATGGTAACTTAGAGGCGCTTGATGATGCCCTCACAATGCACGAAGCATCGGCGGCGGTTACAGCATCGGTCACAACTTCGACGCCAACAACTTATGCCATTTTTTACGCTAGTGCTTCTGTAACAGGCGCAGCCAGCGTTGCTGCCATTGCTCGATTTACAGCATTTTATGGTGGCTCTGCGACTATTGCGATTACGGCAACAGGCGAAGCAAAAGTTGTTGAAGAAGCAGCAGCAACGGCGACGATCCGACTGACAGAATCAAGTAACGCTATCTTGATAGCAAAGGGCGCTGGTGCAGTAACAATTGCCATCGAAGGCGAGGCGCTTGGTAATGCCACGTTTTTAAATACCGGTGCAGTGACAATTGGAATTACGGGAACAGGCTTTGCCGACTATCTCTGGTTTACAACTACAGACGGCGGCGAAACGTGGGCGACCGTTAGTAAGGGTGATGAGAGTTGGAGTGAAGCGGCATGATAAAATTTGGTGAATTTATGCCGGATCAACCCGCGCTTAATAGTGCTGCGGCAACGGAGGCAAAAAACGTCATTCCGGCGCTTTCCGGCTATCGCAGCTTTAAAAGTTTGGCGGCGGTATCGGGCGCAGCAACTGCGAAGATTACAGGAATGTTTTCGGGTAAAGACGATAGCAGCAATTCGGCCTTGTATGCGGGTGATGCTGGCAAACTTTACAAATTGAATGCCGCAGATTCTGCGCTCACTGATCTAAGCAAGGCCGGTGGTTATAGCTCTTCCTCTGATGAAAAATGGCGGTTTGCTCAATTTGGGCAAACTGTGATTGCGACAAACTTCGATGATCCTGTGCAAAAATCTACGGTTGCTTCTGGTACAGCCTTCGCGGATTTGGCTGGCACTCCACCTAAAGCAAAATTTATTTGCACGGTCCGAGATCAAGTTATGTTGGGCCATACTCTCGATGGAACTGACGGTGTTAAACCGTACAGACTTTGGTGGTCTGCCATTAACAACGAAGCCTCTTGGACACCAGGCACGGGCTTATCCGACTATCAAGATGTGATGGACGCTGGCGCAATGATGGGGCTAGTCGGCGGCGAACACGCTATAGCACTTTTTGAAAGTGCAATTGTTCGAGGGACATTTGTCGGAGCGCCGTTGATCTACCAGTTTGATCGACTGACCACAGACAAGGGCTGTTCTGTTCAAGGCTCCGTGGCGTCCGTTGGTTCTGGCTTAGTCTTTTTTCTAAGCGATGACGGTTTTTACATGCTGTCTGGAAATGAGCTGAAACCGATTGGTGCCGAAAAAATTAATCGCTGGTTCTTTAAGCGGTTCAAGATTGCCAGCAAGGAAAATATGTGTGCGGCAATCGATCCGATTAATCAAAACGTCATTTGGGCATACCCTTCTGTCGAAAGCACCTCTGGCGAAAACGACGAGATATTGATTTATAATTACAACCTCAATCGTTGGTCGTATGCAGTGCAAGACTGCACCGCACTCGCCCAGGCAGTGACGGCTGGCTATACGTTAGAACAACTGGATAACGTCAATTCGAGCATTGATGCGCTGCCAGCAAGTTTAGATGACGGTATTTGGAAAGGCGGTAGCTTTTTCTTTGCTGGAGCCAAGGACAAGAAAATTCAGAGCTTCACGGGTACGGAGCTTGATGCAGTGCTCGAAACAGGTGAGTTTGCGATTGCACCAGGTCGCCGCAGTCTGGTTAATTCTGTTGTGCCTTATATCTCTGCACAGCCAGGCCAATCGCCTACGCCAACGGCTTCGATAGGCTCAAGGCAACGCCAAGTCGATCAGCCTGTTTTCACGTCGGCGAGCAGTTTAAACGCTATAGGAAATTGCTCTGTCAGATCGTCGGGTGCTTACCATCGTGTTCGCTTAAACGTAAGCGGCGAATGGGACATTGCACAAGGTATCGATGTTGACATGCAGCAAGTGGGTACACGCTGATGGCGACCACAAACTTCAGGGCGCTGACCCCGTTTTCGACAATGCGCGACACATCTGATGTCGTCAATAATATCCTCGCTGGCAAACTAAATGCTACGGGTACTTTTACTGTGACCAACTCAGCGACCAGCACGGTGGTCGCAGATTATCGAGCGGGTAAAGAAAGTGTGATCTTGCTAATGCCCACGACAAGCTACGCAGCGGCAGAGATTGCAACGACGTATGTTAGTACACGCGCTAAAAACAGTTTTACGGTTACTCATCCATCCAATACGACGAGCCGGATCTTTGACTACGTCATTATCGGTTGAAACCTGTGAGCACTTGCGCGCAGCTTTGGAGCATGGCGGCAATACACACGACTTAAAAGATGTTGTCGATATGCTGAACAACGGAGACGCAAAAATTCGTTGTGGTGAAAAAAGCACGATTGTTTGGCAAGAATTTAAGCACCCCAATGCTAACCAAATTCATTTTTGGCTGGCAGGCGGTGATCTGAAAGACATTGTCAAAAACGGTCACGAGATCGCAGCGGAAGCGAAAAAAAGGAATTTTACGAAAGTGTCAATAATCGGACGACCCGGCTGGGAACGGAAGCTCAAAGGCTTTCGTGAGGCTGGGGTAATTTTAACGAGGGAATTTTAATATGTCTGGCTTCATGGGATCGAAACAAACGGGGGTCCAAACGACCACATCTGCGCCGCCCGATTACGCTCTGCCTTATCTGGAAAAGGCTATGGAGGGTGCGGAGGATATATACGAAAACCATCCGCAAACCTACTACCCAGGCCAAACGTACACGGACTTCTCGC
>TARA_R110002096_G_scaffold83518_1_pt1 | contig 11153 bp, 4 predicted proteins | sample TARA_R110002096 | Tara Oceans TARA_R110002096 (sample SAMEA4397295) | marine metagenome | biome: Polar Biome; feature: [DCM] deep chlorophyll maximum layer (ENVO:01000326); material: water (ENVO:00002006), including particulate matter (ENVO:01000060) such as... | depth 35 m
ATTAATCGACGTGTTGATGTACAACGTTGTCCTGCGGTTCCAACAGCACCAAATACGGCACCAGGAACCACCACTTTTAAATCTGCTGTAGGTGTAATAATAATGGCATTGTTTCCTCCTAATTCTAATAAAGATTTTCCAAAACGCTCAGCCACTGTTGCACCAACGATTCTTCCCATTCTTGTAGAACCTGTAGCAGAAACTAAAGGAATTCTAGAATCTGTAGTCATCATTTCACCTACTTTATAATCACCATTTATGATACAAGAAATACCTTCTGGCAAGTTGTTATCTTTTAAAACTGCTGCAATAATATTTTGACAAGCAATAGAACATAAAGGTGCTTTTTCAGATCCTTTCCAAACACATACATCACCACAAATCCATGCTAGAGCAGTATTCCAAGCCCAAACAGCTACAGGAAAGTTAAATGCTGAGATAATACCAACAACACCAATTGGGTGCCATTGTTCTCGCATAACGTGTCCTGGACGTTCAGATGGAATGGTTTGACCATTTAATTGTCTAGACAATCCAACTGCAAAATCACAGATATCAATCATTTCTTGAACCTCTCCGTAACCTTCTTGTAACGATTTCCCCATTTCATAAGAAACCAATTTCCCTAAAGGTTCTTTTAAATCTCTTAATTTGTTTCCAAATTGACGAACAATTTCACCTCTTTGTGGCGCAGGCATATCTCTAAAAGATAAAAATGCTTTTGTTGCCGCTTCCATTACTTTTTCATAATCAGCCTTAGTAGTCGTTTTTACTTTGCCTATTAATTGCCCATCTACAGGTGAATAACTTTCAATAATATGGCCGCTTGAAAAATTATTTGACCCTGTTGAAGTGCCTTCGTTTATAGCTTTTACACCTAAAGCTTCAAGTGCTTTATCTATACCAAAATGAGTCGCTATTGTGTTCATTAATTATTGATTTATTAATTATGTTGAAATTATTTGCGAATATACTAATTAAAAGTTGTTTTTGTTACAATTTACTAACACTAAAATTAGTAACTTAGTCTGCAAATCAATCTAAATTTTCATGAAAAAGTTTATCTATTTAATCTTCGCATTTTTAGTCGTTTATGCTTGCAAAAATGAATCAAAAGAAGTACCAGAAAACATTCAAAATGAATCTGAAAAAGCTGAATTTTCAATAATAATTCATGGCGGTGCTGGAAATATAAAAAGGGATTATTTATCTGAAGAAAAAGAAGCAGCGTATAGTCAAAAGCTAGAAGAAGCTATTCGAGTTGGTTATGAGATTTTAAAAAACGGAGGGACGAGCCTTGACGCTGTTCAAAACACAATAAATATTTTGGAAGACTCTCCACTTTTTAACGCAGGTAAAGGTGCTGTTTTTACTTATGAAGGCCTTAACGAACATGATGCCTCCATCATGGATGGAAAAACATTAAATGCTGGAGCCTCAGCAGGTACAAAAACAGTGAAAAATCCAATTAATTTGGCACGAGCAGTTATGGATGATTCGCCTCATGTGATGCTTTCTAGAGAAGGCGCAGAGACCTTTGCCGAAGAACAAGGTTTAGAGATTGTAGACCCTAGTTATTTTTCTACAGAAAAAAAATTAAAATCTTTAGAGCGTATTAAAGCTTCAGAAAAAAATAAAGTGGCTTCATTTTATGATGCTGATCTGCAAGATTCAAAATTCGGTACGGTTGGTTGCGCTGCTTTAGATAAACATGGCAATTTAGCAGCTGGAACATCTACCGGTGGCATGACTAACAAACGCTGGGGACGCATAGGCGACTCTCCAATAATTGGGGCAGGTACTTATGCCAATAATAACACTTGCGCAGTTTCAAGTACAGGTTGGGGCGAGTTCTTTATTCGCGGCATGGTAGCACACGATATTTCTGCGCTTATGGAATATAAAGGTTTGACATTAAAGGAGGCTGCTAATTTAGTTATTCAAAAAAAACTATCAGAACTTGGTGGCGACGGTGGTATTATAGCCATTGATAAAAATGGGAATATGGTTATGGAATTTAATACCCAAGGTATGTTTAGAGCCACTATGAATGATAAAGGCGAATTGTATATTGGCATGTTTAAGGATTAACTTTAAGAACAATTTAACGAATCCGCACCATCTAAATTAAGAATATTGAACGTACATTTATTAACGAGAAACATCGCACAAGTAATATATTCGAAAATTATAAAAATTCATTGTTGCGATATTACATCTGACGTATAAAAATCAATAGAAATTTGCAGGTGAAACTACCTACGCTTTTTTTTCATCAGTTCATTTTCATCTAAATCCATCATTCCATGCCATTAAAGAAACTCCTTGCTTTCGCACTAATTCTTACGTTAGCAGCATCCTGTAAAAAGAAAATCATTGAAACCGATAACCTTTTCCAGTTTCGAGATTATATTAGTTACACTACTTCTGGTATGACTTCTGTGGTAAGTCCAATTCAAATCAATTTAGCTAATACTATTGAAGGATGGGAAATGGGTCAGGAAATCACAGATAAAATCTTACTTATCAAACCTCACGTTGAGGGTAAATTAACCGTTGCAAATAATCATACTTTACTTTTTACACCTGATGAGCATTTAGAGCCAGATACAGAATATACTGTTACTGTTAAGCTGAATGACATTTATAAAAATATGCCTGTTGGGTTTAAAGATTATACCTTTCAATTTAAAACTATAACTCCTAGTTTTAATATTGAAACCAATCATTTACAATCGTATAGTAAAAATTGGCAATACCTTGAAGGTGTTATAAAATCTGCCGATGTTATTACTATTGAAGATGCAAAAATGTTAGTTAAAGCTTCACAAAACGGCAAAAAATTATCCTTGGTCTTTAATGAAGCGAACAAAAGTTCTAAACATTTTGAGTTTAAAATTGATAGCATTAATAGGGAAATTGAAGACGATAAGATACTTATAAAATGGAATGGTAAAACAATAAAAGCAACAAACGAAGGCGAAAACACAATTAATATTCCTGGTATAAATAACTTTACTATTGTTGAAGTTGATGTGATTCAATCTCCTGAACAACATTTATCCATTAATTTTTCAGACCCGCTTAAAAAACAACAAAATTTTGATGGATTGGTAACTATTCAAAAAGTTAAGAATCCAAAATACATTGTTGATGGCAATGTACTTCAAGTTTATTCTGATAGTAAATTAGTTGGTAACATTCAAATAGATGTATTTCAAGGCATCAAGAATACTGACGATTTTAAACTAAAAAAACCATTTTCTGAAACCATTGCTTTTGAAGAATTAAAACCTGGTGTACGACTAATTAGCAACGGTACCATTTTACCAAATTCTCAAGAATTAAAATTCAATTTTGAAGCTGTTAATTTAAATGCAGTTGATGTTCGTGTGATTAAAATATTCGAAGATAATATACTTCAATTTCTACAAGATAATAATTTGAATAGCAACAATAGATACGACATTAAAAAGGTTGGACGTCGCATTGCAAAACAAACCATTCAACTTCAAACTGCTGATGAAAATACAGGAAAATGGAAAGCTTACAGTATCGATTTGTCTCATTTTTTCAAAGCTGATGCTGGAGCTATTTACAGAATTGAATTAAGTTTTGATAAAAAATATTCGCTATATGATTGTGAAACCAATGCTAGTGTTTCAAATTCTGGAAATGATGATTACGAAGAATACTATGAAGGTGATTATTATGAGGGTGACTACTCTGAATCAGACTCAGAAGATAAAGAATTACGAGAAGAGCAATATTGGGATAATATAATTTACCGTTACAAAAATTACACGTACAATTGGAGAGAAGAACAAAACCCATGTCATGATGCGTATTACGGTGAAAACAAAATTGTATCTCAAAATTTATTAGCTTCAAACTTGGGTGTTATTGCAAAACGAAGTGCAAACAATTCGTACTACTTTGCAGTTACCAACATTTTAAACACCAATCCTGAGAGAAATGCAAAAGTGACACTTTATAATTTCCAACAACAGGAATTGGCAAGTAAAACTACCGATAATGAAGGCTTAACCACCATTGACGCCGACAAACACGCCAATTTTGCCATTGTTTCCAAAGGAAATAACACCACTTATGTTAAACTTCAAGACGGTAATTCTCTGTCTCTAAGCAAATTTGATGTCTCAGGAAATCGTTTACAACGCGGGCTTAAAGGTTACATTTATGGCGAACGTGGAGTTTGGCGACCGGGAGACACTTTGCATTTAACTTTTATGTTGAATGACAACGCGAATCCACTTCCAAAAAGGCATCCAGTAAAACTAGAAATCACAGACCCAAATGGTAAATTAGTTTACAAAAACGTAACTTCTGATAATCTAGATAACTTCTACAAATTTACTGTTCCAACATCAACGGAAGATAAAACAGGAAACTACAATGCTAAAATTTCAGTTGGAGGCGCAACATTTTATAAAGGTTTAAAAATTGAAACAGTTAAACCAAATCGTTTAAAAATTAAAGTCGATTTTGAAAATGAAATATTGTCTAGCAAAGCACCTCTAAAAGGAACTTTAGATGTAAAATGGCTTCATGGTGCTCCTGGAAAAAACTTGAAAGCTGAAATTAAAGCGAAATTCAATACCGCTTACACAGCATTTAAAAACTATAAAGGCTATACATTTAATGATCCAACTCGCAAATTTGAAACCAAAGAAATTAATGTCTTTGAAGGCAAAGTCAATGAAGCAGGCTTAGCAACAATAAACAACAAACTTAATATTGGAAAGAATGCTCCCGGAATGCTAAACGTGCAATTTTTAGTACGTGCCTTTGAAAATGGCGGTGATTTCTCAATGGATGCATTTACCAAGCAATATGCGCCTTATGAATCTTTTGTTGGCTTGCAATCACCAAAAGGAAATGCATACGGTTCATTTTTTACAGATGAAAATCAGACATTTGATGTGGTTGTCGTTGACGAAAATGGTAAACCTATAAAACGTAATAATCTTGAAGTTAAGGTTTATAAAGTAGAATGGCGTTGGTGGTGGAATTCGTCTTACGATGATTTGGCGAGCTACGTGTCTAGCAATTATCACAGGCCATATTCTTCATCAAAAATAAATACGGATGCTAACGGAAAAGCGAGTTTCAATATTAAAATTCCAGATAATGATAGAGGGCGATACCTTGTTAGAGTAGTTGATCCAGTAAGTAGACACGCAACAGGAAGAACCGCATATTTTTATAAAAACTGGTGGCAAAAAGCACCTTCGAGCGATAAAGAAGCTGCAAAAATGTTGGTGTTTTCGGCAGATAAAGAAAATTATAATGTAGGCGAAACAGCTAAAGTTACTTTTGCATCAGGAAGTGAAGGTCGCGCTTTAGTAAGCATTGAAAATGGCACAGAAGTTTTAGATTATAAATGGGTGAAATCAGCTCAAGGTGAAACAACGATTAATATTCCTATTACTAAATACATGGCGCCAAATGTGTTTGTGAATATTTCATTATTACAACCTCACGCGATTACAGCCAACGATTTACCAATTCGATTGTATGGCGTCATTCCTATTATGGTTGAAAACCCAGACACGAAAATTTATCCGGAATTAAAAATGCCTGATAAGTTAAAACCAGAAGAAACTTTTAAAATAAAAGTGTCTGAAAAGAATAATAAATCTATGACCTACACAATTGCCATGGTTGAAGAAGGCTTGCTAGATTTAACGCGATTTAAAACACCAAATGCATGGAATGAATTTTATAAACGTCAAGCACTTGGTGTAAAAACCTGGGATGTTTTTGATGATGTTATTGGAGCCTATTCAGGAAGTTTAGACCAAGTATTCGCCATTGGTGGTGATGGTGATGCAGCAGGTGGAAAAAACAAAAAAGCAAATCGTTTTAAACCTGTGGTTACCTCTTTAGGACCTTTTAAATTAGATGCTGGAAAAACAAAAACGCACGAAATAAAATTGCCAAATTATATTGGTTCAGTTCGAACTATGGTGGTCGCTGGAAATAACAAGAATGAAGCTTATGGTAGTACGGATAAGGCTGTTGAAGTTAAAAAACCTTTAATGGTATTAGCAACGCTTCCTCGGAAATTGAGTCCAGGTGAAAAAGTAACTTTGCCGGTTACTGTATTTGCAATGGAACCAAAAGTGAAAAATGTAACTATTAATTTGAAATTAAGCAACGGTATTTCAGTTGTTGGAGAAAATTCTAAATCGATTTCTTTTACTCAACCGGATGAGCAAATGGCTTATTTTGAATTGGATGTGAGTAAAGCCAAAGGCATAAATACCGTTGAAGTCATTGCGACTGGAAATGGCGAGAAATCGACTTATAAAGTAGAATTGGATGTTGTGAATACCAATCCATTAACTTCAAAAGCAATAGATAAAAAGTTGGCAGCAAACGTGTCTGAAACCTTAGACTTTTCGACTTTTGGGGTTTATGGAACAAATTCAGCAACAGTTGAGTTTTCAACCTTGCCACCAATGGATTTTTCACGCAGATTGCAGTATTTAATTCGCTATCCTCATGGCTGTGTAGAACAAACGACATCAAGCATATTTCCTCAATTATTTTTAGCAGATATTTTCGATTTGTCTAATGATAGGAAACAAAACATTCAAGAAAATATAGAAAATGGTATTAAAAGACTTGGGCATTTCCAAAGAGCACATGGTGGTTTAAGTTATTGGATTGGAGAATCTAGCGCCAACGATTGGGGCACAAGTTACGCTGGTCATTTTATGATTGAAGCCGAAAAGAAAGGTTTCGTATTACCACTAACTTTTAAGACCAATTGGATGCGTTACCAAAAACAAGCGGCAAGAAATTGGCGCCCAAGTTATAGAACTTATAATTCTGATTTGGCACAAGTATATAGATTGTACACTTTGGCATTGGCTGGCAGTCCGGATCTAGCAAGTATGAACCGATTACGTGAGTTTAGTGAAATATCCAACGAAGCTAAATGGCGATTGGCGGCTGCTTATGCATTGGCTGGACAAAAAGAAGCTAGCGATAAGATTTCAAAATCAGCAAACATCAATTTTAAACCGCAGCGTTATAATTATTACACCTATGGTTCTGCAGATAGAAATCGTGCTATGGCTTTAGAAACTATGGTGTTGACTAAAAATTCTAAAATGCGAGAACTGGCTGAAGATATTGCCAAAGATTTAACTAGTAATAGATGGATGAGTACACAAACTACAGCGTATAGTTTATTGGCTATGGCGAAAATGGTTGATGCGAATGGCGGAAAAGCATTGAAAGTAAATTATAGTATTAATGGCGCTTCTGAAAGTATTGAAACTAAAAGTGCTATTGCTCAACGTGAACTAAAAGTTGCAGATGGTGCTAACACCATGACATTCAAAAACGAAAAGGATAATGTGGTTTATGTGCGCGTTTTAAATTCTGGGAAATTGCCTTTAGGTGAAGAATTAGTTGAGCAACGTGGATTGAGTGTTTCTGTACAATACAAGGATTTAAAAGGTAATAAAATTGATGTTTCTAAATTGCTACAAGGTCAAGATTTTGTGGCAACCGTAAGTGTGAGTAATTTGAAAAATGCATCAGTTAATGATGTGGCGTTGACTCAAATTTTCCCATCGGGTTGGGAAATTGTCAACACGCGTTTTACTGCTTTTGGAAGTACCACAACAAGTGCAGCAAGACATACCGATATTAGAGACGACCGCGTGAATTTCTATTTTGATTTACCAGAAAAAGGAAAACACAGCACTAAAACCTTTAATGTGATGTTGAATGCATCTTACTTAGGAACGTATTATTTACCCGGTGTGCAAGCGGAAGCTATGTATGATAATGAGTTTTTGGAAAGAACTAAAGGCCAATGGGTTAATATTGTGAAATAAGTATGAAAGCAAAAGATATTTTAAAACAAAAAGAACACAGACCATTTGAATACCCAAGTCGTTCATGGAAATTTTACCAAGAATGGAACAATGCTGTTTTTTTACATTGGGAAGTTACTCCAGAACTAATAAAATCGCTACTTCCTAAAAATATAGAATTAAATATAATTAATGGAAAAGCATGGATTAGTTTAGTAGCTTTTGATATGAATAATATCTGTGCTAGAAGCTTACCAAAAATCCCTCATATATCAGATTTTCAAGAAATAAATATTAGAGTTTATATAACTTGTAACGGAAAACCTAGTGTTTATTTCTTGAGTATGGAAGGCAGCAGAAAATCATCATGTAAGGTTTTAAAAGTGCTTTCAAAATTCCCATATAGATATTCAAAAATGAGTAGAAATAAATCTATATATAAGTCGAAAAATGACATATTCAATGATAGATTTAATATTGAATATGAACTTAAAAACGAATCTATTAAAAAAGATAAAACCGATTTATGGCTTACAGAGCGCTACGCTGTTTTTCAAGATTACAAAAAACATATTTTTGAATACGATGTGCACCATGTGGAATGGCCTATGCACAACATAGAAATCAAAAATTTAGAAATTGATTACCCAAGATTTAATCATTTGATTAACAATCAACCTGACAAAATTCATTATTCTAGTGGCGTTCAAGTATTAACTTGGGATAAATTAAAATATAAAATTTGATAAAGTAATCTTAAAACACATCTAAACAGGAGTGCTAAGAGTATATATTTTAAGTGTCAAGACTAACATATTACATAAAGAAACATAAAATTAAATCAGCAATTATTGCTGCACTATTAGTTGCTTATGTTTTCTGCTTACCAAAGCAACTTTTTAAAGATCCAACTACTACAGTTATAACAAGTTCAAACAATGAATTATTAGGTGCACAAATCGCTAAAGATGGGCAATGGCGATTTCCTCATAACGATTCTATTCCAGAAAAATTCAAAACCTGTATTATTCAATTTGAAGACAAATACTTTTACAAGCATCCAGGATTCAATCCTATTTCCATTTTTAAGGCTTTACGAGATAATCTAAAGCCAAATAAAGTAAAACGTGGAGGCAGCACTTTAACACAACAGGTTATTCGTCTTGCTAGAAAAGGACAATCCAGAACATATTTTGAAAAAATTAAGGAAATTATTCTAGCCACCCGTTTGGAATTACGGGATTCTAAAGATGAGATTCTAGGATACTATGCCAGTAATGCCCCATTCGGGGGAAACGTTGTAGGGCTCGATGCTGCTTCGTGGCGTTATTTTAATAGAAATCCCACCGAACTTTCTTGGGCAGAAAGTGCCGCATTAGCGGTTTTACCAAATGCGCCAAGTTTAATATATCCAGGGAAAAACCAAGAGCGTTTATTGAAAAAGCGAAATCGATTATTAACTAAGCTTTTGGATAATAAGATTATAGACACGCTTACTTATGAGTTATCAATAGCTGAAAGGTTGCCGCAAAAACCGTATCCATTACCTCAAATAGCTCCACATTTACTTCAAAAAATAAGCAAAACGTATTATGGTGAATATGTAAAAACGAGTGTTGACAAAACGCTTCAAGAACAGGTAAATTTTATTGTAAAAACACATTACAATCAATTAAGTCAGAATGAAATTTACAACGCTGCAGTTTTAGTTTTAGATGTAAAAACAAGACAGGTAATGGCTTACGTTGGAAATTCCCCAACAGATAAAGCCCATCAAAAAGATGTTGATGTTATAGATAAACCCAGAAGTACAGGTAGTATTTTAAAACCTTTTTTATATGCTGCCATGTTAGACTCTGGTGATTTGCTGCCATATACATTAGTTACTGATGTGCCTACTCATTTTGGAAGTTACAATCCTGAAAATTTTAATAAAACTTATGATGGTGCTGTTCCAGCAAGTAGAGCTTTATCTCGCTCTTTAAATGTTCCTGCGGTTAGAATGCTACAAAAATTCGGGTTAGACCGATTTCACCATTACCTGAAAAATTTACAACTTAAAGATTTAAAATACAGTGCAAATCATTATGGATTATCGCTGGTGTTAGGTGGTGCCGAAAGTAATCTGTGGGATTTATGTAAAAGTTACGCTGCATTATCTTCAACCTTAAATCATTTTTCTGAAACATCTAGTGAGTATTTTACAAATGAATTTTGTGAACCTACTTTTTTAGCTTCGCAAGCTATTGATTTTGGAAATAAAACATCAGATAAAACCCTATTTGATGCCGCTTCAATCTATTTAACTTATGAGAGTTTAAAAGAAGTAAACAGGCCAGAAAGCGACGAAAGCTGGGAGTTTTTTGATGGTTCTAAACAAATTGCTTGGAAAACAGGAACCAGTTTTGGGTTTAGAGATGCTTGGGCTATTGGCACAACAAAAGATTACGTAGTTGGTGTTTGGGTTGGAAATGCCGATGGGGAAGGCAGACCGGGACTTGTAGGTTTACAAACCGCTGCACCTGTTTTATTTGATGTATTTGATTTGTTACGTAATAGTGATTGGTTTGCAAAACCTTTTGATGAAATGAAAAAGGTGAAGATATGTAAACAAAGCGGGCATAGAGCATCTCAAAATTGTGATGATGTTGAAGAAAAATTTATTCAAATTAGCGGATTAAAAACTAAGCCTTGTCCATATCATATTTTAATTCATTTGGACAAAAACGAAACCTATCAAGTCAATTCATCTTGTGAAGATTTGAGCAATATTAATCATAAATCTTGGTTTGTTTTACCGCCATTAATGGCTTATTATTATAAAACTAAAAACCCGTTTTACAAATCACTTCCAAAATTCAGGAGCGATTGCATTGGAGATAATTCTGTCTCAATCCAATTTATTTATCCGAAAGCAAACAATACCATTTTTCTCCCAAAAGATTTTGATGGACAAACCAACGATCTCATTTTAAAAATTGCAAATTCTAAACCAGAAAGCACAGTGTTTTGGTCTCTTGATGACACCTATATTGGAAGCACAAAAGATATTCATGAACTAGGTATAAAGCCAAAACAAGGAAAACACGTTATTACTGTGGTTGATGAGTTTGGAAATGAAGTAAAACGAAGGTTTGAGATTTCAAATTAACGCTTTAAAGTAACATGTCCTGTAAATTTTTGCCCTTCAATAATTATAACATACCAATAATCATTAGTTGGTAAATTTTGATTTGCTAATGTACCATTCCATAAAAATGGCTATCAATAAATTAGCTTTCAAGTAAATAATAAACA
>TARA_R110002096_G_scaffold12992_9_pt1 | contig 11151 bp, 9 predicted proteins | sample TARA_R110002096 | Tara Oceans TARA_R110002096 (sample SAMEA4397295) | marine metagenome | biome: Polar Biome; feature: [DCM] deep chlorophyll maximum layer (ENVO:01000326); material: water (ENVO:00002006), including particulate matter (ENVO:01000060) such as... | depth 35 m
CTGCCCTCGGTCGCTTCATAACCGGGCCGTCCGCCCAGCGCATAAGCCAGCGTCGACTTGCCCGCGCCATTGGGCCCCATGATCGCATGGATTTCACCAGCGTTGATTTCGAGCGAAAGCCCCTTGAGGATTTCAGTGTCGCCGACTGTGGCGTGAAGGTTTTCAATTTTTAGCATTTGGTTTCTTTTCAGTTCAAAATTCTTGAGACGGTGCGTGACACCCGTGGAAATCGTCATGCTGAACTCGTTTCAGCATCCATGGTGCCCCGGCCAACTGTGCAGTCGGAGAAGCGGATCCTGAAACAAGTTCAGGATGACGAAGGAGGACAGACAGGCTCATCACCCAACCGATCCTTCCAGCGAAATCGCCAGCAATTTCTGCGCTTCGACCGCAAATTCCATCGGCAGTTCCTTGAGCACTTCCTTGGCAAAGCCGTTGACGATCAGACTCACCGCCGCTTCTTCGTCCAGCCCGCGCTGCTGGGCGTAGAACATCTGGTCGTCGCTGATCTTGCTGGTCGTCGCTTCATGCTCGATCGTCGCGGTCGGGTTTTTGACCTCGATATAGGGCACGGTATGCGCGCCTGACTGGTCGCCGAGCAGCAATGAATCGCACTGGGTAAAGTTACGGACATTCTCCGCATTCGGCCCGACCCGCACCAGACCGCGATAGGTATTGTCGCTGTGGCCGGCGCTGATACCTTTGGAGATGATCGTCGAACGGGTGTTCTTGCCGTTATGGATCATCTTGGTGCCGGTATCGGCCTGCTGGTAATTGTTGGTCAGCGCGACCGAGTAGAATTCGCCCACGCTATTCTCGCCGTTCAGCACGCAGCTCGGATATTTCCAGGTCACCGCGCTGCCGGTCTCGACCTGGGTCCAGCTGATCTTGCTATTCTTGCCCTGGCAGAGCCCGCGCTTGGTGACGAAATTATAGATGCCGCCCTTGCCATTCTCGTCGCCGGGATACCAGTTCTGCACGGTCGAATATTTGATTTCCGCATCATCCATCGCGACCAGTTCGACCACGGCGGCGTGCAGCTGGTTCTCGTCGCGCATCGGCGCGGTGCAGCCCTCAAGATAGGAGACATAGCTGCCTTCGTCGGCGACGATCAAAGTCCGCTCGAACTGCCCGGTATTTTCCGCGTTGATCCGGAAATAGGTGCTCAGCTCCATCGGACATTTCACGCCCTTGGGGATGTAGACGAAGGTCCCGTCGCTGAACACGGCGCAATTGAGCGTCGCGAAATAATTGTCGCGCATCGGCACAACCTTGCCGAGATATTTGCGGACGAGATCGGGATATTCCTTGATCGCCTCGCTGATCGAGCGGAAGATCACGCCCGCGTCTTCCAGTTCCTTGCGGAAGGTCGTCGCCACCGACACGCTGTCAAATACGGCGTCGACCGCAACCTTGCGCGCACCCTCGACGCCCGCGAGAACCTTCTGCTCCTCGATCGGAATGCCGAGCTTTTCATAAACCCGCAGGATTTCCGGATCAACCTCGTCGAGGCTACCCAGCTTTTCCTTCGGCTTCGGCTCGGCGTAATAATAAGCGTCCTGATAGTCGATCATCGGGATGTCGAGCTTGGCCCAGTCCGGCGATTCCATCTTTTCCCACATCCGGAAAGCCTTGAGGCGCCAGTCGAGCATCCATTCCGGCTCGCCCTTCTTGTCGGAAATGAAGCGCACCGTGTCTTCGTTCAGACCCTTGGGCGCAAAATCCTGCTCGATGTCCGACGACCAGCCGAACTCGTATGTGCTCGCCTTGTCGACCGCTTCCTGGGCCTCGGCGTTCATTTCCTTCCGCTCTGCGTCATAGTCAGAGGTTTTGACTGAATCACTCATAACATTATCCCGTTCGTGTCGAGCGAAGTCGAGACACTCCGCTTGCTATCACCGTCGCTCGACTTCGTCCGAGACGGACGGTGATCCATGTTTGTTGAAGGCAGATTCGACAGGCTGGCGAGACTGACCTCGTCCAGCGCCTCCCGGATCGTCCGGTTGATCACACCCCAATGGGGCTTCACGGTACAGCCACTCTCCAGCGCGCAATCATGATTGCCGTCGATGGTGCAGCAGGTAATCGCCAGCGGGCCTTCGACCGCCTCGACAATATCGGCAAGGCTGATCGACGCCGGCGGGCGCGCCAGCCTGATGCCGCCACCGATCCCGCGGGTCGATTCAAACAGGCCCGCAGCGGTCAGGCGGCTGACCAGTTTCTTGGCCGTCGGCAGCGGGACACCGGTTTCCTGCGAGAGCTTTGTCGCGTTGAGCTTGCCTTCCGCGAGCAGCGCAGCACCGCAATGGCGCGCGGCGGCGGACATCAGGACTACGGCATAGTCGGCTAGGTTGGAAAGGCGCATGTTTCTCGAATCGCTGGTGGTGAAAATCTAAACAAGACTGATTTAGTCTCATTTATCCAACATTGCAAGCGTAGCGCGGGTTCAAGCGGCTTAAAAAAAGCAAAAACATGCTTCCAATTCTTCCAATCACGTATCGGAAATCAGTGGTGGAATCTTGCCCTTGAGATCCGCGCGCTGATCGATGAGCCGGGCGGTTTCGCCCTCGCCCACGCGCAGCTGGGTCGGGGTCACGCCGGCAAAGAATTTCACTTCGCGAATCATATGCGACTGGTCGTAAAAGGCATCGACCAGCTCGAGCAGCTCTTCTTCATTATGCTCGGCATAAGCTCTCGCCGCCCGCAAGGCGCGATATTTGCGCGCCAGATATTTGGGCGGCATGCCGTACAGCTTGTTGACCGTGCGCAGCACCTGCCGCGAGCTTTGGCTTGAACGTTCCATCAGGCCACTGACCGGCGGCGACGGTTCCGATGACAGCCATTCGTCGATCATCTTGGTGAACGCGGCCGTTTCCGGCTTCAGGCGCGGTTTCAGCGCCCGGTAAATCTTGTCCGCCCAGGCCACCATCTCTTCCGGAGTCTTGCAACCGCGCAGATATTCCAGATTCTTGTCGATCTCCTGGGTAAATACTTCGGCGGCATTGACCGCACGGTCGGTATATTCGGCAGCCGATTTCTTGGTGGAAATGGCCCAGCCGGCGGGCAATATGCCGACGCCGAACATCCGGAATGGACCGGTCACGTCAAAATGCATCGATCCTGTCGAAGGCCCCTGGAGCATGACATCCTTGGCCGGAAAACTGCTGCCATTGGCAAAGCTGATGACCGCGCTCCCTTCGAGCAGAAATCGCAACTGGGCTATCGCCGCCCGCTCGTTATCGGCAAAGCGCGGCTGGTCCACCTCGAACAGATAATAGACCGAGACAAGATCCCGGACATCTTCGGCAGGCGCAAAATATCTAAGACTAACCAAATTTCGGACCCCTTGATCTGTCCCTCCCCAGGTTCAGATAGAATATGGATGCCCTTTTATAGGCGGAAAACAAAGGAAAAAAAAAGGCCCGACCAAATTAATAGTCGGGCCAATAAGGAAAAGAACTCATATGCCGTCGAAATACGACGGCGAGAGCCCTTCGGGTCGCGCCAACCCTATGCACTCGCCACCGCTCAAATGAATTGGACAAAAACGACGGATTCACCCCGAACGTTTGACTATTCAGGACATCGGCGAGAATTGTCGCTTATTTTCAGCTACTCGAAGCAATCCAGTCGTCGACCCGCTCTTCCATGATGTCGAGCGGCACCGGCCCGCTTTTCAACACCACGTCATGGAACTCGCCCATGGTGAACTTGTCGCCCAGCGCCTCTTGCGCCCGCGACCGCAGCTCCAGTATTTTCAGCTTGCCGATCATATAGGCCGTCGCCTGCCCCGGATAGACGACATAGCGCTCGATCGCCTTGCGGATGTCGCCCTCCGGATTGGGCGTGTTTTCGGTCAGATATTCAATCGCTTCCTCGCGGCTCCAGCGCTTGTGGTGGATGCCGGTATCTACAACCAGCCGGCAGGCACGCCACAATTCCATCCCGAGACGGCCAAAGTCGCTGTAGGGATCCTCATAAAAGCCCATGTCCTTTCCGAGTTCCTCGGAATAGAGGCCCCAGCCTTCGGTATAGGCGGTCCAACCGCCAAAGCGGCGGAACGGCGGCACATCGCCAAGCTCGGTCTGGATCGTCCGCTGCAAATGGTGACCCGGCAGGCCTTCGTGGAAAGCCAAAGCCTCCAGTTCGATTTTCGACATGCTGCGCAGATTGTAGAGATTGACATAATAGGTGCCCGGCCGCGAGCCATCGGGTGCCGGACCATTGTAAAAGGCTTTGCCCGCCGATTTCTCGCGGAATGCCTCGACCGGTTTGATCACCAGCGATGCTTTCGGAAATGTGTTGAAAAACTCCGGGAGCTTCGCTTCCATCGCCGCGAGCTTGAGGTCGACATCGGCCAGATAGGCTTCGCGCGTCTCATAATAAAATTCGTCGCTGGTCCGCAAATGCTGGAAGAAATCCTGCAAATCGCCCTCAAAACCGACATCGGCCATGATCTTGCGCATCAGCCCGTGAATGCGCTCGACATTATCGAGGCCGATCTGGTGAATTTCATCGGCTGTCAGATCGGTGGTCGTATAATTATTCAAACGCTCGGCATAATAAGCCGCACCATCCTTGAGCCGCCAGATGCCATCGCCATCGACCGCAGTCGCCTGCTGGCGCTCCATTTCAGCAATCAGTTTTTCATATGCCGGCTTCAGGCTGTTGTTCAATGCCGCTTCGCCACGGGTTACCAGATCGGCCTTCTCCTCGTCGGAAATATCCAGCGCGGCGACCTTCTTTTTGAGGTCGGCATAGATTGGCGAATCCTCACCCTCGCCAAAAGGCGCGCCGCTGATCACATTTTTGGCGTCGGCGATGACATAGGGGAATACCCAGTCGGGCACGATGATTCCATCCGCCGCCCGCTCTGCGGACTGGACCACGAGCGCCTCGATCAAGGGACCGGCTCCGTCGAGACGGCTGACATAGGCTTCGGCATCAGCCTTGTTCGACACCCGGTGAATGTTGATCAGAAACGCCGGGATCTGGCTTTGCGCACCGTTCATCTGGTCAAAAATATAGCTGTTGCGGCGGAACGGAAAGGCGTTGGCGGAGCGCTGCGCCTGGGCCTGGAACAGGCGATAGCTGAGCTGGCTCGCTTCGCTCATCCGGGCATCACCGAACCGGGCTTCCATATCGGCAAGCGCCTTCTGGCCGAGTTGATATTGTGCGAGTTCAGCCGCTTCGCTGGGGTCATCCCATTTTCCATAATCGGCATCCCTGATCCCGCGATAGGATTTGGATGTCGGGGAATGTGCCAGCTGCTGATCGTCATAATCCTTGAAAAACGCGGACAACTGGGCGTCGACGTCCTGCTTGGTCTGGGCAGCAGCCTCGGTAGCCTGGGCGTGGGCGGTCGGGGCAATGACCGTACCGCTCAGGGCCAGAGCGGAAACAGCGGTCAGCAACAAATATCTCATCCAAAAACTTCCTTCTTCGATATGAATTTTCGTGGTTCTATCACTCCTTTTCCAATTGCACAAACCGGCTAATCGGCCTTCAGGAAGATGATATTTTACATTTTCGGTTCGGCTGACGTTACGACGCAGGGGGCTATTGGCCTGCCTATTGCGCCCAGGTCCGATGAGGGATAGCATCCGCCAAAAGGGATTGGGAGATTCATCATGCGCAAACATTTGATGTGGGCAGCCTGCACAGCTGCTCTGGCTTTTTCGGGCTGTTCGAAAATCAACGGCGATGACAGCGAAAGCGCGAACGTCACCAACACGGAATATCCTGAACAGGTGTTCTGGGGCGACACCCATCTCCACACCGACAACAGCATTGACGCATTCGGTTTTGGCAACAGGCTGGACGCGGAAGCGGCCCTGAGATTTGCCCGCGGCGAAGAGGTCACGGCAACCAAGGGCGCCAAAGCAAAATTGTCCCGGCCGCTCGATTTTCTCGTGATTGCCGATCACAGCGATGCTATGGGCGCCACCAAGGCGATCATGGAAGCGCCGCGTATCGCCCTGCTGACCAATAAGTTCCTGCTCCGCTGGCACGATATGATGAACGAAAGCGAAGAGGGTTCGTTGCGGGTCACGGCAGAGCTGATTGACGGCGCCGCCAAGGGCACTCTGCCGACATCTCTGACCGACCCGGCGGAGACCCGCGAGCGCACAGCCGATCTTTGGGAAAAGCACGGCGAGATCGTCAACCAGTATAATGAACCGGGAAAGTTCACCGCCTTCATGGGCTTTGAATATACACCCATGCCGGAAGGCGACAATCTCCACCGCGTCGTGATGTTTCGCGACGACCCGGAGAAAATGGGCGACACCCTTCCTTATGGCGCTCTGGGATCGCAGGACCCGGAAAGGCTCTGGTCCTATATGGATGCCTACGAGGAAAATACCGGCGGCAAGGTACTGGCCATTCCGCACAACAGTAATGTCTCGAATGGCCGGATGTTCGCGATGAACAAGTTCGACGGCAGTCCGATCGACGCGGCCTATATCAAAACCCGCGCGCTCCGCGAACCGATTGTCGAGGTCACCCAGATCAAGGGCGATAGCGAAACCCACCCGTTTCTGTCTCCCAATGACGAGTTTGCCAGTTTCGGCGTTGCCGGATGGGACAGATGCAATCTGAGCTGCACCAGAGACATGCCGCCCGAAAGCTATGGTGGCAGCTATGTGCGTGAAGCGCTCAAACGCGGCCTGGAACTGACTCTCGCGGTCGGCGCCAATCCGTTCAAGTTCGGGATGATCGGTTCGACCGACAGCCACACGTCGCTGGCGACGGCGGACGAGAATAATTTCTTCGGCAAGCACAGCGCCAACGAGGCAAATATCACGCGTCGCGCCCACGAGCCACAAAATCTCGGTACCCGCGAAGGCCGCTTTGGCTGGCATTATCTGTCGAGCGGCTATGCGGCGGTCTGGGCGACCAGCAACACCCGCGAAGCCATTTTCGATGCGATGATGCGCCGGGAGGTTTATGCAACCACCGGCCCGCGGATGCAGGTCCGTTTCTTTGGCGGCTTTGATTTTTCCTCGGACGACACGGAAAATCTGGTCAAGACCGGCTATGCCAAAGGCGTTCCAATGGGCGGCGATCTGCAGGGCGGTGATGGCGAAGCGCCAAAATTCCTGATCAGCGCGCTGATGGATCCGGAAAGCGCCAGTCTCGACCGTATTCAGGTCATCAAGGGCTGGGTCGATGCAAGCGGACAGAGCCAGGAGAAAGTCTATAATGTCAGCTGGAGCGATGCCGAAACACGAAAGCTCGGTGCCGATGGCAAGCTCCCCGCGGTTCCCAATACCGTCGATCTGACCAAGGGCACCTGGGACAATGCCACGGGCGCACCTGAACTGGTCACCTTCTGGGAGGACCCCGATTTCAGGGCTGACCAGAACGCCTTCTATTATGTCCGCGTGCTGGAAATTCCGACACCGACCTGGCCGGTCTATGATGCACTGAAATTCAGCCTGACCCTGCCCGATGACGTGATCAAGATCCAGCAGGAGCGCGCCTATAGCTCGCCAATCTGGTATACGCCGAAGGCATAGCCGTCTCCGCACAAGCGCGCCGGGGCCTGTCACCTGACCGGCCCCGCGGCCCTTTTTAAAAGCTCAGGCTGAACGAACAGGCTATTCGATAATGGGACGAAAATTGTTGAGAGAACCGCTGATCCATTTTCTTGGTGGGGCGCTGCTCGTCTTTGCCTTTTTCTGGGCCACCGGCAGCAACCGTGATCCGGCAGATTATGCGATCAGCATTGATGAAACCGACATCGAGCGGCTCAAGGCCGGCTGGGTCCAGAATTTTCGCCGGGAACCGACGCAGGCCGAACTGGACAGCCTGATCGATCAGGAGATTGCCGAGGAAATCTACTATCGCGAAGCATTGCGGCTGGGTCTCGACAGGAATGACCCCGTCATCCGGCGGCGGCTGTTCACCAAGATGCGTTTTATCGAGAGCGAAGAGACGGCGGACTCTGAAGCCGATGATGCGGTCCTCCAACAGTGGATGGACGCAAATCCCGACAAATATGCCCTGCCCCCGCTCTATGATTTTGAACAACTCTATCTCGGGCAGATCAGCGCAAGCGAGGCACGCCAGCAGATCGATCAACTGAAATCCGGTGCGGATCCCGCCAGCTTCGCGCGCCCCCTTTCTACGCCGCGGACATTCTCACGGGCTGAAACGGCGGACATATCCCGCCAATTTGGCGACCGCTTTGTGGCACAGCTCGAAAAGCTGGAACCCGGCGTCTGGAGCGGCCCCATTGTCTCCGGCTTCGGCAGCCATGCCGTCAGGATTTCGGCGAAAACCGCCGGTCAGACAGCGACGCTTGCGGACGTCCGGCAACGGGTTGTCAATGACTGGTCCGCCGCCCGCCAGACCGAACAGAGAGACAAAAGCCTGGCCCGCTTGCAGGCGGAATATGAGATCACGGTAGCAGGACGCCCATGATTCGCTGGCTGGCTGTCCTATGGGTTTGCTTCGCGCTCGCGCTCGTTCCGGACAGCGCCCGCGCCGACGAGCTCCGCCCAGCCTATATCGAGATGACAGAACAGTCACCGGGCCAATGGTCGGTGCTGTGGAAAGCCTCGACCAATTCCCGGCTGGGCCAGAGCGGCCAGGTCATCATCCCCGCCAATTGCAATATCGAAGGCGAGCGCGAGCGCGAATTTGCCGGCAGCAATATTCTGTCCCGCCTCGCTTTGCGCTGTGACGGATCGCTCCAGGGCCAGTCCATCGGCCTGAAAGGACTCGAGCTATCGACCACCGATGCGCTGGTCCGCATTGCCCCGATCGACGGCGCCATGCAGACCTTGCGCCTGACGCCCGACCAGCCGGTCGCCGCCCTACCCAAGCCTTCGATCATTTCCAATGTCGCGGCGACCTATACGATCATCGGGATCGAGCATATCGTGCTCGGCTTCGACCATCTGTTCTTCGTGCTGGCGCTCGTGCTGCTCCTCAAGGGCGGCTGGCTGGTCGCCAAGACCGTCACCGCCTTCACGGTCGCGCATAGCATCACCTTGGTCGGGACAACGCTCGGCTGGCTGTCGCTTCCCTCGCAGCCGGTTGAAGCGGTCATTGCCCTTTCGATCATCTTTCTCGCGGTCGAGGTGATCAAAGCCAGACCCGATGACCTACGACTTTCTGAACGCTTCCCGTGGATCGTCGCCTTTCTTTTCGGCCTGCTCCACGGTTTTGGCTTTGCCGGTGCGCTCGCGGAAATCGGCCTTCCGGAAGGCGATGTCCCGCTCGCCTTGCTGACCTTCAATCTCGGCGTCGAAATCGGCCAGCTGGCCATTGTCGCCGTGGCTATGGCGCTGCTGTACGGCTTAGGGAAATTCCGGATCGAGTGGCTGCAGCCGACAAAGACCGCCTTGGCCTATGGCATCGGAATCATTTCGACCTACTGGTTCGTCGAGCGGATGATCGCCTGATCCTGTCAGGAAGCCTGTTCGGTCAGCATCGCCTGCCAGCGCTGCATACCCGAAATCCAGCGCTCGGGATCGGCGCCCTTCTGCTTGACATAATCGCCGACGACCGGATGGGGCAGAATCAGGAACCGCTCGTCGCCGATCGCCTCGACACAGATATCCGCGACATGTTCCGGCGTCACGATCCCGTCCTTGGCCACCGTGGATGTATCAATCCCGGCAATCATCGGCGTATCAACGCCTTGCGGACAGAGAACCGAAACTTTCAGTCCTTCTGCACCATGGGTAATCGCCAGCCACTCCGCGAAACTCACCGCTGCATGTTTGGTGACGGAATATGGCGCGGATCCGATCTGAGCCAACAGGCCGGCGGCCGATGCGGTGTTGAGCAGATAACCGCCGCCACGCGCCAGCATTTTCGGCACCAGTATCCGCGCTACCCGGATATGGGCCAGGACATTGATGTCCCAGATATTCTGCCAGTCAGCGTCACCCACTTCGACGCCACCGCCGGTGATGATCCCGGCATTGGAGACGAACAGATCAATCGGACCGATATCGGATTCGACGGTTTCGATCAGCTGGCTGATATCCTCGGCCAGTGACACGTCGGTCCGGATCGCGACGCCGCCAATCTCGTCGGCTACCGCTTGCGCGCCGGCCAGATCACGATCCGCACAGACGACTTTCTTTGCGCCCTCGGCTGCAAAACGCCGGGCCATTGCCGCGCCGATACCGCTGGCGCCACCGGTGATGACGACGATCTTGTCTCTGATTTCCATATTAGCTTACCGCTCCTGCTTGAATAAATTAATCACTCGCTTAAAGATGCAAAGCGGCTAGAACAAGTGCAAGATTGGCTTCGCGTCGATGCCCAGCCTAAAGCCTGGTCCTGAATGAAGTCTCGGGACCGTGAAACCGGTGGGAACGTTGATTGCGCGACAATATGTTGCGGTTTGCCGGGAATGAAAAAAAGGAGAATGATATGTTTAGTCACATGATGGTCGGGTCGGACGATATGGACCGCTCGAAGAAATTCTATGATGCCCTGTTCCAGAGCATCGGTGGCAAGGAGGGCATCGTCGATCCGAAGGGCCGGCTGATGTATCTGCACAATGACAGCATTTTCCTCGTCACACCGCCGATCAATGGTGAAAAGGCGAGCTGTGGCAACGGCATGACCATCGGATTCGCAATGGAAAGCCCCGCCCAGGCGGATGCCTGGCACAAGGCTGGCCTCGAAGCGGGCGGCACCGCGATCGAAGACCCTCCAGGGGTTCGCGACAATCCGGGCATGAAACTCTATCTCGCCTATCTGCGCGATCCTGACGGCAACAAGCTCTGCGCCTTGCACCGCATGGGTTGAGGCAAGTGCCGGACAAAATAATACGCATCGGCGGCGCGAGTGGCTTTTGGGGCGAAAGCGCAATAGCCACTCCGCAGCTGCTCGGTGCGGGCGTCGACTATCTGGTTTACGATTATCTCGCCGAGATCACCATGTCGATCATGGCGCGCGCCCATGCCCGGGATCCGGCGGCAGGCTTTGCCGGTGATTTCATCAGCGCGGTTCTGAAACCGCATGCCAAGGCCATTGCCGCGCAAGGGGTGAAGGTGATTGCCAACGCAGGCGGGGTCAATCCTGCATCCTGCGGCAAAGCGGCCCGGGCTCTGATCAAGGAACAAGGCCTTGATCTCAAGGTTGCGGTCATCACCGGCGACAATCTGCTGGCCGATGTGGACG
>TARA_R110002096_G_scaffold72931_1_pt1 | contig 11150 bp, 7 predicted proteins | sample TARA_R110002096 | Tara Oceans TARA_R110002096 (sample SAMEA4397295) | marine metagenome | biome: Polar Biome; feature: [DCM] deep chlorophyll maximum layer (ENVO:01000326); material: water (ENVO:00002006), including particulate matter (ENVO:01000060) such as... | depth 35 m
GTTCGAGCATGATGGTTGGCTGGGACAATTGGACAGGGAAAGGAGAGAGGCCACCTTTTTTGCGGGTTGCGTCTTCACGTCTGCCCGATTCTCGAACATTCATCATCGCTCCGTAAGGTTTCCAGCCTAGGAGTGGGTCATTCAGATGTTCGTAAATATCTTCAACAACCCCATCCTACCTTGAAAACCATTCCCCAATTTCTTCCTGTCGTTCTCACGTTGGCGGCTTCAACGCTGGTTCTTAATGCAAACGAGAAAAACAGTCCCGGTGAACGAATGTTCAAGGAATGGGACAAGAATGGGGACGGCGTTCTGGAGAAAAACGAAGTGCCACCTGGGCCGCGCAAGATTTTCGAGAAGAAAGACGCAAACGGAGATGGGAAGATCAGCATGGCTGAGCATCTTGGTAGGGAAGGCAAGCCTGCGATGCGCCCGGATAGACCTGGTGACGGGAATTCTGACGCTGCGTTCTCCATCGGGCAAACCTGGGACCAGGAGCCGCAGGGGTTTGACCGGCCGGTTTATGTGAGCGAGCCAGGTTCGAAACGTGGCCGTGTTCCCGTTGTGATCTTCTTCCACGGAGCCGGAGGCAATGCCGGTGGCCAGATTAAAAACTGGGCCCAACTCTTTCCCGATCGCCTCGTGGTGGCTCCCCAGGGCTACCGCAAGGGCTGGAATATCCAGGGCGAAGATACCAACGCTCCTGACATCGAGTTCTTTAAGGCGGTGATCGCAGAACTGGAGAAACGCTATGACTACGCAGACATGGACAACGTTTCCCTGATTGGATCTTCCAATGGTGCCGCCTACATCTATCGCATCATGATCGAAGTCGGGGAAGATCTCTTCAGGAATGCCGTCCCGATGGTGTCATCCTTGTTGGAGGTACAATATAATAGTGACACCTTCTGGATGCCATCCGGCGATACCGATCACTATGATACCGAGGCCGATCCCGTGGGCGGACGCAGGATACTCTATCTTCATGGGACTGAAGACCGGGTGGTTCCCTTTGACGGAGGGTTGCGAGGACGGTTCGAACATCTCTCTGCGCTGGAAACCGCGTTGATCTGGGCGCGGGAGCAGGGATACGCCGGCGAAGACATCGACCGCAACGACGGCAAAGACCTTGGAGACGGCCTGACGCTTTACGAATACGCCGGCTCAAACGTCACGTTTGTCGCGGTTGAGGAAAGTGGGCACGGCCTGCAACCGCATCGTGACGCGGCAATGGATTACATTCAGAAGTTCCTGAATCAATAGTCGGCGCCTGTGAGGCTCTGCAGAACAGAGGTTTGCCACGCGCCCAGCTTTTGCCCCAATTCTTCCGCGATGGCAGGTTTCTGCTCAATGAGATTCATCGTTTCAGCGGGATCGGTTTGGAGATCGAAGAGTTCGCTGGCGAGCGCGCCTTTCCTCTGATCGTGGATGACCAGCTTCATTCCGCCGTCGATCATCGTCATTCTGCGATGGGCGTTTGTGTCGGAACTTGAAAGGCATTTCGGGAACTCGAATCAAGAACCGAAGACCTGGAAACGCGGCAACCGTTCGGTTGTTCACAATTTATTCACGCTTTTTTGACAGGAGGGTTGACTTTGCGAGCGCCAGTCGATAGACCGATCTTCGAGACTTTGCTGAAACCTAGGGAGGCACATGCGCTACGTTTATCATTCATCATTTTTGGGCAACCTTATCCTGATCGGGATTTTTGCCGCGTTTTTGGGCGGGATTGCTAGTGAATCGTTCGGCCAGGCAAAAGGGAAAACGACCCCGAGTTGGAAGCGGAAAAAGGAGCGCAACCAGCCGAGCGCAGTCGTTGAGCGGGTGGATTCTCAAACCCAGCCTGCCTCCTACCTGAGTGCCGAAGAGTGGAACGTTATTCGCGAGCATCGTCTTCAAAAAGCACGCGAAGATGAGCTCAAGAGATTCGATGAGGAGGAGCGAAAAGCACTGGAGTCCTACCGCAGCAAACTCCGCAGCGCAGAAATCGAAACTGACATCAAGGGCAAGATTCCTCGCTGGGAAGACCGGGTTGACGATGCCGCCCGCCAGATTGACAAGTGGGGCTATGCCTCAGCTACCGGATTGATTTTGGTGGAGGACACTCCGGCTGGTCGCGTAGGATTCGTCAACAACCGGACCTTTGCGGAGAACTTCAATGAAGCGGGCCGCACCCAGGGAACCGTGGCCAACTCCATTCAGCAGTCGTTCCAAACCGGCCTTGAGGGGGCTTACGGTTCCGACCAGATGGCCGAGTCGAAGAACCGCACCAAGTTATTGGACGACGATATCGAACGAGAAGAAAAAGCTCGCCGTGCTGCCAACAAACGGGAATTGGAGCAGCAACAACAGGAACTGGAAAGGGAGATTCTCCGGCAGAAGCTGGAAGTGGAGGAAAGCAAGTTCGATCTCAGGCGTGACGCCCTCTACAATCAACTCCAATACCTGGATGGCCGGATTGGACAAAAACGGGCCGAGCTGGGACAAGCGCAGGATGAAATCAAGAGACTGGACCGCCAGATTGAGGATCAGACTGCAGTCAAGGAACTGAATGAGCAATTGGATGGTCCTGAAAACGAGGCCGCGGTCACCAAGGCAACCCTAGAAATCGCCAGATTGGGCAGGCAGAAGACGATTGCCGAAAATATTCGGGACGACGCTGTTGATGCTCTGGAGGGAACTCTGAGCCCTGCATCGAAAGGGCTTCTCAACCAGCGGGAAGAGGCTGTCAACTCACTAACGGGAGCTCAAGGATCGAGCTCGATCAAGAAATTGGCGGACGGGGCCGCTGCAGAGATTCCGAGGGGAAGCATCGTTACGGTCGGTCAAAACGGTGAGGTCAAAATTGACACCGAACCGGAACGGAGCACCGAAGGTGGCGGACAGAGTAGCGGCGCAACCGCGATCTCTGACCCGACGTTTGGCAAACTCGACCTCCATCACGACGACAACCTGAAGAATCTCCGGGACAGCCCGGTTGCGGAACGGTTTCGCGGTCGTGGTGACTTGGTTGATGATTTCGACCGGGCCAACAACGGACTTTCCGTTGACGACCGCCAGACGACCGCCAGACGATTGCCGCATCGACGAGCGTGGCGGGGCGGCTCCTGGAAATGATGGCGCACCCCACGGGGATGCCGGACAATTCCCGTGCGTTTCTGGGGATTACCCAAGTCAGTGTTTCACCGGGATGGAAGACTAATAAGGACTATGTGGCCGAAGTGACGGTGTCGGTGAGTTACGGAACCACATCGCGGAGCGCGGCGAAGATGAAGGAGATCATCCGGTATCTCGACTATTACGATGAGTTCTATGATTTAGCCAATCTCGCTCAGAAGAATCTAATGAACGGGGAGGTGCTTGACGACGAGTCCAAGCAACTGATCTGTGAATACGAGAATAAGCTCGAAATTCTTGATAGAGCCCTCCGGTCTCTCCCGGATGAGTACTATGAGATCTACGAAGCGATGGGCGAAAATACCCCAATCGCTGAGTTCGCCAAACTGTTCGATGAAATCGAACTAAGAGACAAGATCGATCGCGTTCAGGGAGCATTGCCGCACGAATACGAGGTTCCTCCATTGATCTATTCCGCCTTTCCCTTGGCCAAATCCCAGGTTCTCGACCAGTCGCACAGCTTCCGGGGCATGAAGGAAATGGCCTGGACGCTTCAGATGCAGGCCATTCAGGCGGGCAACAAAGCCGCGGCGAAGAGTTACGGACGGTTTCTCAAAATGGTCGAACAAGACGTCGCCACGAAAAACGCGCTTCCGGTAGTCGTTCCAAGTTCAAACGGAAACTTTATCAGCTACCGGTTCGATCCTTCCCTTCACGCTCTTGAGAATCCCAGCGACCGGGAAAGCGGATCGGCCAAACTTCTCAATGCCATCAGTATTCCCGCTCTTGTCGTCATTGTCTGTCATGAGAATGATCTGGACAAATTCAAGACGGTTCGTCTCCACTCCTCGACTCGTTGGATTCCGACCAATGAGAAAGTTCTCCGCGTCATCCCCCGGCCCTTCCGGCGCGCTCAGGCGGAACGCACCATCGGCAATGTCTTTCAACTCGATCAAGTTCGTGGAGAACTCTTCGACATCCAACACGAAATTATGGATGAGCTGGGGCGTAAACAGCAATATCGAATCATCCATTCCTATCAGGGGACCTACGGGACGCTCCTGAGCCGCGTAAAAGAGTTGTCGCAAAAAGTAGGCACCTCCGTCCTTGATGTGCCACTTCCCGATCAAGCACGATCCAGTGTCCGAATTAGCCCGGGCTATCTCCCCGTGGCTCAGTTGGATAAAGACAACTTCTTCACCGTTTCCGGGAAGGACCTTGGCAGCTATCGTTCTGGCGTGAAAGGATTTCTGGGAGGTCAGGAACTTGTGTTGATAGAGGTAGAGACCATCGATACGCTTCTCTTCAAGCTCCCTGCGAGAAGTGTGGAATCCGGGCAGGCGCCCCTCCAGCCAGGCGTCTATGATTTTGTATTGATCACCGAAAAAGGAGTTCGCAAGGCGCCTGCCTCGGTCAGCATAGGGGTGCGCGTTCCCGGGACACACGCAAGTGCCTTGGATGTCGCAAGCGCGGGTGGCACGATTATGTTTAAGGGAGTCGACAAATATGTCTTGGCGAGAACCAGAGCGGAAGTCGCCGGTTACGCTGCTCGGGAAAAAGCGTTTGGTGATAAAATTAAGGAATTGGACGGGGAAATTACCGCTCTGGACGATGGGGACGACAATCACCCCGGCATCACCGCGCTTCAGAAAAAGGTCGATGAAAACAAGGCGACCGATGATGAGAAGCGGAAACTCGCAAGCCTGATGGCGACCAAGAAAAAGCTCGAATCAACCAGAAAAACTCAGGAGGAGAAACTGGACATCGTGGTGAAGGACAAGTCTCTTTACCATGAGGACGAGTCTGTCGCCTACGAAGAATTCAAGATCGCGAGGGTTGGCAACTGGAACGGGCGAACGGAAGTGAAGCTTGCCATCACACCCAATTCCTCCAATGGCCCGTCCCTGGCTTCAAGCAGTGGTGATACCAACGCCAATTTCAAGATCGTCCACAAGGTTGATCCTGCCGATACTTCGAAAGACGTCTACCTGAGAGCGGGGTCGAACACCCTGACCTTCGAAAACGATCAACAAGTACCGAAAGTCATTCTGATTGAATGCCAAAAGCGGCAGAAAGAATCGATGTCGGTCAGGCTTCAATTGGTGAAGGAAGAAGGAACTGCCCGGGTAGATGGCAGGTCGGTCGAATTCACCGTTCCCAAGGATGAGTTGGCGGAAGACTAATCGACACACCCTGATTCGGTGAACTCAAAAAGGCACAACCTAACAGACAACCTGATATTGGGTTTCGCCGTTCTGCAGCTGTGTGCGATCGGAATGTTGGGATGCAAATCAATGCCGGAAGTTGTGGCGATGGATTCGCAGGCTCACCCTCAACCGCCATTGTTTCTCGTTGAACATGAGGTAGGTCCATCCGACACGCTGTGGAATCTGGTAAGGCGATACAATCCCGATCTTTCAGAGGGTGAGGAACTGACCGCAAGGGTGAAAAAATTGCGAGCCCTCAATCGAATTGGGGGTGATTTGGTCTACCCCGGTCAAACGGTGGTGGTGCCCTCCAGTATGAACTTGGTAAGGGCGCCGACTTCCGGAAGCGGAGGCGATTCCGGTGAAAAGATCAACGAGGGAACGCGTCAGCTTCAAAACCTCACCGGTCAGGCATCGACTGAAATTCGGCATGCCAAGGCCTCAGAATTTGGTCAACTTTCTGGCGATTAAGCTTTTGATCAACCACTTCATCCTTTAATACTTTCTCTATCACTATCACGCAGGATAGGCAGTGTCAGGAACCCAATCGAACTTGGCGAGCCCTGCGTCAACACCAACCGATATTGCAATGACCAAAGGCCAGCTAATGGAAAAATTGATGAAAAAGCTTAGGCTCGGGAAGAAGTCAACACCCGATCCGCCCCAGTCTGAGACAACGCCTTCACCTGATCCTTCTGCAACGCAGACAGAAAACCAGGGAACAACACACGACACTGCGATGCCTTCCGGCACCGCATCGTCAGTCCAGCCCGAAGTTGCCTCGGGGCCACCCGTTGGCAGTCCGGTGGCCGGAGGTGCATCCACGATGGGAAGCGAATCCGGGGGAGCAGTCGCACCAGAACCGCCATCACCGGACGCAAGTGCCGGTCAAATCGGCGGAACGTCGGGCGAGCAAAAACCGGACCAAGCGAAGAAACAGGAAGAGTTGCCTCCAGACACCTAGGGGATCGAATTCGGATCCAGCTTTTCAGGAGTTCCTCTCATTGCTGACCGCGATCCGCCGCTCATCCTGCGGGTCAGCCCCTGACCGTTTCGCAAAAGTCACTTGCATTCACAGGAAGAACGGACGCTAGGATGCGGGGTGACTACCGCCATTCTTACCGCTTTTGTGGTTGGGTTGATCAGCGCACTATCCCTTCCGCTGGGAACGCTGACTTCGGCGTTTTGGCGACCCGGTGACCGGACGATTGCCTTCCTGATGGCGTTCGGTGGCGGCGCCTTGATCGCGGCGTTGACGATCGATCTCGCGGGGCCGGCGTTGGCGAAAGGCCACTTCAATTGGCTCGCATCCGGATGTATCCTCGGCGGATTGCTCTTTGTGCTCCTCGATCAGACGATCAATCAACACGGCGGTTTCCTGCGAAAGATGTCGACCACCGTCTATCACTTGCGCCTCAAGGAAACCCGCCGTTTCAAACGCGCGTTGCGACAGCTCAAACGGTTGGAGGTGTTCACCGGGTTGCCGCGCGATACCATTTCGAAATTGACGGAATCGGCGAGGTATCAGCGGGTCAAGAAGGGGGAAACGCTCTTTTGCGAGGGAGATGTCAGTGGGTGTCTGTATGTGGTCGAGGAAGGTGAGTTCGAGTTGTTAGACCCGAAAGACGGGATGAAGCAACTGATGCGGGTGAAGAGGAATGATGCCTTTGGCTACAATGCCTTCCTTACGGGTTGTCCCCACGCGGCGGTGGCGAAGGCGCATCGTGATGGGGGCGTGCTGATTTTGGCACGGTCGGTCTTCGAGCCGGTGGCGACCGAGTGCGACGTCTTGCAGCACAAGATGACGGAATACTTTGAGGCCGAAGACACCGCGCGCTATCTGCGGGAACGCCAGGGGCTTACCGGCGAGGAGATCGAAAGCTGGAGATCGACGGCAATCGAGGCGGTGAAGGCCGGCAAGCCGATTCCGTCTGCGGTCGACTCGGATCGGCAGGAACCGCCGCTGAGCGAAATCCTGGAACAGGTCAGTCGAATCCCGATCTTTCAGGGATTGCCGGACGAGGATATTCAGTTTCTCGCGTCCTGTTGTTTCACGAAAAGTCATCCGCGCGGTCACACGTTCTTTTATGCGGGAGAGTCGAGCGAGCGGCTCCATATCCTGGAAGCCGGGCAAGTCGTCCTCCTTGATCCGAAGAAACCGGATCGCAAACCGCTGCGGCTCGATGCCTGCGACGAGTTTGGCGCGCTGTCGTTCCTGACCGGAGCCAAACACAGTGTGAGCGCGGTCGCCTCCTCCGATGTGACGGTGCGGATTCTCCTGCGTCGCCACTTTGACGAATTGATGAAGCGCTCGCCGGCATTCGCCTCCGCGGTGGAAGACTTCATCCAACAGGAAACGCTCGCCCGCTATCTGCAGGACAAGCAACAGTTCGATTCGGACAAAACGGCGCGTTGGGTTTCGCAGGCGGTGGGACGCTCGGAAGGCGGCAAGCTGTTGCCGTCAGCCGCCGATATGACGCGCGAGATTCAGCAGCACCAGGGCGCGCCGCTCGCCATCTGGCTCGGAATTCTGCTTGATGGCATCCCGGAATCGCTCGTCATTGGCGCCAGCGTCGGGAGCAAGGGCTTTGTCAGCATGTCCCTCATTGCCGGGGTCTTCCTGTCCAACTACCCGGAAGCCCTCTCGAGCTCGGTCGGCATGAAACAGCAGGGAATGCCGTTTCGCCGCATTCTTCTCATGTGGACATCGTTGATGATCCTGACGGGGATTGGCGCCGCGCTCGGCGTCATCTTCTTCGTCGGGGCGCCACCGGGAATGTTTTCGCTCGTGGAAGGCATCGCCGCGGGAGCCATGCTCACGATGATCGCCCAGACCATGCTTCCCGAAGCCTACTTGAAAGGTGGCTCCATTACCGGATTCGCAACCCTGTTGGGATTCCTCGCCGCGATCTTTTTCAAGACGCTTGAAGGTGGTGGCGGTGGGCATTGATCGTCCTGACGTTCCCGATCCAAAGCGTTCTTGTTCTTGGCAAAAGGCTGGACTCAGCTACGCTTCAAGACCCGAATTCTTCCGACGACGATGCTTCTACTCCTTCCCATTCTCCTGGCGGCGGTCGCCTATGTCATCGCGGGATTCATCATCGCCTGCCGAACGAAGAATCCGGTCGTGCGATGGGGGTTTGGGGTTTCGGCCGCGCTCACGCTCTTGGCGCTCATCTTCGGAGCCTTCGTTGTCTTCTTCGGCACCCAGCTTCCAGCTCCTCCCTGAGGCGGGATCACCAGGATTTAATGGTATTGCTGAGCCGTTTCTCGGTCTGTGGATCTCTCGAAACGTTGCGATACGTGATGTCGTAGTGATAGGAAAGAAGATCGTCGGCAAACTGAATTGGGATCTCCTCGTTTTGGAGAGATTGGAGATGTTGCGCCAAAGTGCGTCCCGTCGGCATGGGATGACCGAGGCGCGCGCAGGCTTGATGGAATAGCATGAGATAGCCTGGAGTCGGTGACGAATGCGCGGAAAGTCCCTGCATCGTGCCACGACTGGACCTTCCGCGTTGGAAGGCCCGCAGGAAAACCAGAATGGTGAGCCCGATTCCGAGGGCGATGAAAACCCACACTGAACTGCTGGGAAGCGCGATTCCAATCCGCCGACCGTTTCCTTCGCCCTCGTTGTGGAGGAACTCTTTCAATGCGGGGGGATTCTCGCCGGGAGTGGTCGTCATCGCCTGTGGCCGTGAAGGTGTCGGCGTTGTGTCAAACACGACCCAACCGTAGTCCTGAAGGTGGATCTCGGTCCAGGCGTGGCCGTGTTTGCTAAGAAAAACGAATTGGTCGTGCTTCTGGTAATGTCGCCCCCCGGTCCAACCAAAACAAATGCGGGACGGGACTCCCAGCTCGCGCGTGAGGAGCGCGGAGGCCGAGGCAAAGTGCACGCAAAAGCCCTTTCCGGTTTCCGGGTTGCCCAGAAAGTTCTCCAACGCGCACTTCCCATTGTCCGGATAGTTCACGAGAAGCGAATAGGAGTAGGTGTTGCGCAGCCATTCCTGCAATTGGACGAGGCGTTCGCTCAGCGAGGCGGTGCCGTCAAACTGCATCGAGAGGGACTGGATCTGCGCTTGCAAGCCGGGATGGGAGGTCGGCGCGCGATAGACCGCCTCTGTCTCCCCGGGCGCGATTGAGCGCCCATTGGAAACCAGGTCTTCCAACCGCAGCGGCGATGAACTGGCTTCGTATTGGTAGTGTTTGACTTGAGGGCTGAGGATAGGGAGTAGCCAGGTTCCCGGTGAAATTCGGGTCACTTCCGGAAGCTGGACCGTAAGGCCGCCCTGGAGAAGGTTGACCGTATTCAACCGGTCGAAGTGGCGCCCGTGCAGGATTGAGTATTCGTAGGAAGGTGCCGAGTTGGGCGCATGCAAAGGAATCAGTCCATCGCGATTTGGCGACACGGTTTGCGAATCCGTGACGGCTTGAGTGGTCCAGCGATCACCGTCAAAAAAATCGTGCGCGAACGCGCTGATGTAGACCGGGCCGGAGTTGGCGAGCCGTTCGGCGTCTTTGGAGGTCTTCATCTCCAAACGAACCTCCGGTTTGTCCTTCAGCGTCAGGTTCGCCGAAGTCGGAACCGCGGCTCCGCTTGGATCAAAGGTGGTCCGCACTTCGGTGTGAACGTCGCCGCTGAAGAACTGCATCTGCCCCGCCTCCGCGGCATCCCAATCAATCTCCCCCTCCTCGCCGGCCTCCAGTTGAACCTCGTCAGTCCGGACGAGTTTGTAGCTCCATCGGGTGGCCGTGGTGGGTCCGAAAACGAAGAGGAGATAGAGCACAACCAAACTCAGGGTGATGGCGCTCCCGCCCGCGACCCGGTCGAGCCGGCTGGGTTTTTGGCGGTGTTGAAAGTGGGGCGCATGAGGCGTTGGTGCGAGCCGGCTCATCAGCCCAAAGGCAGCTGCCAGCGAAGCAAGCGCGACAAACGTTCGGAGCCAGAAGTCCAATTGCACCGGCCATCCTCGAAGCGTCAGGAAGGCGAGCAGCAAGGCGGGAATGAGGATGAGGCGCTCCATGTTCAGGGAATCAGTTGCATCCGGCGTTTGCGAAAACGGACTTGCCGGATGTCGACGATGATCACCTGCGGATGGGTCGACGGAACCAGGTGGATCCAGTTGTCCGGCGGTGAATCGGAAACCACGATCAGCTGTTCATCGGTCGGGACGCTCTGGAGGATCTCGGCAAGCTCGCTCGGCTTCGTCGGTTTGGGATGTGGGGTTTGCGCGAGGAGGGCGAGGCAATCGGAGTATTGGGCGCGGTTCTCGCAGGGGCGACAGAGCCAGTTCGTAAAGTCGGCTTGCAGCGTGATCCTGGTCTGGCCCGCCTGGAGATAGTTCAGGGTCCCGGCGACCAGCGAAAGTCCGCGTTCAAAACGGTCAAACCGAATCACCTCACCGGTCGTGGGTTGGGAATGGAAAATGAGGCGACAGCGATAAGGATGAAAACCCGGCGGATCGTAGGCTCTCACCTGCAAACTCTGGTCCCGGGCCAACGAGCGCGCCGTCGCGGATTGATGAATCCGGTTCGCCGGATCGCCCGGCTGATACGGTCGCACCCCGCGTGGTTCGCCCAGAAAATCTCCCATCGCGATTCCGCTCGTCGGCATGTTGTCCGGTTGCGCCCCTTCCGAAAGCAGCTCGAGCGGCGTGATGAGGCGCGGGTAAACCAGGACCGGAGCGGGAACCGTCAAGCTTCGGCGAACCTCGAACAGCCCCAACGGAAACCGCGAAACCAACTCGGTCTCCACCTCGGAAAAGGCGGAGCGCACGGGAATACTAAGCCGATCATGAAGCGCGGAGCCGCTGCCGACCGGGGTCCAGG
>TARA_R110002096_G_scaffold310126_10_pt1 | contig 11134 bp, 7 predicted proteins | sample TARA_R110002096 | Tara Oceans TARA_R110002096 (sample SAMEA4397295) | marine metagenome | biome: Polar Biome; feature: [DCM] deep chlorophyll maximum layer (ENVO:01000326); material: water (ENVO:00002006), including particulate matter (ENVO:01000060) such as... | depth 35 m
CCTCTGGAATCTCGATTCGATCAGGAGAGATTTGCAAGCCAGTTCCTACCCATTTCAAGTAGGCCTCTTTCGCCGTCCAAAGTCTCGCCAAAGCCGCTTCGGCATCCTTCGGATTGAGTTCCTTAATGATTCCCAATTCGTTCTTGGTGCAGATCATTTCGGCAATACTAGAGAAACGCTCCTTATTGGATTTTTTCTCTTCGAGGTCGACGCCAATTTCATGTGATCGAGAAAATCCTATCAGAACAAAATTGCCACTGTGAGCCAAATTGAAGTGGAGCTGTGGAAACGACTTCAAAACTGGTTTTCCAAACTCTCCATATTCAAAGGTGACTTTCTCCGGAGGCACGTCGAGATAGCGGCCAATCAGCATTCTCAATAGACCGCGTGACGAAACGAATTCACGTTGATTCTCTTTGAATCGATAACGACGCGCACGTTGATTCTCTTCCGAAGACAAGGTCTTCAACAATTTGCTAAAAGGGTCTCCCACGAGATCCGTTCTGGAAGACCACAGATGCACAGCACCATGATTGAGGTCTGGAAGTTGCCCCACGCATGAGTCAATTGGTCGCACCTCGAGGTGTTCCAGTTTTTCTCTCTTTGCGATCATGCTTTGACTTTATCTTTCGAATTTGAAAGGGCCTCACGCATCCCATTGGAAATACCGTGAATGTGCGTTTGATCAAACATCGTGATGTGATTCCCCGGGACATCAATCAGGTCGATTTTGCCGGCCACCACCTGGCCCCAACCAAAATCCTCACCGTAGTCGAATTTGTCGTTACCGTCGGTGGCCCGGAATAGAGTGATACCGCCCTGATATTGTGGCGGATAGTATTGATTCTGAGCCTGTGTGTTCGCCTGGCGGATCTGGGCCTGTCGGAGCCATCCCGTGTTCTTTGAAACCGGTAGAGCACGGGCAGCCAGGCCTTCTGCATCAGATTTCAAACGGAAGCCGAGTCCGCTTCTAACGCGGTTCCCAAGACTAGCGGCTTTCTTGAGACTGCCTGCCCCTTGACGATTCGGATCGTTCCAGTTAACCGCAACTCTTTCAGCGAGATTCCTTCGTCTGGGATCAAAGGCTGGATTCTGAGCATCGATCACCCCAAGAAAGGAGACTTCAGCACCCTGCTCCTCAAGCTGACAAGCCATCTCGTAAGCAATCATACCGCCAAAAGAGTATCCGCAAATGTGGTAGGGCCCCACCGACTGAATTTTCTGAATTTCAGAAACATATCGGGCGGCCGTCTCTTCAACCGGCTCGAGGGGAATCTCTCCGCCGTTCGTCAGAAAGGGGGACTCCAGTGCGTAGAAGGGACGGCTTGCTCCCATTCTTTTTGCTAAGTCACGGTAGAAAAATACCCCACCGTCACCACCATGGATGCCGAAGAGTGGCGGCTCGTTTCCGTGGGGCTGGAGCAACACTGTCGTTTCCTCCAGTTCCGGCGCAGGTATTTCTACGACGGCAACTGGCTCGATTCTTTCCCTTTTCTCAATTTCGGGGATTTTGTTAGTGACGTCCAGTGAATCAGACACCCCGGTTCGGCTTTGAATTTCTGCGGCCAGCAACCGGACCGTAGGATGTTTAAACAGGACGGACAGTGGAAGTGACAGATCAAATTCACGCTGAATTTGCGCGAACAACTTCATCCCGAGTAGTGAATGACCCCCGAGAGCGAAGAAGTCATCATTTCGATCTATCTGCTGAACCTTGAGTGTCTTTACCCAAAGCGCAGAAAGTCTCGCTTCCACCGGTGCGAATCCCTCACTAGATTCTTCCTCGCGGGCCTGTATTATTTCAGGAAGAGGCAGCGCCCGAGTATCGATTTTTCCATTCGTATTAACCGGAAGCTCATCCATCACCACGCAGGTAGCCGGCACCATGTAGGCGGGCAGTTTCGACAAGGAAAAATCACGAAGCTCTTCTGGAGTTGGCCGGTGCCCGTTGAAAGGAGAGACGTAGGCAATGAGCGACTTTTCCGTCGCCCCTTCTCCATAGGCTATCACCTTGCATTGCCCCACCATTGGATTGGAGGAAAGACAGATTTCGATTTCACCCGGTTCGACCCGGAAGCCACGAATTTTGACTTGATGATCGATACGACCGATGAATTCGATGGTTCCATCTGCGCGATTGCGACACAAGTCACCTGAACGATAAAGACGCTCAGCAGGACGATTCTCGCCCAGCTTGATCGTGAAAAACTTTTCGTCCGTTAATTCAGGGTTGTTGAGATAACCAAGGCAAACACCATCGCCTCCACAGCAAAGCTCACCGGCAACGCCGGGGGCAACCGGGACATTGTTCTGGTCCAAAATCCATACGGAAGAATTGGAGATCGGCCGACCAACTGGAAGCGCTTTGCGTGCTAAGTCCGACTTGCTGACAGGATGGGCCGTAGAGAAAGTGGTATTCTCAGTCGGTCCGTAGCAATTGATCAATTGGAGCTCCGGGTGCGCCTTCATGAGCCGTGCGGAATGGCTCACCGGTACAATATCGCCACCAGTCAGCAGCTGCCGGACCCCCGAAAAGGCTTCGACCTGCTCCTCAACCATCAACTGAAACAACCCGCTCGTGAGCCAGAGTGTGGTGACGTTCAAATTTGCGATGCAATCCGAAATGGTCCCCAAAGAAAGCGGTTCAGCGGGTGGAATCGCCAATGTGCCTCCATTGAGAAGCGCCCCGAACATTTCGAAAGTAGAAACATCGAAACAAATACTGGAGGTATGTAGAATCGTTTCGTCAGGGTTGAGATCGCAGTAGTTGATGTTACAGACCGCCCGGATGAGACCTTTATGAGCGTATACCGCGCCCTTGGGGTTTCCGGTGGATCCAGACGTGTACATCACGCACATCGCTGTTTTCGTGCTGTCTCCGGCGAAAGTCTGTGGAAAAGGCTGCCCAAGCTCACCATGAGTTGCGACCTGCACATCAATGACTGTTTCGCAGTGCTTTGGTAAACGGGGAAGAAGCGACCCTTGAGTGACGACGATCGAAGTCCCGCTGTCTTCCAGAATCAAATCCAATCGTTCTTCCGGATACTCAGGATCCAACGGAACATAGGCAGCACCCAGTTTTAAGATTCCAAGAATTGCCGCAATCCGCTCAGCGGACCGATCGAGGAATAGACCAACACGCGATCCCTCAGTCACTCCTTTTGCAGCGAGATGCTGGGCGATATGATCGGCCATGCTCTTGAGTTCGGTGTAGCTCATCTTGCCACCGTCCCAGATCAACGCGTTCGCCTCTTTTCGTGTGGCAGCGACTTCCTCGAAAAGACTGATCACTGTTTTCTCACCGGGATAGTCGACTTTGGTTTCGTTCCACTGACACATCATTTCCCACTGTTCCGGTGTCAGTGCTGAGCTAATCCTGGAAACGGTAGACTCTTTTGATTCCGCAATCGTTTCGAGAATAGCCCGATAGGAATTCGTCCACTGCTCCACGGTCTCGCGAGAGAATTGATCCGTTTGAAAGGTGAATCGAAATTCGATCGAATCGGCCCCTTCCACCACATCGAGAAAGAGCGGGTAGAACAAGTAGTTCGCAGTGACCTCTGCTAAGTCGGTTTGGAGCCCGGAGAACTCGTCGAAGCTGTTCAATACTTCGTATTTGAATGCGGCTTCGGCACTGGGGCGCTTGTCGGCAGGCAAATTTTTAAGCAGTTGTCCGTAGGTGTAATCCTGATGATCAAATACCTCGAGCAATTCCTGCTGTGTCCGGCTCAAGAATTCGGAGAAAGAAACCTCTAGATCAACTTCACCAACAAAAGGAAGGAAGTTCACACACTGTCCCACCAGGTTTTCATTTTCAATATTGGCGCCCTGACCAGACAGCGGGAACGGGGTCATGATTCTGGTTTGCCGTCCAATACGGCTCAACAGGATTCGATAGGCACCTAACAATAATGTAAACATCGTCGCGCCTGCTTCACTGGCGACGCCTTTGAGCTGGCTCACCGTCTCCGGACTTAGATGGTCAGAAATGGATTTGCAGCGGTATCCCGCTTCATCACCGTCTCTTAAATCTCCGTCACGTGGCATCGACAACGCAGGGACAGGTTCGTCATATTGTGACTGCCAGAATTGATCGCACTTGTCGTCATTACGATTCAAAGCGCTTCTCACCACATCCTCGGCATACTGACCAAAACGGGGAGCAGGTTCCATCTCAAGCACCGTGCCGGTGAGCCGCGCGGTATAGAATAGTCCCAAATCACCGGAAATGACCCCGAAGCTCCATCCGTCACAGATGAGATGATGAGTGCATATAACCAAAGAATGCTGCTCCTCAGAAAGTTTGATCAATCGGGCTCGAATGAGGGGGCTGTTCACCAACTCGAAAGGAGTATTTCGCTCCCAATTCAGCAATGCCTCCACCCTTTCGTCACGCTCGTCAGAATCTAGGTCTGAAAGGTCTGTCACTGACATTGCGACTTTCAAGTTGGGCTGGATCTGGAATCCTTCTCCATCTTCCAAAAAAGTTGCCCTGAGGCCTTCGTGGCGATCCATCACGTCGTCCAAGGCACCGTGCATGGCATTGGGATCAAGCGGGCCTGAAAAATTCAGTTGAATCGCTTCATTGAAACAAAGCGCGCTTTGAGCGCTTGCTTGCGAGGCCAGCCAGATTTCAGTGACGGGTTCCGTCAAAGGATAAATGGTGTCCGTCGAAAACGATAATCCATTTTGCCGATCGACCTGAGAGTTCCCAGCCAGCATCGAAGGAACCGCATGCGAAACCCGGCTTACCCCGGAGTCCAAAGTTTTTGAACCGCTTTTCAACAATTCCAACTGCTGTTTCATCAGCTCCAACTGCTGTTGAATAACAGATTGGACAGCATCGCCACTAACGCTCTGAAACGAAAGCGACTCATCCTCGCTCAGTCTAGTCACACCATCTTCTGCCGATTCCTCGCCAGAGATCTCTGACAATTCGGCCAGAATCTCGTGCGCTTTAGCGGTGAGGACGCTCCTTCGGGAATGGTTTGTTGTGTTCACGATTGAATCAGGTTTTCTCGGTGTTTCACTCCGGCTTCCTTGTGTATGGAAATACAGATAAAAATCAAAAATGCGAATTTTATCAGATATTTATCTAAATTACAATAATTATTACAATCTGTCAAACATGATTCTTCCTATGAAATGTTCACTTTCAGCAATTGAGAAGGGTACCGATCCCTGGACTCGCTGGTATCCCGAATCTAACGATTCGATTCGGTTGGCCGAAATGTCAGAACTACCCGATACCGATGCTTGAATGGCTGGTGCTCGAGCCAAGGCTCCTGAAAAAGATAGTATCCCCGGGCCTCGTAAAAAATGATCTGCTCGAGAATCGGAGTTTCAAGCGCCGCGAACTCTATGGTGTCATCGACCCATTCCATCTTCCGCTCGAGCCGGCGCTTCACGGAACAGAACCGTTTTACAATCCGGTCCTCAACTTCCTGTATCCGAGCGAGCACTTCATTCTTCTTCATCTCGAACCATTACGTGTCGAAACCGAAATGCGATCCAGAACTTTTCCCCGGTTTGATCACACCTGACCAAAGAATCGCTCTCTCAGCGCAGCGGGAGGCTCGCGGCCCGTCAGACTGAGAGTCACGATGAAGACCGTCGATACCAATACTGACCAGATGAATGGGTGAAGACCCAGAAGCAGGTATTCGCCGAAGCGATCATTGATACAGTACCCTACGAGATAGAGGAGGAGCACGACAGCTCCGCCGCTCAACATTCCCCATACCATTCCCGATGACGTCGTTCTCGGCCAGTAAAGAGCAAAAATCATGGGCATCAGAAAGCAGGCCCCCAATCCGCTTGAAGCAAAAACAATCAAGTCTTGCAGGAACTGCGGCGGATGAAGGACCGCAATAACCCCCAACAGGCCAACAACCACGGTGACAAGATAACTCAGGCGCTTCATCTGCTTCTCGCTCGCATTTGGATTGATCGATTCCTGATAAATATCCCGGACGACACCAGACGACACCAGCAGCAGGAAACTGTCCACACTCGACATGACCGCGGCAAAAGGTGCAGCCACTAGCAAACCTGCTAACCACGGCACCCCGGCATTCTCAGTGAGCGCCGCCGCCATCTCAGGCATGACGCGATCCGGATGGATCTCCATACCTGGAAGCAAGACTCGCGCGCAGGTAAAGATGATTACCAGAGGGAAATAGATCAGGCTGAAGTAGAAGGCGACCATGACCATGGACCGCCGCAAGGTCAACGTATCCCGAAACGCCATCTGACGAACCATGTAGCTTGGCTGACCCGCACCACTGAAGTTCCAGAAGGCAAAAAAACTGAGGGCAAGCATGACACCCAGAAAGCCTGCCGGACTGTCCTTTGACGGTCCCGGAGCATGAACATAGACTCCTTTTTTGCTATCTCCATAAGCATAGAGAATCGGCTCCTCAATGAGGCTCGCTCGCAGGGAAATTTTCGGATCCACCAGCTTACGAACCTTTGCGATCTCGGCAGGAGTCGTGATCTGGAGCGCTTCCACCGGATGACTTTCCATCTCGCCGACACTAATCAATTCGGTTGATTTCAGTCGTACGACTCCTTCCTCATCCTTCATCAATATCCAATCGCCACGGGCAAGGATGATTTCACTCTCGAGCGGGCCATCGCTTTGCAGGACAACAGTGACATGCCGGGGCGGGGTCATTTCATCAAGTTGCCTCGTGGCATTAGCCAATCCACCTACCTGACTGATTGCCAGAACCAACATGACAAGAACGCCTATCCCCATGACAATTCCCTGCATCACATCGGTCCAAACGACCGCCCGAAAGCCTCCAAACGTCGTGTAAACGATCACCGACACGGCAAAGATGATCAGGCAGAGCAAGTAATCACCATCGGCGGCACCAACCCAGGGCATCCCGTCTGTAGCGGATTCGATCGCAATGACGAGCGACTGATAACCCGCGACACCCTCCAGCAGCGTCGCCATGATCTGAGCACCCGCTTTGAACTGTGCCATGAGGAAGAAGAACATGAAAAACACGACGAGGGCCGTCGCAACATTTCCAACCGATTTGCTCTCAAAGCGACGCCGAAGCAGTTCGGGAATTGTAATAGCTCCCGCAATCCGACCGATCTGATTCAGTCGTTTTGCGAGGAGTCCCAAAGCGATCATTGGCACCACCATGTAGCCCGCGATCCACCATGCCAGAACCCAACCATGGGTATAAATAAGAGAAGGGAAACCCATGAAGCTCCCTCCTGACGCCGAGGTCGCCGCATAAGTGAAGGCGAAGGCCCAAAGACCAATACTTTTACTGCCCAGAAAATACTCGCTGAGGAACGATTTCGATTTGCCGGCGCGATTGGCAAAGAAAGCCAAGAGGAAGACGAAAAAGAGATAGATCGTAAAACTAATCAGAGCAGTCATTCCCCCTCCTCCTCTCCACCCAGAGGGGTGTCTTTCATGAAACAGAAGGCGAACCAAACGGTCACGGAAACCGCGACTACCCAGGGTAACCCCACCCCGAAGACGACCCATCTCGGCACGCCCAATACAATCTCGACCGGGACTCCCGGCTCTCCTTTAGCAAAGAGGCCATTGTAGGTCGTGGTCCACCCCGCAAAGAAGACCCAGGTGACTATCATGAACCAGAACTCTTTGCGCGCCTGCTCAAAGGATGATCTCAAATTAAGGCTCTCGTCCTGGTCCTCCATGCCGTGCACTTTGGAAAATGCATCACCAATCGACCAGCGAAATCCATCCGTCATGACGTGCTGACACCCTGACAAGGTTGGGGTTACTGTTGCCCCATGTTGACTGAATCAATCCGCGACCGTGATTTTCCCAGGCTCCGTGACCGATCTTACCTCAATACGGCAGCGGAGGGAATTCTGCCCATTCAATCAAAAGAAGCCCTGGCAAACTATGCCGCCGACAAGGACTTGGGCATGGAAGGTCGCCCATTGCTTTTTGCCGAGATGGACCGATGCCGGGAGAGCGCCGGTGATCTACTCGGACTATCCCGGGAAGAGGTTTCATTCTGCTCATCGACCTCAGAGGCCTACAACCTGCTCGCCACGGCAATCGAGTTTGGAGAACACGGCGAGGTGGTTGTCACTGATTTGGATTTTCCGGCCGGTGCGACTCCATGGCTGCAACTTCCAGCCCATCCATCGGTTTGCCTTTGGAAAAACCGGGACGGCATTCTCGAATTAGATGAGCTTGACGCCCTCCTAAATGAAAACACGAAACTGGTTCAGGTTTCGCTGGTCAGCTTTCTAACTGGGTATCGCATTCCGTGGGCCCACTTCCGTGATCTAGTTCGAGAAAAAGCACCGCAAGCAATCCTTGCCGTCGACGTGACCCAAGCGGCCGGGCGGGTCGATCTGGACTGTCTCGATGCCGACTGCCTTTTCGCATCCAGCTACAAATGGTTACTCGGCAGTCACGGAAGTTGCGTCGTGGCTGTTCCCCGGCATGCCAGAGATCGCATCATTGTGCGTGCAGGAGGGTGGTATCATCTTGCCAACGCCTTCGATGCTGATCGTTTTTCACGCGCCGAACCATTTCCTGGCGCGCCCGGGTTTGCCGTTGGCATGCCCGCGTTTCCTGCCATCTATGCTCTCCGGAGCGGAATTGACCTGATTCGGGAAACCGGCGCCCGGCGCATCGCCGAACACGCCGACCCACTCGTCGCCCGCATCCACGAGGGGTTAGCAGAACTGGGCTTTGAAACCATGTCGCCACCGCAACCCGGAAATAGCTCTGGGATTATCTCATTCCAAACCACTGCCGACGCGGCACTGAGCGACTTTCTTCTCTCGAAGAATATTCACGTCATGCACCAGGCTGGGCGTATTCGAATCTCCATTCATGGTTACAACACTGAGGAAGATATCGATCGCTGTCTCGAGGCCCTGAAGGATTTTAGAAAGACTAACTGAAAAACAATTTCTCGGCGGTATTCCGAAGAATATTTTCTTTGTCCTGCTCAGTGAGAAAATCGAGCTCATCTGTCACCAGTGAGAGTGAGGCATCATAGGTATGCTCGCCCTGAACTTGATAGGGACAATCAGAACCCCACATAAGGCGTTCCGATCCGAATGCATCACGCACCTGTCGGTACATATCCGCCAGATCAGTGTAGGGAGGAGTCTTTTTCCCCAGCGCGTAGAAGGCTGATGTTTTTAGGTAGGTATTCGGAAAATCCGCCATAGCGAGAAGTTGATCCAGTACTGCCTGGTCCACTTCCCCCTGCAACCCGATCCTGGCAAAGTGATCGATCACCACCCTCGTCTCTGGGTAAGCCTGACACATGCGATGAATGACAGGCAGAGAAGCGGGGTCGGTCAGGCAGCACATTGCAAGTCCCTCCTCTCCCCCTGTTTTCCACATCGCCTGAATTCCTTTAGACGCTTCCCAATCTTTCACCCGATCCGGAAATGCATAGAGCCTGAACCCACGAACCCCTTGCGCTCCCAGGTCCTTCATCGTTTGAGCCACCCCCTCAGTTTCGGCGTCCACAATGGCCACTCCTCCAAAACGGCCCGGGTACTTCGCCATCGAATCGAGCATGTAGCGATTGTCGAACTCGTAAAAACTCATTTGAATCAGCACGGTCCGGCTCACTCCAGACCCCTTCTGCTCGGCAAACAATTCAGCGGGCTGAAAAGACGCCGGCTCCATCTCTTTTTCGCTAAAGTTAGGAGAGATTGGATAAGCCTGCTGATCAGGGGTCCAGACATGAACGTGAGCGTCGATCCAGTTTCGCTCAGGCGACTTATCCCCGGAACAACTGACGGCAACTCCCGCAGCACTTAGTCCCGCCGTAAGGCTAGCCCCAAGAACGGTTCGTCTCGTTTGTGCACTCATACCCCAAAGTTAACCAGAAAACGGCGGTAGAAATCGAATGCCAACTCTACCTCATTCACGTCAACGAATTCGACTGCCCCGTGGGCCTGATCAATCGAACCGGGTCCAAAAATAATCCCGGGAATACCGGCGCGTGAGAACTTCGTCACGTCGCAGCCGAAAGGAACCCCGCAAGGCTCGGAGTTTTTGTCTAGTTCATGGAGCACTTGCCGCCCCACCTGAACAACTGAAGCGGATTCAGGCGTTTCCATCGCTTCATCAGAAAGGTCGGCTGGGTGAACGATCACTTCATCCCCCATATCAGAAAGTAGTACCCGGTATTCCTCCAGTATCGCATCGGATTGCTGTCCCGGAAGGAGGCGCCGGTCGAGAGAAATGATACAAGAGGAAGGGACAAAATTGATCTGCTGCCCCCCCTCAATTAAGCCGATGCTGCCGGTGGCTGGGCCCAGTAGCGGATGCTCATCTTTCTCAAGTGACTGGTGAAATTGATCAAGGCGTCGAATCACTTCCGCCATCGTAGTGATCGCGTTGGTGCCGAGATGCGGCTTGGAACTGTGGGCCGATACACCTTTCGTTTCGATTCGCCAGCGCAGCACCCCCTTGTTGGCACGCACCAGGCGAAATTCTGTCGGCTCTGCGACCACAGCGCCTTCGAGTTGAATGTTCCGTTTCTGAAACCACTCGATCGCAGCGAGCGCTCCCCTGAAGGCATGCTCCTCATCCACAACAGCTGCGAGATAAACATCACAGGGCGGCTGGGTTCCGTTTTCAGAAAATGATCGGACAGCGTGCATCATTGCAGCGAGTCCAGCCTTGGTGTCACAGGATCCTCGTCCGTAGAGTAAACCGTCTTCAATAACCGGCGAAAATGGCTCAATCGTCATTCCACTCACGGACACTGTATCCAGATGAGCCTCAAGCAAGACGGCACGATTGTGATCCCTGCCCGGCAAACGAATCATCCGATTGGAACGACCCGGAAGCACCTCATCAATGGCTACTTCGAGACCGGAACCGTCAAAGAAAGCCTCCACAAAATCCCCCGCCTCCGCTTCCCCGGGGCCACCCCATTCCGGGTTAACGCTATTGATCGAAATCAGCGACGAAAGAGTTTCAAGGACAGGAGTCATGGAGCAATCGAACCACAAAGCGGGAGATGATCTTCTGATTCTTGCATGATTCGTTGACGCGATACCAGCCCACAACGCTGCCGCATCGCGGCCCCTCACTGCGGTATGATCGTTTTCTTCCAATAGATTGAATCACGGGAATCTTCGACTC
>TARA_R110002096_G_C14658100_1_pt1 | contig 11133 bp, 12 predicted proteins | sample TARA_R110002096 | Tara Oceans TARA_R110002096 (sample SAMEA4397295) | marine metagenome | biome: Polar Biome; feature: [DCM] deep chlorophyll maximum layer (ENVO:01000326); material: water (ENVO:00002006), including particulate matter (ENVO:01000060) such as... | depth 35 m
GGAGCCCAAGAAGCCCGCTGCTCCCGTTATTAGTATTTTTTTCATATATAAATAACTTCTTAACCCCCTACCTCTATTTTAGTAAACAAACACCATATCTTCAAATATTTTTTTCCAAACCACCTCTTCTATTCAAAACAAAAGCTTACTTGTTTTATAAGAATATTTTTTATCCATTATAATTACTCGATTTATTGTTCCGCCTATGTTAACACAGCTAATGTTCCCGCTTTCAATCTATAACTTTTCTATTATATGAAAGAGGTTTTCATTAAAATTATTGTTATTTGAGCGAAATTTATCCAAATTAAAGCTATTAATGTTTTTTATTTTAAGAGGTAAGTCACTTAATTCTTTGTTTAAGGCTATTATTAAATTCTTTTTTTGAAAAACATTTGTTATTTCCAATTGGTGATTATCTATATGCTCATCAAAAACCTTTAATCTTGCTGCAACCATTACTCTCTTGTTTTTTAACAAACAACTTATAATAGATCCGGTTCCAGCATGTGAAATAATAAATGTGGAAGACCCTATGTGTTTATCGAATTCTTCTTTTGACATAAAATCAATTGTTCTAATAAATTTACTTTGAAATTCAGTATGTCCTATTTGAGCAACTACTTCTTCTTTAATTTCTCCGTTTCTAATTAAACTTTCAACCTTATCAAGTAGTCTTTTAAACTGAAAGTTTTGATTTCCTAAAGTTACAAATATCATTTTCTTAATATATATGCCCTAAATATAGGGATTTTGGATATTGCTCTATTAACTCTTCCCATTGCACAATAAAAATATCTGCAAAATGATAACACAACGAGCCTGTCATAGTTTTAGAATTAATCCTAGAAAAAGTTTCAATGAAAATAATTTTAGACCCAAATAGCTTCCCTACTAAACACATAGGAATACAACATGCCGATCCTGTAGTTATTATTATCTCAGGTTTTGTTTTAAAAAAAATAATTATTGATTTAAAAAAAATAATTAAAAAATTAAAACCAAACCAAAAATAATTTTTTCTTGACAAGTAGGGTAAAAAACAAACTTTTTCATACTTCTCTTTTAGAAATATTGACGACTTGTTTTTCTCTGTAATTAAGGTGGAATCATTTTCTTCAATTATTTTTTTCAACTTTAATAGTTGTTCTAAGTGGCCACCTATACTAGAGATAAAGATAATTCTTTTCATATTCTTAAATTACACTGTTTGTTTTTTGATCCTTCAGAGTATCATAGAATAACATCGTATTAAAAAACGTGTAAAAAGTAATTCCTTTATGTACATCTAATATGGATTCCGTTAAACTTACTCCAATTATAACCAAAACAAAACTTAAATAAAAAGAATCTTTCTCCTTTTTTGAAACATATAGTGGTAAAAAATAAATTATTACTAAGCTAACAATTCCCAAAACACCATTTCTTGCAATGTTATCTAAAAATTGATTATGAGGATTGTATTTTTTTTTAATTCCGGCAGTAAAATTCATTTCTTGATAAATTAAAACAAGCTCTGACATTAAATCCCCTGTTCCCGCTCCTAGAATCGGATACTTTTCTATTACTTTTAAACTTGCTTCTAATTTTCCGAAACGAGAAGAAATACTTTTATAGTTATGTTTATCAAATCCAATTTTATTTATTTCTGTAATTTCATCAAATTTCTGTCTTAAAGAAGGGGTTTTGTTTATAATAATAAAGGCAAATAAAACTACAAATAGAGCTCCTCCTATCTTTAGATTTGGAGAAGTTATATTTCTGAAAATTATTATTAAAACTGAAAACACTCCTATTATAAACACTATTCTTGAAGAGGTAAATAAGGCTGAAAATAAAAAAAAAAATGCTAACAAGTTTAGGTTTTTAAATCGAGTAATAATCAACCAAAATCCAACTAAATTATACATACCCAAATAAGTAGAATGATAAATATCTACAGTAACTATTTTGTAAAACCTTTCACCGAAATTGAAATAATAAATAAATAAATAAATCAAATATAAATCAATCAAAAAAAGACTAAGCAAATATATTTTTAATAAAAATTTAGTATTTATATAGCCTGATAAGCTATAAAAAATTAAAGGAAACGCCAAAAAGCTAGCGTTTCTTGTTAAAAAATCAATTCCTTTTACAAAATCTGAGGTGTTAATCAACCCTATAGCATAAACAAAAAAAGGTATACTCAATATAAATGAATAATGTTTAAAGAAATTTTTGTTTTTTATAAAAACAACATTGAACAAAGACAATATTGAAAGCACAATAATTACAATACTACTATAATTAATTTTAATCGGTAAAACCGTGAAAAGCACAAAAATTGCCAATAAAACATTAACTGATTTGGAGAAAATTTTATTCATATTCATAGAATAGCACGCGTAACAAGGTTAAAAATTATAAAAACACCCCCTTTAACTACTGCATTAACCTTACTTAATCGTTATTAGTATGTAGTTTTTTTATATTTAAAGTCTTCCCTTCTTTTATTTTTTCATTCCTTACAATTTTAAAAAGACGCAAAGTAAAGTTTTGTATTTTACTTTCCTTTACTTTTATATCCTTAAGGATATAGATCCTATCTCCAGCTTTTGTTAATGAAGGCGTGAAATCCCACTTTTCTATTCTTATTTCCTTTTCACTATCAATAATTTTTGCTTCAATACTTATTAAATAACTGGACCAAAGTTCTTCTGGAATAGAAGCATCCAAACTTATAACAAGGGTTTTTTTAGCTTCTTTTTTATCGCGAATAATAGCTACCTCTTTAATATAGATGTTTTCGGTAATATAGAAATCAACTTTCACTTTATTCCCTAACACGTCCAGGTCTCTTTCTAAATAGAGATCTGTTTTTGATTTTAAATTACATGAAACCAAGCAAACAAGAAACCAAAATAATACTTTTGGCACGACACTTATCCTAAAAAAAAATTTTTCACCCTTCAACTTTTTTCTTTAGCTTTTTTTGATTTATTAACAAAACACCTTAAAACATTATTTTTTTATTTAATTGCATATTTTTAATAACGGCAGTTTGTCTAATAATACTATCTTTTTAATAGTTTCTACGAAATTACTTTTTTTTGTTATACTATTACCCTGCTAATTGATTTTTTTGATTTAGCTTTAAAAAAATTGCTATCGTAGCTAAAAAAGATTGTGAAGACCAAAGAAAGGTTTTATGTGGTTTTAAAAAGCTCTGTTTCTTTGTTTTTAGGATATTCCATATCCTTTTTCAAGTTATATGCTATGAACAACCAAAATCTGCAGTAGCTTAACTTTGTTTTTTAAGGTAATATAGCTAAAGCCTCATTGGCGCTTTATGGTTCCATAAGGATGTTCTCTTGTTCAATAGAACCTTCAGGAGAAATGGGAAAAAGGCAGGTCTGTTTTCAGTCTTTTCCTAGTATGAATTTCATAACATTAAAAACTAAAAAACTAAGGAATATTTTACATCAGAAAATATGATAATTTATTAGACAGTCTCAGGGTCTTGTGTAAACGGTCGTTTAATGGCGTTTATACTTTATTGTAAGCTTTTCTAATCGCTTTTTAAAAAAATTTGAAACTATTGGTTCATAAAATACGCTTAAAATATATGAAATTGCTACCATGGCAAAAGTTATAGTAAAAACCAATAGATATTTGTTATAATAATCACCTAGGTTGTTTAAAGCTATATAGCCAATATTCTGATGTATCAAATATAATGGATAGGTAAGCATACCTAGTTTAATTAATTTAGGCGAATTAATCCCTTTCATTTTATTGGTAGTCACCAAAAGCATTAAAGTGTAGAACACGAAAATTGTTAACCCTATAACTAAAGGAGAAAAAGAAGTGTTATAGACCGATTCTAAATAAAGTGATTTAATAAACCCATGATATACTGAGAGCCCAAATGAAATAGATAGAAGAATCAAATATTTAGAAGATAGACCTTTTTTGTAAATCTGATAAAAAATTATACCAGCAATAAAATATGAACTATATTTTAAAATCAAAAGATAGCCTAATGCCTTAATAATGAATAAGTGCTCAAGAGGAAGGTATATCAAAGACAGAAATAACCAAAAAAGCACTAATTGATCAATTGTGACTTCAAGGAATCTTTTTAGGATTAAATATCCACCGATAATAAAAATATAAAACTTCATTTCAACGAAAAGAGTCCAATATACACCATCAAGATTTTTGACCCCCATGTAGTCTTGGAACATTGAAAGATTGAAGAAAAATTGTTTTAAATCAGCATCATATCTTGGGTATCCATATAGGATGATTACTAAAAATGTTAGAAAAACACATATCCAATATATTGGATATAATCTTGAAAATCTTGATATAATAAATTTTGAAATGGAATTGTGCTTAATTGAAAGAACAATTACAAACCCACTGATAATAAAAAAAAAGTCAACTCCTAAATAACCATACTTAAAAAAATGTCCAATTTCATTAAAATGTACATAGGAACGATTATCTCCTCTTGCCCAACCTCTATATAAATAGTGATATAATACAACGCTTAAAGCAGCGATAAACCTAAATAGGTCTATTTGATAAATTCGATTATTTTTCTTCATTTTTTTGTTTACAACGGTAAATATATGGCAAGTTGGGCAGAAAATAATCGATTACTTTCGGATTAGCCACAAGCCAAATCTCTTTATTTTGTTTTAATTTTTCTCTTCTAACACCAAATCTCTTTCATATTTCCCTATAAGGTAATCTAAAAAGATTTGGCGACTTTACAAATAGACAATAACCTTTCGATTAAACACTAATCACCCTATTTGCTATATATAGTGTGCTGTTGCACTACAGTTTGTCAAACAGATTAATATGCTCAAACAAAGCTAATGAATACAATACTACTTTACCAAAAGCCTCTGTTGTTTAAATTCATAAACAATCAATGACATGATTACAATATTAAAAGGAAAATTCACAATTGCATTACCAAATAACATTGGAATAATAATTAATATAAATACGTTAAAATTTTTATTCGTTACATTATATATCTTTTTTAAAAGAATAAAAAAAAGGAACAACCCCATTAACCCAAATTCTACCAAAATCTTTATAAAATCATTATGCGGATCAGTATACATAAAAGAATAAGGCATATTACCTTTTGTCAGACTATCTATACCTACACCAAAAATTACGGTTAAAAAATTCTCAGAAAAAAAGGCAAAAAGTGTTACTATCCAGTAAACAAGTCTCCAGATTACAGAATTATACCCCCCAAAATTCTCATCACTAACTCTTGTCATAATAAATTCCCAATCGAAGTCAATAAACGTATATAATTGTACAGCAACCTTATCCGAAAATGATATTACTAAGGCAACTGTTGCAATAAAAGAGATTACTAACATCAATTTTTTGCCCGATGAAATTTTTCTCGAACTAAATATGTTGTAGAGTAGCAAAGCCAAAATAACTACCATTCCACCAGATGATTTCGTTAAAACTAATGAACCTAATAAAAAGATTAAACATAAAACCCGAACTCCTTTATTAAAAGGTTTTTGATATACTAAGAAATAAATACAAATGGCTAAAACATAGGCAAGATGGTTAGAATGCATTAAGATATTTTGATACCTATCTAATTCAATAACTTGATAAATCCCCCAAGGGAGAGTTATAACAAAATAAATAATCAAAAGTTGAAAAAAATATTTAATGTCTTTAATGTTAAATGAAAAAATCATTATTAAAAACAAAAAATAAGTCAAATACCTTGCCACCCCTTTTATGGAAAAAAAGCTTAATTTAAAATGAATTATAGATTGTAAAATGAAAAATATAATTATTGTTAATATAAGATATAGGTAGAGTCTAGAAATCTTATTTAAAGTTATACGAAAAGGTTTCTTGTAAAATAAATGATATACTGAAAGCAAAGGAATAATAAAATATGCAAATTGATGATAAGCAGCAGATATAACAAAACAAATTATTAGAACAACAACATTCATTATTTATATTTACCAATAATTTTATTAAACAAATAAAACTTAAAATAATTTCTTATTGCTTGGTTTTCTATTCTTGGTTTTCTTTTTAGCATTCCATCAACGAAACCCAAAAAAAACTCAGACCCTATTTTCATTTGCCTTTTAAAAAAAATTAAAAAAAATGATCTTAGAATTATAAAAATTAATGTATGTCCCCTATAATAAGCATGATAGCCCTTGTTTTTATAACTAGACATTCTAACATTTACCTCACGAGAAACAACCTTAGAGGTTTTCAATGTTTTTGTTTTCCAACCCTTTAAATGTGCTAAAGCAACAGATACTGTATCAGCAGTAAATGCAATTTTATAACCCGCTTCATCAAAACATTCTTTTTTCCAAAGTCTACAACCACCTCTTACCCAATTTGGATCAGTAAGATGCAATTTTCCTTCTTCTGTATAAATTAACCCACTCGAAATTCCAATTTTTGGATTACTTTTTAAGAAATTTGTTAATTTATAATAATAGTCATTTTCAGGAAACACATCACAATCTAAAATCCCAATATAATCAAGTGTGTTATAGAAATTAGTTTTTTTAAGAAATTTAAAGCCTTTATCAATAATTGTAGCATACTTTTTACCAACACGATAACTTGTATCTTCAAAATGCATGTTAATTACTTTAAAATGTTCAACATTTTTTATTGTCTTTAGCTTATCCAAATACTCTCTACTACCATCTGAACTATCATTTTCTACAATTATTAAACATTTTATAGTGATTGTTTGATTCTCTAAAACCTTAATAAACTTATCAATATTATCTATTTCATCTTTAAGAGGCGTTACTAAAGCTATTTGGGGAATATTATCAATCATTATAATTTAGTTTTTGTAAAAGTATAGAGTTTCTTTTTCTTTTGCCGTCTAATTCTGTGTACGAATAAATTTTTATTTTCTTTACTATATCCGATTCATTCGGTGAATATTTGTAAATAAAATCGATAAAAAATTCGATTCTGGGGCAGCCACACATGAGGTTCCATTTCCCAATATACTAGCTAATATAGTTGTACAGCTTCTTGGTCACCCAATTATAAATATATTTTTCATTACTTTTTTAATATTTTACTCAAAATACTATCTATTTCATTAGAAACCCCTAATACATTCTTAAAACGCAAAGTTACAATTACTAAAAAACCTAACACTAAAAGTAAGTAGATAATTTCTGTTATAATAAGGTTTAAATTAATAGATCGTAAAACACATAAAACAAGATAGGAAAAGGTAAATACAACTACAGAAAAGAAAAACGGTTTTGTATAAATAACCATGAAGTTTCTCCAATTACCTTTAAACTGCAAAAGACTAAAATGAGTCATTAAAATAAAATTAAATAAAATTGCTATTACAACCCCAATAGCAACACCTTTAATACCCCAAAAATGTCCAATGTATGAAAATATAATTATGCAAATAGCATATACAATTTGAATTATTGCTCTTCTAAATTCATCACCCATTGCCGTCATTAACGAGTCTCCTATTTTTGAGGTCATTCTAAAAACAGTTCCAACGGCTAAAATTTGAAAAGGCACAATAACATCTAACCAATTCTCACCAAGTAGTATCAATACAATCTCTTTAGCATTAATAAATAAAACAGATGAAATAATAAAAGAAGTATAAGCAACAAGTTGTATTGATTTATAATATGCTTTTTTTACCTTTATCAAATCGGTCTGTACAGATGCTAAAGCGGGAAACAAAACAACATTTAAAGATTGCCCAATTAGATTAACAGGTGCCACCATTAATTGATAGGCATTGCTATAATAACCTAATGCGTCTGCGCTCATCATTTTACCAACAATTAAATTATCTCCTTGATTTGCAAAAAAATTAGCTATTCTGGCAAGTGTATGTCCGCTTCCAAAAAAAAACAAATCATTAAAGCTCTTCTTGTTAAAAAAAGGAACAATAGAATGTGGTTCCAAATAAGATAGTATTACTGCCTTTAAAATAGCTTGTAAAATATATGCATAGACCAAAGCATAAACGCCATAACCTAAATAAGCCAAAAACACCCCTAAAACTCCAAATGAAATTAAATAAGATATGAAATCTGCTAAGGCAAAATGCTTCATTCTTAAATTACGTTGAAGAAGAGATTGAGAAACTGAAATAAAACTATCAATTATAAAAATACAAGATGCATACCTTAAAACTTTAGAAAGTTCTAACATATTAAAATATAAAGCAATATTATCTGAAAACAATAGTGTTAAAGCGCAAAAAAAAACTCCTATTAATAAAGATACAGTATAAGCTGTTCTTATATGTTCTTTGGTAATTTCCTTTTTTTGTACTAGAGCTGCTCCCATTCCTAATTGAGAGAAAATTTTAGAAAATCCTAGAAATATTGTCGTTACGGCAACTAATCCAAAGTCTTCGGGAGATATAAGGCGTGCTAAAATAGCTAAGACTATAAACTTCAGAGCCGCTTGAGAACTACTTCCAGTAAACAACCAAAAAAAGCCTTGAAATGTTTCCTTTTTTAAATCTTTTGACATAAAATTAGCATACTTTAATTTTAATTAAACTGCTTTTATATTTAAATTTATAATATCATTAGCTTTTTTATCTGCTTCTGTTAAAGGTGATTTATCATCTTTAAATTCTATTTTGAAATATTTATTATAAATTTTCAAAATTTCTTCACCAGCAATTATTGATGTTTTACAGCTTTTTGTAAGTTGTTAATCATTTTAATTTTTCTAAATTTTTTATTAAACTATCACGCCAATATGGAATCTTAGTTTGTAAAAATTTTTTAATTTTTGTTTTATCTAAAACACTAAAAACCGGACGCTTAGCAGGTGTTGGGTAAGCTTCGGTATTTATTGGGTTTACTTCAATTGTTATACTCGATTCTTCAAAAATAGCTTTTGCAAAATCATACCAACTTGCAACACCTTCATTGCTGTAATGAAATAGCCCAAAATTCTTATCATTAGAACTAATAATTTTTAATATAACATTGGCTAGGTCACCTGCATAAGTTGGTGTGCCTATTTGATCATTCACTACACTAATTTCATCTCGTGTTTCGGCTAATCGCAACATCGTTTTCATAAAATTATTCCCATGTTCGGAATACAACCACGAGGTTCTTATAATAAAATGTTCTTTTAACGCTTGTTGTATTTCAACTTCTCCTTGTAGTTTAGAGGCTCCATATACACTAATAGGATTGGCTAAATCTGTTTCTGTATAAGGTTTGTTTTTTTCTCCATCAAACACAAAATCAGTTGAAACATGAATTAAAATAGCTCCATGCTCGTTGCACACTTGTGCCAAATTTTTTGCTCCTGTTGCATTTATTTCAAAGGTTTTTTCGGCTTCCGCTTCGGCTTTATCAACTGCCGTATAAGCTGCACAATTAATACAATAGTTTATTTGGGGATTAGATTTAAAAAATATTTGTATTTGATTCAAATCACAGATATCTAATTCTAGATAGTCTGTATAAATTACATTTAAATCATCATACTGTTTTTCAACATCCTTTATACAACTTGCTAATTGTCCGGTACCTCCCGTTATTAAAATAGTTGTCATAAAACAGCTTCTTTTAAAGTTGGTAGTTCTAAATCCTTTTGGGAAATTATAAATTCTTTTTCATCTAACTTCCAATCAATATTTAAATCTTTATCATTATAAATAATACCGCCTTCGGATGCTTTATTATACAAATTATCACATTTATATGAAAAGATAGCAGTATCACTCAATACCACAAATCCATGAGCAAAGCCTCTTGGGATAAACAACTGTGTTTTATTATCTTCTGATAATTCTATGCTTATGTACTTGGAAAAGGTAGGAGAATCAGTTCTGAGATCAACAACAACATCTAATATTTTTCCTTTAATAACTCTTACTAATTTTGCTTGTGCATAATCTCCTTTTTGATAATGCAAACCCCTTAAAACCCCCTTTGAGGAATAAGACTCATTGTCTTGAACAAAATTTATATCTCTTTTTAAGCCTTCCTTAAAAACAACATGGTTAAAACTTTCCAAAAAACACCCTCTTTTATCTTGAATGACTTTGGGCTGAATAATGAAGCATCCATTTAAATTAGTTTCTTTTACAATCATTATTTACTTTTAAGTAATCCTAATAAATTTTTACCATATCCGCTTTTAAGCAGAGGTTCTGCTAAAGCTTTGAATTGACTCTCACTTATGTAACCCATTTCAAAGGCCGCGGCTTCAATAGCTCCAATTTTTAATCCCTGTCGTTCTTCTATGACCTCTACAAATTGAGAAGCTTGCATAAGCGATTGAAATGTACCTGTATCTAACCAGGCTGTCCCTCGGTCCAATATGCTTACGCTAAGTTTTCCTTGGTCTAAATAAACTCTATTTAAATCAGTAATCTCAATCTCTCCTCTATGACTTGGTTTAATATTTTTCGCTATATCGATAACAGAATTATCATAAAAATAAATACCTGGTACCGCGTAGTTTGATTTAGGGTGTTCTGGTTTTTCTTCAATAGAAATCACCTGACCATCTTTATTGAATTCTACAACACCATAACGTTCTGGATCATGCACACGATACGCATAAATAACACCCCCTTTAGGGTTATTATTTGCCTGTAAAAGTTTAGCTAAACCTGTTCCGTAAAAGATGTTATCCCCTAATATTAAAGCAACTTTATCTTCTCCGATAAAATCTTCCCCAATAATAAAGGCCTCTGCCAATCCATTTGGTGCCTCTTGTATTGCGTACTCAAACTTACAGCCATATTTTTCACCATCTCCCAACAAATCTTTAAATAAAGGCAGATCTTTAGGTGTTGAAATAATCAATATTTCATTTATTCCGGCATACATCAAAGTCGAAATAGGATAATATATCATGGGTTTGTCATAAATAGGCATGAGTTGCTTACTTACTGTTAGTGTTAATGGGTGTAATCTAGTGCCAGACCCTCCTGCTAAAACTATCCCTTTCATAATTATTCCTTAAAGTTAACTATATTGTTTTTCATAATACATTTGATAAGCGCCGCTTGTGACATTATTTAACCAATCTTCGTTACTCAAATACCATTTAATTGTTTTTTCAAGA
>TARA_R110002096_G_scaffold86319_1_pt1 | contig 11132 bp, 9 predicted proteins | sample TARA_R110002096 | Tara Oceans TARA_R110002096 (sample SAMEA4397295) | marine metagenome | biome: Polar Biome; feature: [DCM] deep chlorophyll maximum layer (ENVO:01000326); material: water (ENVO:00002006), including particulate matter (ENVO:01000060) such as... | depth 35 m
ATATGCCGCCTACTTCAGCCCATCACCAACTTTCGGGCATAACTCTGGGGTTGCTGTTTGGTGCATTGAATGGCGTGCTTATTGGCTGCTTTCGCCTGACGCCTTTCATAACCACCATGGCAACCCAACTTATAGCGCGCGGTGTGGCCTTTGTGATGAGCGCGGGCATTGCCGTCAAGGGCACTCCATTCTGGATGCTTGATTTCGGATTTGTGCAATGGTTCGGCATCCCCGCCGTGACCTTTATAAGTCTGACCATCCTCACACTATCGGCGGTTATTATGGCGCAGACAACCTGGGGCCGGCATGTGATGCTGGTCGGATCGAATGCTGATGCCGCAAGATTCAGCGGTGTGGATGTGCCGTGGACAATTTTCAGCGTCTACACGTTTTCGGGCGCGATGGGCGGTATCGCTGGCTTCATCTCGATCGCCAATCTTGGAAATGCCATTCCCGGGGTCGGGGATACCCTGCTTTTGATAATCATTGGCGCTGTTGTGCTTGGCGGAACCGGCATGGGCGGGGGGGAAGGATCGGTTGGCCGGACCGTATTGGGTGTTGGCATCCTGGCGATTCTGACCAACGGACTGAACCTGATAGGCATCCCGTTTTATGATCAGCTTATTATTCAGGGGGTGTTGATTTTTGTCGGCACCTGGATGGCGGCACGATTTGGCAACCGGAGAGAAACATGACCGGCTATCCCGATCCCGTGGTTTCAGTCCGGGGCCTGAGCAAAACCTTTTTTGGCAAGACAGTTGTGTCGGGGGTCAGCTTTGACTTGTTCCCCGGCGAGGTCACGGCGCTTGTGGGAGAGAATGGAGCGGGAAAGTCGACCACAAAGAACATGCTTTGTGGCTTGCTCGCCCCCTCTGGCGGGCAGATTCTGGTGAGTGGCAAGGCCGTTGCCAGGGTGAATGGGGCAGAGCACGGCATCTCAGCGGTTCATCAGGAATTGTCGCTGTTTGGGTCGCTGTCCGTCGCCGAGAACATTTGCATCGCGGACCTGCCCGGCTCTTCGCTTCGAGTCGATTGGAGTGAGGCAGAGCGGATCGCGCGCGAACAGATCGACTTTCTGGGAATTGAAATAGACCCGCGCGCCTTGGTTGAGACGCTGGGGGCTGGCAAGCAGCAGATTGTCGAGATCGCAAAGGCCTTACTGCACGCCAGCAAAGTTCTGATCCTTGATGAACCGACCACCTCTCTGACAGCGGTAGAGCGGCAAAAACTGTTTGTGATCATTGACAAGTTGAAGGCTCGGGGATTGGCCATCGTCTTTATCTCGCACTTTATGGAAGAGATTTACCGGGTTTGCGACAGCTTCGTTGTCTTGCGGGATGGGCGTCAGGTCGGGCGGGGGCGGCTGGACGAGGTCAGCCAGCGTGCCCTGGAAGAGATGATGGTCGGGCGGACGCTTGAAGACGCCAGGGTTGATCTTGCAGCGCCGACGCAACTTCCTGCACTTGAGGTGCGCGGCCTCTCATCGCCCGACTTTCAGGATATCAGCCTGACCGTGCATCACGGAGAGATCCTGGGCATAGCCGGTCTGATGGGGGCGGGGCGGACAGAGATCGCAGAAGCGATCTTTGGTCTTCGCCCGGCGACGGGTGAAGTCAGGATTGGCGGCACGCCGGCGCGGCGTGACGTGAAGGCAATGATGGCCCGGGGCCTGTGCTATGTGACCGAAGACCGCCGTAAGAATGGCCTGTTTCTGAACCGGCCGGTAAGGGAAAACCTTACCGCCGCCCGGATTGCCCGTTTTGTACGCCGCAGAATTCGCGGTATTGGATTTCGCGGCGAAAAGGCCGCGGCGCGGGGCCTTGTGACAGAGATGAACATCTCCGTTCCGCATATTGAGAACACTGTCAGTGATCTATCCGGGGGCAATCAGCAAAAGGTGATGCTGGGCCGCTGGCTGGCAACCGAGCCTGAGATCCTGCTTTTTGATGAACCGACCAAAGGTGTCGACATCGGCGCGAAGTTCGACATCCACGAGAAGATCGCCGATCTTGCGCGGGCCGGAAAGGCGATCATCATCGTTTCGTCCGATCTTCCGGAATTGCTGCACATCACGCACCGGATGCTTGTTATGCGCAAGGGCCGGATTGTCGGAGAATTCAACCGGCCAGTCTATGATTCAGTGAAGATCATTTCACTTGCCGCCAGTTCAAAGGAAGGGGAACGGGATGCGGGTTGAAACGGTGCAAGCTTTTCTGTCGCGACAGAAATGGGTGGCGATCGGCGTGGCAACCATTGTGCTTGCGGGCATATTGTCCGTGGTGTCACCAGTGTTCCTGACCATGTCCAACTTTCAGGCGATCCTCGTGCAGTCGAGTGTGACGGCAATCATGGCTATTGGTATGACCTTCATCATCCTGACAGCCGGGATCGATATTTCCGTTGGTGCGATCCTGTTCGTTACCTCAGCACTGTTCGCGCAGTTGATGCTCGAGACCGGCAGCTATCCTTTGGCCTTTGGTGCCACGCTGATCTGCGCAACTGTTCTTGGCACGTTGAACGGGGTCCTTGTCGTGCGGTTTGCAGTCTCGCCTCTGATTACCACGCTGGCCACCTATTCAATTTATCGCGGCGCGGCGATTCACCTCACCGGCGCACAAAACATCCCGGTGCCGCGCGAGATGGGGTTTCTGGGAAACGGGCGGATCTGGGGCGTGCCGGTTCCGATCATAGTGCTGATCGTGGTGGCGGTTGTGGGTATTTACACCCTGAACCGCACCAGACTTGGCGTTTTCGCCCGGGCGATCGGCAACTCTGACAGGTCAGCACGGGAAACCAACCTTCCGCTGGGCCGGGTGACCGTTGCTGTGTATGCCATCAGCGGCTTCGCGGCCGGAATTGCGGGGTTGATCCTGCTTGCCCGCGTCGGGGGGTTGCAGTCCGGCATCGGCATCGGGATAGAGTTCACGGTGATTGCCGCGGTAATTCTGGGGGGTACCAAGCTGACGGGCGGGTCTGGGACCGTCGTTGGCTCCGTCATCGGCGCGGTCTTTCTGGTGTTGATCGACAACGGCCTGAATCTGATGAACGCTTCACCCTATATCTACGATATTGTTCGGGGGGGCGTCCTTTTGGCTGCCGTCGCGATTGACCGCTATTCCGCCCTGCGCCAGAAAGCCGGTCTTGAGGCGCAGCGCGCCGCAAGGATCGTAGTTTGACCGTGTCCAGACTGATTTGGGCCGGCAGCCCGGAATATGCCGCTACAGAAGAGCTGTTAAAAAAAACTGAGACGTTATTCCAGGCCCACTTCGAAAGTTGTGTGCACAGCTTCCCACGCCGATCTGAGGTGATGCTCCAACGCCTCCTCTGCGGCTATCGGGTCGCGCTCGAGTATCGCGTTCAGGATGGCAGAATGGGCCAGATAATTCGACAGATTGCGCTCTGGTGCGCGTGGCATCTTGTCCCAGTGCGGTGCAAGCCAGGCAGTATACCCCTGATGGATCGACGGGAAGATAGGGTTTTTGGGAATATCATACAACACACCATGAAAGGCGACATCGGTTTTGTAAAAAGCGTCAGAGTCGCTTATCGCGTCCTTGTTCGCTGCCAAAGCCGCTTTGAGCGCGACGATATCGTCTTTCTGAGCTGAAATTGCTGCGTCACGCACCAGAGCGCGTTCGATAAAAACACGACTTCGGTACAAGTTTCTGACTCCGCTCTGCTCGGTCAGCAGATGCCGGATCACTGTTCCGGTTGCATGCAGGACTGTTGAGTAGTCCGGTTTGCGAACAATTGGCCGAAAACGCGGTTTTGCCTCAATCAGGCCACGGCTGGCAAGCGCCGAAATAGCCTCGCGGATGACGGTGCGACTGGTGCCGAATTCCTCCATCAGATCACGTTCCGCGGGCAAGGGGCAGTTGTTTGCAAGACTGCCCGAAACGATGCGCATTTCGATCTGGGAAATGATGCTGTCAGCAGCGCGGGAACTGCGGGCGGTAGGCTTGGTCATTTTGAAAATCTCTGTGTTTGGTGTGACAATGGTAAACGACGTTCTGATCGGTTCAACGGCTTTCCGACACGAATGAGGCCCATTTGGCAAATAGTTTATTGACATAGCGTTGGTAAGGCCGCTAATTGAGTTTAGTTTGGTATGACCAAAGAGGGCATTATGAGCAACCTTTCCGACATCAGTTTCAAGCACCATTCACCGTCTTTCGGTGTTGCGGGTGTCGCGGATGACATCAGGGCGAGCGCGCGCTTGCGCCGGTTCAGCAACTTTCATACCGGTCACCAGACGCAGCAAGGATGCCACCGGCCCCAGTGGTTTCCGGCAGTTGAAAGTTTGGTGATCCGCCCGACCCGTGGCTGGGCGTGCCCGGTCTTTCAGTGCGGAAAGTCATCACGGGCCGAGGTGTTTTGAATGGAGACGATCGCAAAGGTCAGTGTCCAAATGTTCCACATCCCTCTTGACGAAGTTCTTACGGACGCAAAACACGGTGCCCATCACCACTTTGAGTTGATTACAGCCACGGTGACGCTTCGTGACGGAACAGAGGGCACTGGCTATACCTATACCGGGGGCAGGGGGGGGCACGCGATTGCGGCGATGATCCGGCATGACCTCGCACCATTTTTGATTGGTCGCCAGGCTGAAGCAGTCGAAGAAATTTATGAGGCGATGCAGTGGCATGTCCACTATGTTGCGCGGGGCGGTATTGCGTCTTTTGCGATCTCGGCAGTGGATATCGCGCTTTGGGATTTGCGCGGCAAGCGATCAGGCCAGGCGCTTTGGCAGATGGCGGGCGGAGCGGCAAATCGTTGCCGGGCCTATTGCGGTGGTATTGATCTGAATTTCCCGCTGCCAAAGCTGCTCGACAGTATCAGGGACTATCTGGCGCAAGGGTTTAACGGCGTCAAAATCAAGATCGGTCAGCCAGACCTCGCCGATGACGTGGCGCGGATCAAAGCTGTCCGTGACCTGATCGGGCCAGACATCGCCTTTGCGGTTGATGCCAACTACTCCATGAGTGTCGATCAGGCGATAGCGGCGGCCATGGCGTTCGCGCCATATGATCTGCTTTGGTTTGAAGAGCCGATCATTCCGGACGACTATTCCGGTTACGCGGCGATTGCAGGGGCTACTGGCATGCCACTTGCGATGGGTGAAAACCTGCACACCATCCACGAGTTTGGCTATGCCCTTGCGCAGGCGAGGTTAAGCTATATTCAGCCCGACGCGTCAAATTGCGGCGGGATTACGGGCTGGCTTCAGGTGGCAGATGCGGCCGCGCAGCACGGTATTCCGGTCTGTAGCCACGGGATGCAGGAACTTCACGTCAGCCTTGTTTCGGGGCGTCCTGATTCCGGTTGGATCGAGGTGCATTCTTTCCCGATCGACCAATACACCTCACGGCCGCTGGTGGTGGAAAATCATCTGGCCGTCGCGCCCGATGCGCCAGGCATCGGGGTGAGTTTTGATTGGACCAAACTTGCCGCAGCAAACATTCTGAAACAGTGAGAAAACAAAATGATCAGCAAACGCGCCGTGTATCGTGGCAACAAGACCTTTAGCATCGAGTCCTCTGAAGCTGTTGCCCCAACTCCGGGTGAAGTGCAGATTGACGTGGCCTATTGCGGCATCTGTGGCACCGATCTGCATATCTATCTGGGCCATATGGACAAGCGCGTGGGTTTCGAGCGTACCGTAGGTCACGAAATGTCAGGCAAGATAGCTGCCCTTGGCGAACGCGTCACAGGGCTTCAGGTAGGGCAATACGTTGTGGTGCGCCCACTGGATCATTGCGGCGATTGTCCGGCTTGCAAGGCAGGACATCAGCATATCTGCCACAAGCTGAAATTCATCGGCATCGACACAGAGGGGGCGTTCCAGCAAAAGTGGAATGTCCCTGCCCATACCATTCACGTTTTGCCTGACGGTCTTTCGTTGCAACACGCGGCGCTGATCGAGCCACTTGCCGTGGCCTGCCATGACGTAAAGCGTGGGCGTGTCGCGGTGGGTGACGATGTGCTTGTGATCGGTGGGGGGCCTATAGGGCTTTTGGTTGCGATGGTTGCGCGCCATGCCGGAGGCAATGTCACAATTTCCGAAATCAATGAAAACCGTCTCGGCTATGCGGCCGGCCTGGGTTTCACCACGTTGAACCCGCTAACGGGCGATGTGGGCGAGGCGGTGCATGCCGCGACGGGCGGCAAAGGGGCCGATGTGGTGTTCGAAGTGTCCGGTAGCCAGCCCGGTGTGGACCTGATGACCGCAGCGGCGGCCACGCGCGGGCGGATCGTGATGGTGGCCATCCACGCCAGCAAGCCGACGGTGGATCTCTTCCAGTTCTTCTGGCGTGAACTGGAGATGATCGGGGCCCGGGTGTATTATCGCGAGGACTACGATCAGGCGATGCGATTGCTGGCCGAAGGTGTTGTCGATTGCGATAGCTTTATCACGGATGTCCGGCCGCTTGGCGACATACAGTCGGCGTTCGAGGCGCTGACCAAAAACCCCAATGCGATGAAGTCAATGATCCAGGTTTCCGAGGTGGCGCAATGAACGTTCTGCAATCATTTGATCTGCGTGGGAAAATCGCATTGGTTACCGGCGCGCGGCGCGGCATAGGGCGCGGCATGGCTGTTGCTTTGGCGCAGGCGGGGGCCGATATTATCGGCGTCAGCGCGACCTTGGCGCCATCAGGCAACGCGGTCGGCGCGGCTGTCGAGGCCGAGGGTCGGAAGTTTTGGGGGTATCAGTGTGACTTTGCCAACCGCGCGGCGGTAAAGGCTTTCACGGCGCAGGTGCTGGGGGACCATCCGCAGATCGACATACTGATCAACAATGCAGGCACCATATTGCGCACACCGGCTGCAGAGCACCCGGATGAAATGTGGGACAAGGTGATTGAGGTGAACCTGAACGCGCAATTCATCATCACCCGTGACATTGGTAAAACCATGGTCGAACGTGGTTCAGGAAAGGTCATTTTCACTGCGTCCCTGCTGACGTTCCAGGGGGGGATCACGGTGCCAGGCTATGCGGCGTCCAAAGGGGGGATTGGCCAGTTGACGATGGCGTTTGCGAATGAATGGGCTGCCAAAGGCGTCAATGTAAACGCGATCGCACCTGGCTATATCAACACGGACAACACCGAAGCTCTGCGCAATGATCCGGAGCGGTCTGCCGCCATCCTGTCCCGGATCCCGGCGGGTCGCTGGGGCACACCAGAAGACTTTGGTGGCCCCGCCGTGTTTCTGGCGTCTGAGGCGGCATCTTATCTGAACGGTCATATTCTGGTCGTGGATGGTGGCTGGATGGGGCGCTGACCCTTTTGGTTTTTCCTGAAATGAGCCTGATCCGGCAGAGTGGAACAACGTGGCTTCGTTTTGGCCGACGTGCTGAAAGCATCCGACCAGGTGTCTGCTTGTCCTGTCAGAGATGGGGTGGATGCCGCTCTCTCCCCAACGGCGTCGCAATGCGCCAAGCTTGTGGTGTTGAAGTCACAAGAGAAACGAGAGGGCATCCATGAAGGAAATTAGCATCATCGGCATCGACCTGGCAAAGAATGTGTGCCAACTGCACGGCGCGGCCGCGGATGGTTCGGTCCAGTTCCGCAAGACGCTGTCGCGACCGCAATTCCATCGCTTCGTGGCGGAGCATCCGCAATGCCTTGTCGTGATGGAGGCCTGCGGCGGCGCGCATCACTGGGCGCGGGAACTGCTGCGGGTCGGCCACGCGGTGAAACTGATCGCACCGCACTACGTCAAGCCGTTCATCAAGCGGCAGAAAAACGACGCGGCGGACGCCGAGGCGATCGTGGAAGCGGCGCTTCTCTATCTAGCCGAGAAAAACGGGAGGTTTCTACCCAAGGAGCCACAGGCCAAGGCCGAAGTGACACAATGGCTGATGTGGCAGACGGGCGGGCTGGGGCCGATGGCCGGCCAAACCCATCATTTCGTGAAAAACAACCCCGGCACGGCACCCTATGCCGAAGATCGGTTCAATACCGAAGTCGTGCGGCTTTATCGTGTACTCAATCAGTGGCTTGTCGGGCGGGAATTCATCTGCGACGTCTATTCCATTGCCGATATGGCTTGCTGGCCTTGGGTATCGCGCCATGTATGGCACCAGATCGATCTGGCCGACTATCCGCAGGTCCGCGCTTGGTATCGTCGCATTCTGTCACGTGATGCCGTCCAAAGAGGCTACCACGTTCCAGTTTTCGCCAATGAAATTCCGGCGGGTTGAATGACCGCAACCACACCGACCGGCGAACCAACGTTTCTTCGCTGCAAAGATGGTGGCGAAAGCAGCACCCGGCCTGACCCCTCAACCGCGAGTGACCAGCGTTAACCCCCTAATCCCGTAATTAGCGGGCTACTGTCAGACCTTTTGAGTTGATACTGTCAGAAGTTGTGAACACTAACACGCTCACGGGCAAGAGGGGGGCAGCGCCCCCCTGCCTGCACTAACCCTTGCGCGCGGCGGCGACGGATTCTTCCAGAATGTCCATCGCTTCGGCAAAAACCTCATCCGGAATTGTGATCGGCGCGAGAAAGCGGATCACATTGCCGTAAACGCCGCAGGTCAGCAAAATCAGATTGCGTTTCAACGCCTCGGTCCGCACCCGCGCAGTGAACCCCGGGTCCGGTGCCTTGGTGCCGGGGTCGCCGAACTCCACAGCAACCATGAAACCGGGGCCGCGCACGTCGATCACTTCCGGCGTGACCGAGCGGATCGCTTCCAGTCGCTGCCGCAACCGGCTGCCAAGATCATTGGCGCGGTCACACAGGCCTTCCTCTTCGATCACATCAAGAACGGCATTTGCCGCCGCAATCCCCAGCGGGTTGCCGGCATAGGTGCCGCCAAGGCCACCGGGCTTGGCGGCGTCCATCAACTCGGCGCGGCCGGTTACCGCCGCCAGCGGCAGGCCGCCGGCTAGACCCTTTGCCATTGTGGTGATGTCGGCCGCGACATCATAGCCGTCCATCGCAAACATCGTGCCGGTGCGGGCAAAGCCGGTCTGAACCTCATCGGCGACCATCAGGATACCGTGTTCGTTGCAAAAGGCGCGAAGGCTGCGCAGCAGGTCCGGCGGCGCGGGGTAAAAGCCGCCTTCGCCCTGAATCGGCTCGAAGATGATCGCGGCGACACGGTCCGGGTCGAGATCGGATTTGAACAGCTTGTAAAGCGCTGACATCGCGTCCGCCGTTGCAATGCCATGAACATCTTGCGGAAACGGGACGTGATAGACATCGGGCATCATCGCGCCAAAGCCTTTCTTGTACGGCTCGACCTTGCCGGTCAACGACATGCCCATGAACGTCCGGCCATGAAAGGCGCCGCCAAAGGCGATAATTGCCGGACGATTCGTCGCAATGCGCGCGATCTTGATCGCATTTTCAACGGCTTCCGCACCCGTTGTCACAAAGATCGTCTTTTTCGGGAAGTCCCCGGGCACCAAGGCGTTCAGACGCTCGGCAAGGCGGACATAGGGCTCGTAGGGCATCACCTGATGGCAAGTGTGCGTGAAGCGTCCCAATTGCTCGGTCACGGCGGCCATGACCTTGGGGTGGCAATGCCCGGTATTGACCACGGCAATCCCCGAGCCGAAGTCGATATAGCGGTTGCCCTCGATATCCCATATCTCGGAATTCAATGCGCGTTCCGCATAGATTTCCGTCAACATGCCAACCCCGCGCGAGATTGCTTGTTCCCGCCGCTTGGCTACTTCTGCGTTCAGCATTTCCGACCCCCGAAAAATATTTACGGGATATGATCCTTTTTTTCGCGGCGCTTCAACTGGGCAATGCAGACAATGTCGGTGGTGGGAAGTGTCTTCCGCCTGGCGTCACAAGAAAACACCGAAAAAATGGCTGTCTGGCGCAGGAAGTTCCAGAAAGCGGCGTGGTGTCTTCGAATTTACGCAGAAAGCTGCCAGGATTCGCGGCAATTGTGTCGCAGAGAGTCAGGGATTTCAGCCTTCGCCCTTCAGCAACCTGTCCGCCTTTTTCCGCACCAGGACAGAGCGCAGATCATGCATCGCCAACAACAATGTGTCGGTGACCTGTTCCAACTGGTCATCGCTGGCCCGTGATTGCACCCACTGTGCCGTCAGATTCATGTGATCGATCGCGCGCAGGATGTCATCGATATCGCGCTCGGCAAGCTGCCTGGTCCGCTTGCCGATCCAGTCCCGGATGACGTTGATGTCATCATCGCTCAACGCGGTATCGCCGTGTGGCTTTACCTCGCCATTGCGGACGTTGATGGTGGCAATCTGGTTCATGTCGATGCGGCGCTGGCGGTTTTCGGTATCAACCCGAAACACCAGCGCGCCGTTTTCACGAACTCTGAAATAATAATCCGGCAGATCACCCGACATATCGCCCCCGGTCTAGACCAACCCTGCGCAGAAGGTCTGAATGCGTGTACAAGCCTCTTTCAGGGCCGCATCGGAAGTAGCGTAGCTGACACGGAAGTTTGGCGATAGCCCGAAGGCCGCCCCGAACACCACGGCCACACCGGTTTCTTCCAGCAGCGCTGTTGCAAATGCCTCGTCGTCGCTGATTTTCGCCCCCCCGGCCGAGGTTTTGCCGATGCAGCCCGAAATGTCGGGATAGACGTAGAACGCGCCTTCCGGTGTCGGGCAGGTCACGCCCTCAATCTGGTTCAGCATGCCGACAACCAGGTCGCGGCGGCGCTGGAACAACGTTTTGTTTTCCGTCAGGAAGTCCTGTGGCCCCGTCAGCCCCTCCAGTGCAGCATATTGGCTGACCGAGCAGGGATTCGACGTGCTTTGACTTTGGATCGTGCCCATCGCCCTGATCAGTGCGACAGGCCCCGCGGCGTATCCAATACGCCAGCCGGTCATGGCGAAGGCCTTGGAGACGCCGTTGCAGGTCAGCGTGCGATCATAGAGCCGGGGTTCGACTTCGGCGGGAGTGCAGAATTTGAAATCATCAAACACGAGGTGTTCATACATGTCATCGCTCATCACCCAGACCTGGGGGTGGCGCATCAGGACATCGGTCAGCGCCTTCAATTCGTCGCGGGTATAGCCAGCACCGGTCGGATTTGACGGCGAGTTGAAGATGAACCACTTCGTTTTCGGGGTGATCGCGGCCTCGAGTTGCTCGGGTTGCAATTTGAACCGTGTTTCGATCCCTGC
>TARA_R110002096_G_scaffold131222_1_pt1 | contig 11131 bp, 14 predicted proteins | sample TARA_R110002096 | Tara Oceans TARA_R110002096 (sample SAMEA4397295) | marine metagenome | biome: Polar Biome; feature: [DCM] deep chlorophyll maximum layer (ENVO:01000326); material: water (ENVO:00002006), including particulate matter (ENVO:01000060) such as... | depth 35 m
TGTCGTTATTTATGACGGAAGCAAACTATACAGAGAACAATTTCTCACTGGTATTAAAGAGGTTGAGGAAGATTATTGCATTTACATATCGGAAGACTATGTTCTGTATGGTGACATAGAAGAAGATTTGTTGCGAAAATATAAAGATGTGATGGAGAAGGATGGGATTTCATTTATCAAACTATTCAAGGGTTCGGTAATCGAAACCCCCATAGTTCCATACAAAGATACTGATGATTTATATTTACTCAATAAAGAATTGCCATACTACTACAGTCAAAGTGCAACTTTATGGAAAACTAAAGACCTAGAATTGATTCACGAAAAAGGACCTAACCTACACATAGCAAACACAGATTGGCAAAATTCATTTGAATGGAATGCAAATGATGTGTGTATTGAACTAGGTTTAGAGGGATTATTTGTTTTCAGAAGAGAAGCAAGAAGAGGAATGTATCATTATGACTCTTCCGTATTTCCACACATTGCAACAGCATTAGTTAAGGGACTATGGAACACTAGAGAGTATAAAGAAATGTCACCACTTCTACAAGAATATAATATTGACTCGTCAATAAGAGGAGAATACTGATGCGTATTGAAGAAATCTTGACAGCAGAAATTCCAGACACAAACGCATTTCATTTCAAAATGAGTAAAGACTCGACTGACGATGGTAAGACTATCTTGTCGTACGGGTACAATGCATCGTTCAATCCATTTATTAAAGAAATTAGTACTCCGTATGGGAGGAAGGTATTCTTCAATAATTGGGCGCCCTGTGAATTTGCACAATCGACAGACCATTTCGGAAGAACCCCGATGAATTACGACGATGGGTTCACAGAAGTTTATTCTATATGTCCTTACTCCAATAAGTGGCTAAACACTATGGGATTCGATAGAAAGTATAGAGATATATTCTATCCGTTTAACGCTAATCTAATTCCAGAACACACAGAAAAAGAGTACGATGTAATTTACCACGGGGGCATCCACGGACAAGAACATTTAGATTGTCTTGATGTTATACAGAAATTTAACTATCGTTATTGTTCTATGAGTCACGGTATCAATCCACTCACTGTAGAGTCTATGAAATACGCCACCAATAAAGACCTTTCGTTCAACGACAAGATTGCACTGGTAGAGAAATGTAAGATTTCTGTTTGCTACAATATAGCACATATCAGACCAGAACATATTCCCAACATAAAGTCTTGGGAAAGGTGGAATGAAAATGAAGCATTCTCTGAAGTAGATGGTATAAATATTATGCCACAATTTAAAACAAGAATGCACGAAGCCGCAATTTCGAAAACCTTAAACTTGGTACAGAAAGATAAGTGGAATATTGCCGAGAAGTACTACGAGCCAGATACGGAGTTTATCTACTTCACAGACAAACAAGACCTAGAAGACAAGATTAAAGAAATAACTTCGAACTGGGAAGACTATATTCCAATGGTAGAAAAAGCATATAATAAATCTTTATTGTATACAACAGACAAGTTTTTAGGTATAATAGAGAAAAATGAGGAATGGAACCAATGCAAAAATGCAGAGGCTGTAACAGCACAAACTTAAAACTAATACTAGACTTGGGCGAACAGCCTTGGTGTAATGATTTTCTAAGCGAAGAACAGGTAGGGAAGGAAAATTTCTATCCCTTGCGTTTGTGTAGTTGTTCTGATTGCGAACTACTACAGTTAGACCACACTGTTCCAAAGGAAACTATGTTTCAAGACCACCAGTACTTGTCTGGTATGACTAAAACTCTTATCAATCACTTCTACGAAGTAGCAGAAGAAAATACAGAACAGTTCGATATCCAACAGGACGATTTGATTGTTGATATTGGAGGAAACGATGGTTCGCAACTACAACAGTACCAAAAACTTGGATGTGATAATGTTCTCAATATAGAATCTGCAATTAGAGTATCTGATATCGCAAGAAAAAATGGTGTCCCCACTCTTACAGAATTCTTCGATGAAGATACTGTAGATAGTCAGTTAGGCGAAAAGACTGTCAAACTCTATAACGCATCGGGTGTCTTCTTTCATCTAGAAGAACTACACAGTGTAATCCGAGGTATCAAGAAAAGTCTAAGAGATGACGGTGTATTGATTGTTCAGTTTATGTACGCAGGAGCAATGATTGAAGGTAAGAACTTCGATACCATTTATCACGAACATCTTTGTTATTATACCATCAAGAGTTTATCAAATCTTCTAAAGCCTTATGGACTCGAAATATTTGACGGATATTATTCAGACATTCATAGCGGTTCAATCATCGCAAAGATTTGTCACTCCGATAGTCCACTGAACGAAAAGACTGAACGATTTATAGAACTAGAAAAGAAAGATGAAAAGTATACAATTGATGCATTTGTTTCGTTTGCAAAGGAAGTAGAAGAAAGTAAAGAGAACCTAAAGAACTTTCTATTGGATTTAAAGGAGCAGGAAAAAACAATTTATGTCTATGGTGCGCCAGCAAAAGGCAATACATTACTAAATTATTTTGGAATTGACAAATCCATCGTAGATAAGTCAGTAGAAATTAATGAAATGAAAATTGGCAATTATCTTCCACAATCACACATTCCAATTTGTAAAGAAGAGAAGACAGACCTTCCAGATTATTATCTTCTTCTATCTCACAATTTTGCTGATGAAATTATCAAAAAGAATCAAGACATCATTGAGCAGGGAGTTAATTTCATCATTCCATTCCCTAAAATAAAAGTTGTGTCTTCAAATAAAGGAGCGATGTCGTTATGAAATATTTAATACTTGGTGCAGGTTATCTTGGAAAACAATTCAATAATTTTCTAGACGATAGTATTCTTTCTGATAAAAGAATAAACAGTAAAGAAGATATAGTTTCTGAAATAGAAAAATATAATCCCGAAATCGTAATAAACTGCATAGGGAAAACTGGTATTCCTAATGTTGATTGGTGTGAAGAACACAAAGAAATAACAACATTTTCAAATGTAGAATTGCCATACCTAATGGCTATTTCTTGTCAAGAATTAGACAAGAGGTTGGTTCATATCGGAAGCGGGTGCATATATGAAGGTAATGATAATTTCACAGAATTGGATGAACCAAATTTCAGAGGAAGTCATTATAGCAAAACAAAAATTCTGTCAGAAAAAATATTAAACAATTATCCTGTTCTTATTCTTAGAATTCGTATGCCATTAGATGGTTCTCCAGAACCCCAAAACCTTTTAACAAAAATATTGAGTTATCCTACTGTAGTTAATTGTCAAAATTCTATGACCTATGTTCCAGAATTTTTAAAAGCAACTTTACATTTAATGGAAAATAAATGTACTGGAATATTTAATATGGTCAACAGTGATACAATGAGTCCATTTGAAATTGTAAAAAGATACCACGAATTGAAGGGTGATGAAATGAAAACTACAGCACTTACCCCCAAACAACTGGACGATATTACTTCTGCTAAGAGGTCTAATTGTATAATTTCCAATAACAAACTAAAAGAAATTGTTCCTAGTATTCGGGATATTTCTGAAGTTGTTGATATTTGTATCAATGAATATATTGAGAATGAAGAAAAATGAAAGTATTAGTAACAGGTGCAACAGGATTTTTAGGAACCCATCTAGTTCGAAAGTTAAAAGAACTAGGATGGGATGTATCTATCTCAAATACAAAGCACGCCAGTCTGAGCAGAATTGATAACCTCTGGTGTTTTAATGATACCGAGTTTGATTATATTTTTCACTTAGCCGCTGTAACAAAAGCAGGAGACTATTGTTTAAAGTATCCTGGCACCCAGTGGTTAGAAAATCAAACAATCAATACAAATGCTCTGCGGTACTGGCAGGGGTGGCAACCACAAGCAAAGATGATTTGTATGGGAACTAGTTGTTCTTATTCGCCTGGAATTCATATGAAGGAAGAGAATTATCTTTTGGGCGAACCAGAAGAAAGTCTATACACATATGCTATGACAAAGCGTATGTTATTGAATGGTCTTGAGTCGATAGGAAAGCAACACGGACTTAAGTGGTTGTACTTTATTCCATCCACTCTATATGGACCAGACTTTGAACTTGATGATAATCATTTCATTTTTGACTTTATTCGAAATTGCTATAATGCAAAACACAAAGATGAGAAGTTTGTGGTGTGGGGAGATGGAGAACAGAGGAGAGAACTGATTTACATAGATGACGCTATTGATGCAATGATTAATCTTCTTCCGTATGATAATCAAGTATTCAATTTAGGCTCAGGAGAAGACAATACAATAAATGAATTTGCCTCTCTCGTTTGTGATGCCTATGGGTACGACTCCAATTCAATCGAACACGACTTGGATAAATATGTTGGTGTCAAGGAAAAGAAAATCGATACAACAAAAACTCTAACATACTTGAGTGATAGAAGTACGTGGACCGCCGGCAGAGATTTTATTAAAACAAATCTGAAAGATGGTATTCAAAAGTGTGTAGAATACTATACAAAAGAAATTGAAAAGGAATAAGAACACAATGGTAAACATTATAAACCCCCTAAAAGAAGATATCAAAATCACAGTACCAGATAAAATGAAACAAATTTGTTTTGATGTCGGACTTGCTGGCGAGGCGGTTAATTCTGGAGTATGGTTGGCCGAAACTACCGATAGATTTGTAGTAGGAATAGAACCTTTAAATTATCATTGGAAAATGATAACAAACTTTGCTACCGCTAATACCCCTAGACCTTGGCCAGACCATATACCAGTAGTCCAACTTGAAGAAGGAGTGGTAAAATATCAAGGGAAAAATGTCAGTTCAATAGGAGAACGATTTTTGGGAATAGAATGTGCAATCGATAATGTGAAAAGCATAGAGAAAAAAACATTCTATAAAATGGATAAAAAAATGGGCGCTTCTGGTTCATCTAGTTTATTAAAGCCAAGTTCTGAACACCCCCATTTTGTAGAAGAAGAACTAACAGTACCAGTAATAAGTTTAGAAAAAATACTCGACCACATTGATTGGGAAAGATTTCCTTATATTGAACACATAAAAACAGATTGCGAAGGAAAAGATTTTGATGTTGTTCAAAGTATAGGAAAATACTTAGATAGGGTTTTATTGATAACAAGCGAATTGTCAGAATCAAATAAAACACACTGGGAAGGCGTTAAAGAACATAGTAAGTTTAGAGAATGGATGAGAGATAATGGATTCGTAGAACATAACAGAGGCGACAATGTAACATTCATCAATACAAACCTTCAGTCCCAAGTGGGTCAAGGTAATTTTTACTATAATATGTGGAACGAATAGATGGTAGAATTTGCACTGGGATTTTTGTTTGGTTTATTTACACAAAGATTGTATTACTTTATCTTGCTAAAAAATTGTCCCAATCTAGACTGGTACGCAGAGAAACCTAAACTTTATTTTTGGAGATTTTGGAAATGAAAGACAGAAAGTATTTACCGACACTATCGGAGTTGATTGACAGGTTGAGCATTACTCAACTTAAAGAAGTCTTCATTCCAGAACACAAAGAAGAATATGCTGAAGAGATTCAATTAATACTTCACGATATTGATTTGTTAATGAAGGAACATAAACCTGACGCAAATATGATTCGAGACATAATTATTTTGTCTCAGATGAATCTTCATATATGGCACAATGAGTCTGCTTGCAGAAACGGGCAAGAAGGAGCAGACTTAAGTTTGACTCACGGACTAAATGGAATTCGCAATACTGCCAAAAACAAAATACAAGAAATGATTGGCGGAAGACAGGACTATAAGATAGATTGTCTTGCGAGTGAGTTTAAGGACTGGGAGATTAGTTGGTGAAAAAGATATTGGTGATAGGCGATTCCTGCCTTGATATTTACATTTATGGAAAATGCGACCGACTTGCTCCTGAAGGACCTGTTCCTGTATTTGAACCACTACATCATACCCACAATGGAGGTATGGCTAGAAATGTATACGACAATTTGATTTCAATAAACGAACCTTGTGAGTTGATTACCAACAAAGAAGAAATCACAAAGACAAGGTATGTCGAATACAGAACAAATCATTGTGTGATGAGAGTAGATTCCCACGGAAGAACAGTAAAAAGAATAAAAGATTTAAACATTGATTTTGCTTCGTATTCTGCTATAATTATTTCAGATTATGACCACGGTTATCTTCTAGAGGAAGACATAGAATTCATCTCACAAAATCATTCTTTGGTAATGATGGATACTAAAAAGAAATTAGGAGAATATTGCAAAGACATCAAATTCATAAAGATAAATGAATACGAATACAATCAGACAAAACACTTACTCGATGAGTGTAGTTTTCCTTTCGAGGATAAACTAATAGTTACATTGAGCGAAAAAGGATGTGTATATAAAGGGAAACCTTATCCCGTAGAGTCTGTAGAGGTTAAAGACCTTGCTGGTGCAGGGGATACCTTCCTGACTGGATTTGTTTCTGATTATATAAAAACAAACGATGTGCAATCTGCAATAGACAAAGGAAATGAATATGCTTCTATTGTAGTTCAACACAGAGGTGTCAATAAAGTAGGTGAACATTTATGAAAAAAACAAACACTACAAAAAAAGAACAACCAGAAATTATAGAGAAAGGTTGGGGAAGTGAAGTAATCTTTGCCAACAATGAAATGTATTGTGGTAAACTTTTACGCTTCAATAAGGGAGCAAGATTCAGTATGCACTTTCATATGAAGAAGGATGAAACTTGGTATCTTGCGGAAGGCACCATTCGACTCAATTGGATTGATACCACAGATGCCTCCAAGAAACAAGAAGTATTACGAGCAGGAGATGTAATTCGAAACCGACCAGGCGAACCACATCAAGTGGAAGCACTCAGCGATGCAGTAATTTTTGAGGTATCCACTACACACTTCGACGAAGATAGTTATAGAGTCGAGAGAGGAGACAGTCAAGTTGTTTGAAAATTATGCTACTGTATGGATAAATGGTTGTTTCGATATTTTACATCGAGGTCATATTGAAATGTTTAAATATGCTAGTACTTTAGGCGGAAGAGTAGTGGTGGGGCTAGATACAGACGAAAGAGTAAGACAAGCAAAGGGAAATTCTCGTCCCCTAAATAAACTAGAAGATAGAATGGAACTAATCCGTTCTATTAAATATGTTAAAGGTGTGGTGACGTTCGACAGCGACGAAGAATTGATTTCTCACCTGAAAGCGTTTCGCCCAGTTGGTAGAGTAATAGGTGGCGACTATAGAAACCTTCCAATTGTGGGAGAAGAATACTCTGGAGAAATATTATATTTCGATAGAATACCAGAATACTCCACAACAGGAATAATTGATGTACAAAGAGACTAAGTTAAGGACAATCATAAAGACAGTACTGTGGAGACTGTTTGCAACATTAAATAGTTTTATTATTTTATATGCAACAATATCACAAGAACATATCTGGAATGCCATCTTTATGAATATCACTGGCTTCTTTGTTTACTTTTTTTACGAAAGAATTTGGAATGCAATTCCATACGGAAAGGTGCTAAAATGAAAAATGTATTAATAACAGGCGGAGCAGGATATATTGGAACAACTCTTGTCCCTACACTATTGGAGAAGGGATACAGGGTTACTGTTGTAGATAATCTTATGTACAGGCAGACGACACTTACTACACATTGTTCTAATCCCCATTTCAAATTCATTATGGGAGATGTTAGAGACTATGATTTGATTGACCCTCTCATAGAAGAACACGACATTATAATTCCACTTGCTTGTCTTGTAGGAATGCCTGCTTGTAAGAAGGACGAAAGAGCCGCGGTTCAAGTCAACGAGGAAGCAGTAAAACATATTGCTGATGTTGCTGGAAAAGAAAAGAAGATTATATTCCCAACCACAAACTCTGGGTATGGAATCGGAGAAATGAAGGATGGCGAACTTGTATATTGTGACGAGAATACTCCACTCGCTCCTTTGAGTCTCTATGGTACAACAAAAGTAAACGCAGAGAATTATCTTAAAGAAACAGCAGACGCGGTTTGTCTTCGTCTTGCAACTGTATTTGGAATATCAGAACGAATGAGACTAGACTTGCTTGTAAATGACTTTACATATAAAGCCTGCACAGATAAATACATTGTTCTTTTCGAAAGTTCCTTTAAGAGAAATTTCATTCACGTTAAGGATGTGGTTGGTGCAATGATATTTGCCATTGACCACTATGATGAAATGAGAGGCGAGTCTTTTAATGTGGGACTCAGTAGTGCTAATCTTTCGAAGATGGAACTATGTGAGGCTATTAAAAAATGCATTCCAAACTTCTCTATTCTGGAATCTGATATTGACAATGACCCAGACAAGAGAAACTACATTGTAAGTAACGATAAACTTGAATCTCTCGGATGGTATCCTACAGTAGAACTAGAGTATGGTATTAAAGAATTGATTGAAGCGTACCAAATAATTTCATACAACAATAAGTTGTTTACAAATCAGTGAGGTGAAAATATGAAAGTAGGATTTACAGCAGGAAATTTTGATGTACTTCATCCAGGCTACATCTATACCTTTGAAGAAGCAAGAAAACACTGTGATAAGTTTATTGTGTTTCTTCAGAAAGACTCTTATGCGGCGGGTAGAAATAATAAATATGCGCCTGTCATTTCGTATTACGAAAGATACAAGACTCTAATGGCAATTCAGTATGTCGATGAAGTGTATATGTATCAGAGCGAAGAAGAACTCTATAAGTTGATTGAATTCTTTAAGCCTGATATTCGTATCTTGGGCGAGGACTATATTGGAAAATCCTTTACGGGTGATGATTTACCACCAAAGGTAATTTACACAACTCGCTGTCACGAATGGTCCACTACAAGACTCAAAGATTTAATTACCGTTCAAACTATCAAGCAAAACCCAGACATCGTGAAAAGGGCATCAGAATGAAAAATGTAATGATTACAGGCTGTGCAGGGTTCATCGGAAGTTATGTTACCGAAGAATTTTTGAATGCAGGCTATAAGGTTTACGGTGTAGACAAGATGACCTATGCAGGCAATAGAGAAAGTTTGAATTCCTTTTTAGACAATCCTAATTTCTCGTTTTCGCCTTCCTGTATTACGATACCATCTCATATGAAACATTTGGTGAAAGTGAATAACATAGATTGGATAATTAATCTGGCAGCCGAAACGCACGTTGATAATTCAATAGAATCGTCTGATGTATTTGTTAAGACAAATATTCAAGGAACAAAAAGTCTACTGGATACTTGTAGAGAAACAGGAGCAAAACTTCTTCACTTTTCTACGGACGAAGTGTATGGAGTTGCTGTAAATCGTGCATTCACAGAACGAAGCAACATAGCACCGAAGAATCCATATTCTGCTACAAAGGCTGCCGCCGACCATATGATTGAAGCATATAGAAACACATATGGAACAGAGCATATTATTGTTCGACCTTCCAACAACTTTGGTCTTCGTCAACACGACGAGAAGTTTTTACCTACCATTATCAGAAAACTAAAAGCAGACGAAAAAATTCCAGTGTATGGTAAGGGTGACCAGATTCGGGAATGGACACACGCAAGAGAAACGGCAAAGGCAACAAGATTCATTTTAGAGAATTCGGGAATGAATGAAATCTATAATATATCATCTGAATTCCATACTGAAAATATGAATGTGGTGCAATCAGTATGTGACATTCTAGGAAGACGAGTGGAGGATTGTATAGAATATGTTGAAGATAGACCAGGTCACGACTTCAAGTATTCAATTACACCGAAGAAATTAAACAATCTTGGATATACTGTTTCTAGTAATTTTAAAGATGAACTAAAGGAAATTGTAGACTATGAATTTAGTAGCATACGGCACTAGACCAGAGTGGATTAAACTTAAACCACTCATCAAAATCCTGAAAGAAAACAAGCACGATGTTAAAGTTGTATTTACTGGACAACAGAAAGATATTGGCGAGTTTGAATATGATGTCAAGATTGATATTGGAGATAATCCAAACAACAGACTGAATCATATTGTTTCTACCATTCTAAACTCTGAAATATTCTTTGACGCAAAGCACGTTATTGTTCAGGGAGATACCGCCTCTGCATTCGCAGTCGCTCTTTCCGCGTTCAATATGGGAATCCCTGTGTCACATATCGAAGCAGGACTGAGAACTTTTGATACAGAAAATCCATATCCAGAAGAGTCGTATCGACAAATGATATCTTCGATTGCAAGTTACCACTATGCTCCAACCCAGACAGATTTTGATAATCTAGTACGAGAAAGAAGAAGCAATATCTCCATAACTGGAAATACAGTTATAGACACACTACCAGAACTGGAAGTGACCGAGGATAAACTTGTACTTGTGACAATGCACAGAAGAGAAAACCACGAACATATGAGAAGATGGTTCGCGGCAATAGAACTGTTGGCAAACTACTATCCCGATTATGAATTCGTTCTGCCTCTCCACCCAAACCCAAAGGTGGTGCAAGCGGCGGATGTATTGGACAAAGTAAATATAGTAAAACCTCTCGAACATAAAGACCTTCTATACCTTCTAGCAAGGAGTAGTATGGTAATTACAGATAGTGGAGGAATTCAAGAAGAAGCAAGTTTTTATGGTAAGAGGATTCTGGTATGCAGAAAACACACAGAACGGCCTTCCCCAAACCAGACACTTGTTAGTGAGCCTAACATACTCATATCATCTTTTCATAAGATGATAAAAACTCACCTAAATAAAACAGAGTGTCCATTCGGTGATGGACAATCATCCCAAAGAATCTATTCAATTATGAAAGAATATAATTTAATATAACAATTATTATGTTATAATAAACCCAACACGGAGCATTGTATAATATGGCAAAGACAAAATCATTAGTTATGATTGTGAAAAACGAAGAACACATTATCAAGGAATGTCTGGAGTCTATGGCTCCTTATATCGACAGGTATGACATTACTGATACTGGTTCGACAGACACAACAAAAGAAATAATCAAGGAGTTCTTTAAAGAGAAGGGAATTCCTGGCGAAGTCTACGACCACGAATGGGATGGATTCGGAAAATCACGAACCCAATCT
>TARA_R110002096_G_scaffold429054_2_pt1 | contig 11126 bp, 5 predicted proteins | sample TARA_R110002096 | Tara Oceans TARA_R110002096 (sample SAMEA4397295) | marine metagenome | biome: Polar Biome; feature: [DCM] deep chlorophyll maximum layer (ENVO:01000326); material: water (ENVO:00002006), including particulate matter (ENVO:01000060) such as... | depth 35 m
ATTAAAGGCAAGTATTTGATTCAAATTGATTGGATGGCAAATGAGGTAACTTATTACACCGAAAAAACCATAATAATTCCTTAAGCATGACCTACTTGACGGCATTTTCCATTGGACTTTTGGGTAGTTTGCACTGTGTTGGAATGTGTGGACCAATTGCTTTTGCTTTGCCTTTAGACAGAAGCAATAAATCAGCTCAATGGATGGGTGGTTTGTTATACAATATTGGTAGAACCGTCAGCTATTTCCTACTCGGTTTTGTTTTTGGAACGATTGGTTTTGGATTTTCATTAGCCGGTTTTCAGCAGTGGGTTTCTATAACAGCGGGAGTGATTATTATTTTAAGTGTGTTGCTTCCAACATTTTCAAAAAAGCTTCCAATTAACTTCTCCTTCTATTCTTTGTGGTTAGGAAAATTAAAAGGAGAATTATCAAAGCGCTTTGGAAAAAGCACTTATCAAAACCTGTTTGCAATAGGGTTGCTAAATGGGCTGCTTCCATGTGGCTTGGTTTATATTGCTATTGCGGGTTCTATTGCCATGCAAAGCCCTTTTAATGGCGGTTTGTTTATGGTAGCTTTTGGTTTGGGAACACTTCCCATGATGTTGGGAGTTGCCTTTTATGGCAATCAGCTTAAGCAATGGTTTCAGCCTAGATTTAAAAATTTTATCCCTGTTTTTATTGTTGTAATTGGCGCTATGTTCATTTTAAGAGGCATGAACCTTGGAATTCCTTATTTGAGTCCTAAGATTTCAAATGAAACAAGCATTACAAAATGTCATTGATTTTATGTATTGGAAATCACTCTCAAAAGCAGAAGTAAATAATCGTGTAGCGAAAGCTCTTAAAGAGAATTCCAATTATTCGAAGGGTAAAATTCTGGGTATTCCTGGAACTTTTTTGGATGAGGAGGAATTTTATCCGGATGCTTCTTTTTTAAAAGATGCTCCTTTTCTAAGAACATTGATTGCCAACCCAAACCACATAGGTTGCCATACACTAAACAAAGAGAGTTCTCCGATTTTTAAAGGCACACAAAAAATCGAGAAAGAACTCATCAAACTTTGCGCTGAAGAAATTTATCAATCTATTCCTAATCAAGTTGATGGCTATGTTGCTACAGGAGGAACAGAGGGAAACATAGAAGCAATGTGGATTTATCGCAATTATTTTATGCGCGAATATCAAGCTGAAGTGAATCAAATTGCTGTTTTGTTTTCAGAAGACACTCATTACAGCATCACAAAAGGATGCGATTTGCTGCAATTAAAACCTCTTATGGCAGCAGTTGACCATACAAGCAGAGCAATAGATTTAGGCAACTTAAAACAGCAATTAAAAGCAGCTAAAAAAGAGGGGGTTAAGTATTTTATCGTTGTTTTAAATTTATCTACCACCATTTTTGGTTCTGTAGATGAAATTGAGCCTGTAGTACAATTACTCGATCAAGAGGGGCTATTATTTAAATTGCATATAGATGCGGCGTTTGGTGGCTTTATCTATCCATTTACCAACCCAAATTCCAATCATCATTTTGGCAATCATCGGGTGAGTTCTATCTCAATTGATGGGCATAAAATGCTCCAAACTCCTTATGGAACAGGGCTGTTTCTAATTCGAAAGGGGTTTATGAAATACGTCATCAACCAACAGGCGCAGTATGTGCCAGGTTTAGATTATACCATTTGCGGTAGCAGAAGTGGCGCCAACGCTATAGTTATTTGGATGCTTTTAATGAATTATGGATCGGAGGGTTGGACCAAAAAAATGAAAACCTTAATTGAGCGCTGTGATTATGTTTGCGACAGATTAGATCAGCTCAAAATCTCTTATTTCCGTAATCCATTTATAAATATTGTAGCGATTCAGGCCAACCAAATCCCTTCAGCTTTAGCTAAAAAATATGAATTAGTTGCCGATACCTACGAAAGTCATCCAAGTTGGTGGAAAATAGTTGTTATGGAACACGTGAGTCAATCGTTATTAGAAGCTTTCTTTGATGAGTTGAATGTTTCTATTCAATAAAACGTTTAAGTTAATTCAGATTCTAATTTACAATTTCCACTTCCACTCTTCTATTTTGAGCTCTGCCTTTGGGAGTGTCGTTTGAAGCAATTGGAGCTAGTTCACCCTGAGAATTAACTGATAAAACTGCGCCTTCTACTAAGCCTCTTGAAAGCAAATACTGCTTAACCGATTTTGCACGCTGCAATCCTCTGACTTGATTGCTTTCTTCGTTGCCGATTGCATCTGTATGACCAACTAATTTGATTTTAGAAGTCGGATTGGCTTTTAGATAGTCAACTAGTTTAGTTGCCTTAGCTTTCTCACTTGTATTGAGTTCATTTTTTGCAAAGTCAAAATACAGTGTCTCCTTGGTAATTTTGGGTACACTCGCTTTCACTTCTTCTTTTTTGACAGGCTTTTCAGTGATAGCGGCTGTAACTTCAGACTGTTTCAAAGAGTTTTTTTCATTTTCAGTTAATTGATCCATTGCCACAAAACTGTATTGATCCTTTCTATTAACTAACTGCTTGGTTTTATTGCCTTTCTCATCGGTTAAATGCAAATCAAAAATACTTGTTTCATCATATGCATCTAAAGGCACAATGCTATAGTTTTGATCATAAGTGAGTTTCATATAGGTAAATCCGCCATATTCATCTGTAAGGATGGTATCAACCGGAAACCCATTTTCATCGAATAAAATCAAAGAAATGTTGCTTTGTGCCAAGCTATTGTAGTTAAAAACCCCTTGTATTTTTTCTCTTTCCTTGATTTTTTCTTCCTCTTCAAAGGTTCCAGAAGTTGTAAAAATCATTCTTTTGTTTCGCTTTCCATTTTCATCTGTTAGGTAAATTTTACTGCCATAAAACTCCGTTTCATCCTCTGTTTTTATCTTCACCATGAAAACCTCATCGGTTTTAAGTTTCTCGTATTTAAACTTCCCTTCTTCATCGGTTACATATTCAGCTATTAGATTATCTTCTAGGTCAAATAGTTGAATCGTCACATTTTCCCTTGGGAGTCCTTCATAAACAAATTGCCCTTCAATAGAATCATTGAATGCAAAGCGAAATTCTCCTGTAAATTGAGCTGTATAGATAGCACTGTATTGTGATTCCCTGTCAGAAGTAAAATAAACGTCTTTGTTTGCTCCAATAGAAAAATAAGCCTCTGATTCGGGTGAATTTATAGGAGCTCCAAGATTTAATGGTTTTGTCCAATTGGTCCACGTTTCATCTAATCGTCTACTTACAAATATATCTGCTTGACCAAGTCCGCCATGACCTTCACTAGAAAAGTAAAGCGTTTTACCATCTTGGCTTATAAAAGGAGAAACCTCGTATTTTCTAGTATTAATTTGCTCTCCTAAGTTAATAATTGCGCCATAATTAGTGTCTGATTTTCTCAAACTAACATACAAGTCCTCATCTAAATCTGACTCACTTGGAGACATACTAATTAGGAGAATTTCTGCATCATGTGACATGTAAAAACTGTAATAGCGTTCCTCAAATTTTAAGCCTTCAACCTCTATGTCCTTCATTTCAGACCATTTATCTTTCCCTGTTTTATCCATATAGGCCAAGCGTCTTTCAGTTGAATTTTCAAGGTATTTTGTTTGGAATAAATAAATTCGATTTCCATCTTCAGAGGTTCCAATTATTGAACCTACTCCTTTAATATAATCTGCTCTAAAAAGTCGATATGGTGAATCCCATCCCTTTTTCCCTTTTTTAGAAAACCAAGTATCTTCTGATTTTATTTTAAGATTAGACCCTTCTCCTTCCATATAAGTTCTATAAAAATAGACGCTCTCTCCATTATTGAAAAATAGCGGCAGACTCTCTTCAGCACCTGTTGTGCTTAATTCTTTAACTTTTTCAGGCTGAGTAAATTCAGGTAAAAACATCTGTGCATTGAGTTCGAAAAAGCAAAAGCTTAAAAGAATTAGAAATTTTATACTAATTGTTTTCATTTTTATAATGTTAATTTACAACCACCTCAACTCTTCTGTTCTTAGCTCTGCCTTCTTCCGTTTCGTTAGATGCAATTGGTTTAGTTTCTCCCATACTTTTTATGGTAATCCGATGATTATCAATTCCATTTTGAGTTAAATACCTTCTTGCAGACCTTGCTCTACTTTCTCCAAATCTATAATTAATTTCCAAACTACCAATGTCATCTGTATGTCCTATTAAATTTACAGTAGCATCTTCATAGCTAACAAGAACATCTATTACTAGGTCTAATATGCGCTTGTCGTTAGTTGACAAAATGTATTGATTAAATTTAAAGTAAATGTAAACGTTATTATCCTGAGAGCTTTCATAGCTTGCACTAGATTCAGATTTTCGTTTTGCTAGACCAGAATCTTTTGTTTGAAGCATCTCTTTTTTAGGTTTTTGAACAATTAGCGTTTTAATTCTATCCCCTGCGTTATCAGTTAAATATAAATCAATTTTATCCAAATGAACATTCTCTGCATGCATTGGGAAAATTGAAAATTCCTCTTCACTATCAATTACAAAAAATTCAAATTTTCCTCCATCATCTGTGAAAAAAGTGTCAAGTGGAACACCATTTTCATCAATAATAATTAAGCCTGAATTTTTTACAGGTTTATCATCGTATTTATAGATTCCTTGAAGTCGTTCTTTATTGCTATCGTCAACTCTTTCAGCAAATTCTCCTTCTTTAATTTCTGTAAACCTTCCTGTTTTATTCCCCAATTCATCCGTAAAATAAACCTGACTTTTTTCAAGTGTTTCAACGTCTCTCATTGGTATTTTTACAACGTAGTGCTTATCGAGGTCAAGCTTTTTATAAACAAAGCTTCCATAAGAATCAGTAACAACTTCATCAATAAAAGTTCCATCCTCATCGTATATTTCAAGCACAACATTTTCAACCGGCAATCCTTCGTAAAGAAATTGACCCCTGACAACTGTTTTATCTACAATATTGACAAATGGTTTTCTCACCATCAGCCCTTCTAAAATCGGCTCTGATTTTATCTTTTTCCCAGTTTCATCAGTAATAAAAATTTCTAAATCCTTTCGATTAAGTTTTTCTGACTCCATCACCACCACTGAAAAAGCCTCATTTGAGTCTAGCCCTTCAAATTCAAAGCTACCATCAGCAGCTGTGTAGACTGTATCTAATAAAAAGCCATTTTCATCAAATACTCCAAGCGCTATTTTTTCTTCAGATTTATTCTGGTATGTATAATACCCTCTGACCTTCTCTTTTGGCTTTTCGAGCGCGAATTCTACAAATTTAGCCTGTCCATCTTTTTCATATCGCTTGACTTTATTACCTTCTTGATCAACAAAATAAACTTTTCCACTGCTGAAGTCTTCAACATCTTCCTCTGCAATTTTAACCACATAGTTTTTTTCAGGATCCAATTTTATATAGCTAAACATTCCATATGCATCAGTCACAACTTCATCAACAAGCACTCCCTCTTCATCATAAATTTCCAATTTAACATTATCGGCAGGAAGGCCTTTTAAGGTCATTTGGCTAAAAACAACTGATTTATCCAATAAACTTACCATTGGTTTTTTAGCCATCAAGCCTTGTTTGGCTTCGCTTCCTTCTATTTTTTTACCAGTTTGGTCTTTTAAATAAAAATCTAAGTTTTCTTGGTCGATGTTTTCAGCCTCCATTACAACTGCTGAATAATCTTTGGAGTTTATAGCTCCTTCATACTTGAAATTGCCGTTTTCATCGGTGTAAACTGTATCTAATATAAATCCACTAGCATCCATAATGCCAATGGCTGCATTATTTACTGGCTTTGCTTCATAGTTAAAAACTCCTTGAATCGTTTCCAAACGCTCTGCTGTTAATTTTTCTTTATAGGTTCCTTCTTCCTCTTCTTGGTATTTAAACTCTTTATTCCCATCTTTATCCAGAAAAAATACTGTTCCTCCAATAAAATCTGCAATGTCGTCTTCAGAAATTTTTATCACATAATTCTTGTCAGGATTTAATTTTGTGTAGCTAAAATTGCCATAGGCATCCGTAACAACTTCATCAACAAGCACTCCTTCTTCATCATAAATTTCCAATTTTACATTCTCAACTGGCAAGCCTTTCATTGTAAACTGGCTGTGAACGGTAATTGGTTCAAGTTTAAACGCTTCTTTTTCTAGTGGTTTTAATGGCATTTTAGCCACCATTTCTTGAGTTACAGGAGGAATATTCATTACTTGACCGGATTCATCGGCAACGGCCATCTCAATATCTTCAAGGTCTTTAGACTCCGTTTCTACAGGAATAATTGAAAATGTTTCATCTTTACTTAAAGCTTCGTAGTTGAAATTCCCAAACTCATCTGTAACAATCGTATCCATTGGAAAGCCGCTTTCATCAAGAACAATTAATGTTGCCTGAGCTACAGGAAGTTTTTTGTAGGTATAAACTCCTTTGAAAACCTCTTTTACTTGAATTTCTCCTTCTTCTTTAAAATTACCTTCCTGATCTTTGAAAAACTTTCCTTTTTTGTTTCCTTCATCATCAACAAAATAAAGGCTTCCTTCAGAAAGTTCTGCAAAATCCTCAGCAACTACCTTAATCATGTAAATTTCTTGGGGGTTTAATTTCTTATAGCTAAACATCCCATATTCATCCGTCACTACTTCATCAACAAGCATTCCTCTTGCGTCATAAACTTCTAAGGTGATATTTTCGGCAGGAAGGCCTTGCAAAGTAAATTGACTTTTGATCATTATAGGTTCAGGAGCACCTCCTCCAACATCAATCATCGATTTCATGGCTATCAGTTCAGGAGTTATAGGCATGCTTATCAATTTCTCGCCTTTTCCGTCGGAAACCATTAAGTCCATTTCTTCGATGTCTTTCCCTTGAGTTTCTAATGGAATGATGTTAAATTCCTCTCCATCTGCTAAACCATCGTAATTAAATTTTCCTTCATCGTCAGTAAAAATGGTATCCATGGCAAAGCCATTTTCGTCTACCACAATTAATTGGGCTTTTGCTACAGGTAAGGCCTCGTATTTGTAAACTCCTTGAAATACTTGTTTGTTGAATGGTTGTCCTTTTTCTGCGAAATTCCCATCTTTATTTGATACAAACCTTCCAGTTTTTTGTCCTTCATCATCAACAAAATAAATCTTTCCTTCACCAAATTCGCTTTTATCTTCCTCTGCAATTCTAATAACATATGTTTTGTCAGGATCAAGTTTTGAATAATTAAATCCACCGTCTTCGTCTGTAACAACTACATCAACAATTTCACCAACTTCATCTAGAATTTCTAATGTTACATTCTCTACCGGTAAACCTTCATTGTAAAATTGACCAGTAATTTTTTTCAACACAGGTTCCTTTGCAAGCTCTTTTACCGTATCATCTATAAATTGAAGTGGTTTGATAATTTTAGTAGAATACAAATCCCCATAAGTGCTTTCTCTATTACTTGAAAAGTAAACTTCATTGGTATTTGAAATAATAAAATAGGCGTCAAAACCAACTGAATTAATAGGCTCTCCTAAGTTTTCAGGCTTAGTCCAATTCGTCCAAGAATCATCTAAACGATATGCAACAAAAATATCTGCTGAGCCCATTCCAACATGACCATTGCTTGAAAAAAAGAGGGTTTTTCCATCTTCAGCGATGTATGGACTGATCTCGTAATTGCTGGTGTTGATTGTTGTTCCCAAATTGATTACTTCTCCCCAAGTTCCATCAGCTTGTTTTAAACTAACAAATAAATCTTCATCTAAAGTAGAAGGGTTTGGCGGCATACTTATTAGCAATATGTTTTCAGTTGGATTGATAAAAAAGGAATAGTATCCTTCCCCAATTTCTAATCCTTTAAGTTCAATCTTTTTAAGTTTTGACCATTCTCCATCTACATTCTTTTCAGTAAAAGCGATTCCTCTGGCCTTTTTTCTTCGACTCTGAACTGAATTAAAAATATATACTTTATTACCGTCTAAACTTGTGCCTATTACAGCATTATTTCCAATATCATTAACTTCATCAAACAAGCTTTCTGCAAAATTCCAATTCCCATCAATCCTTTCTGAAGACCAAATATCTTGACCTTGTCTAATTTGCTTTGCTGTTCCATCCACATATGTTCTAACAAAGTAAATTTTATTGCCATCCATAAAAGGAATGGGAGCAGATTCTTCCGCTTCAGAATTTAATGCTTCTAATGGAACAGGTGCTTCAAAAGTAGGAAGAACAAGCTGTGCACTTAACTGAAAAGAACAGTAAGTAAAAGAGAAAAACAGAAGCGTTCTTAAAAAGAATTTCATCAAAATATAATTGCGTTCACGCATTAATAAAGTGTTATTCCAATAAATAGCTCATGGCTTCCTGATGAAGCTCCACTGAGCTCCGATGTGGTATAATCATATGCATATCCCATTCTTAAAAAATAACTTAGATTCATTCCGAAACTTGCTGATAAAACTTGATCCGTTCGATAATTTAAGCCCATAAACATAAACTGCTGGTAAGTTAAAGAAACTCCCATATCAAGATAAGATGAACTTGTTTCACTTAATTTTACTAACATGTTTGGTGTTAATCTAAAATCATTGGTCAAATCAAAATTAAAGCCTCCTATAATGAAGTGCTGCATTTCAAGCTTAGCAGGACTTGCTCGATTAATATCAGTATCAGCAATTTTTAATTCATTTTGCAAAATTTGACTCGTTGAAAACCCAACAAAAAAGCGATCAGAATAAAGATAAGTTCCAGCGTTTACATTCAATTGATTGCTGTTTTCTCCTGCAACAAAAGCATTGTATATTGGATCTCCTTCATTTAAAACATTTGCTTTTGCTTCATTAAACCCAAAGCTATTTAACCCTCCACTTAATCCAAAAGAAAGTGAAATATCATTTTTAATCGGCAAATGAAGCGCATATGTTAGCATTGCCTCTGTTCGAGTAAATGCTCCTTGTTCTTGGTTTCCCAAATAGCCACCTACAGCATGCTTCAGCATTGGTTTATTCAATTTCTTTTGCTTATTGTATACTCCTCTATTGGTATTGCTAATTCTCAAAGCAGAGCGCTGGTGCGTTTTTGGTCGATTCAGTACTGAATGCCCAACTGCATAGATTGATTGAGGAGAATTTTTAACTCCAGCCCATTGTTTTCTATAGCCAAGAGCAGCATCAAAATAATCTTGATTTCCTGCGGCTGCAGGGTTAACCAAGTAATGATTTTGATTCCACATGGTGAATTGTCCAATTGTTTGACCATCGGTTTTAATCGAATAACCGAAAAGTAGCAAGACTAAAATAATGTTGCTTAATGCAAAGGAAAGATGTAGTTTTTTTACCATTCTAATTTATCTTAATATGGTTATTGAACCTGTTTCTACTTTTTTGCCTGAGTTTTGTCTCACAATTTCAATAATAAAATAATAAGACCCTGAAGGCAACGATTGTCCATTAAATGTTCCATCCCAAGGTTGATAATTGTTAGTTGAGAAAATCTCCAAACCGAAGTTATCAAATACAGAAACTCGATAACTTATAATTTCTTCGCTATCTAAGTTCTTGATTTCCCAAGTATCATTAAATCCATCATTATTTGGTGTAAAAGCAGTAGGTAATGTAAAGTCATTTACAACAGTTACAAGTATGGAGTCTGTTCCAATACATCCAAATTGATTAATTACCTGAACAATGAACAAAGTTGTTTCCTCTAATGAATTGTTACTACTAGTAGTTGCACTCATTGGATCATCCAAAAACATAGATGGTTGCCATTGATAATTCACTCCTTGGGCATTGGATGAATCTGAAAAAACTGATAATGTTACTCCGTCTTCTCTAAATACGCTTACATCAGGTCCAGCATCAGCAGATGGATTATCAGATCTTATTATTTCGACAATATCAGTACTTGCGCTGCAAGTACCATTATTAATTGTCCACTCAAATCTATTCGCTCCAAGTGATAAATTACTAATTGTTGTAGCTGGATTATTCGGATTATTTATTGTAGCTGACCCTTGCAGTAAAGTCCATGTTCCAATGCCAACTACTGGATTATTTCCATTCAATGCGCCAATATTATCATCGCAAATAATTTGATCTACTCCAGCATTTGAAATAGTTGGTTCTTCATCAAAAGTAACGATAACAGTATCTGAACTAGCGGCGCAAACTCCATTATTAATAGACCAAATTAGTCTATTAGCTCCTCTTTGTAATCCACGAGCAATTGTTGAGGAGTTTGTTGGATCATCAAAATTAATTAGTGTTGAAATTGAAGACCAACTACCAACTCCAATAGTTGGCGTATTTGCAGCTAAAATTACCGTATCAATACAAATATTTGAATTAACACCTGCATTTGCATTTGATGGTATAGAATCTCTTGTTACAGTGAAGCTGCAAGAATCTAGATTTCCATTAACGTCAGTAATTATAAACTTATTTAAAGTAACGCCAACAGGATAAAACTGACCTGAACTAATTCCTTCAACTTGTACAATGCTTAATACTCCGCAGTTATCTGTCCCAACAGGTAAATTGAATGTAAAGCTATTTTCACAAATAACTGTATCAGACTGACACTCGATTTGTGGTGCAATGCTATCATTGACTGTAATGGTAAACCTAGCCGTGTCGGTATTCATGGATGAATCATAAGCTATGTATTCCACAACTGTAACTCCTACAGGAAATAAAGTTCCTGGAGTAAAATTGCTAACCAATGAATCAACTGAGCAATTATCATTTGCTTGAGGTAATGTCCAGTTTACTAAAACAGAACAGCTGATAGAATCATTATTTACTGTAATATCAGATGGGATATTTAATATTACTGGAACTTCATTATCAATTACTGTTACAGTAAAGCTGCAAGTATCAGTGTTGTTATTTGAATCATATGCAATGTATGTAACAGTTGTAACTCCAATATTAAAAGTACTTCCCGGAGTAAAATTAACTACTAATGAATCTATAGAGCAATTGTCAACCGTATTTGGAGCTAACCAATTTACAATTGCAGAACAATTGCCTAGGTCATTGTTAACTACGATGTCGTTTGGACAGTTAAGTATTATAGGCTTAATGCTGTCGATAACCGTGACTGTTGCACTCGCTGAGTCAATGTTT
>TARA_R110002096_G_scaffold127295_1_pt1 | contig 11124 bp, 7 predicted proteins | sample TARA_R110002096 | Tara Oceans TARA_R110002096 (sample SAMEA4397295) | marine metagenome | biome: Polar Biome; feature: [DCM] deep chlorophyll maximum layer (ENVO:01000326); material: water (ENVO:00002006), including particulate matter (ENVO:01000060) such as... | depth 35 m
CCTGCAGACTGTCGATATAGGCGCGGCTGGCCTGTTCGACATCGAAGGCTGGTGCGCCGGTCTGGGCAAAGGCAAACTCTGTCGGCAAACCGGCGATCAACAGGACGGCGACGACGAAAAGCAATAATCTGGACATGACCCACTCCCTTTGCCCCAGCCATAAACGCAATTGCGCGGGGTGCAAATGGCTCTTATGGCAAGCCCATGTTAGATATTCAAAAAGCACCGAATGACGAAATGGCCGATGCCGCGCCAGCTCCCAAGGATCCGGCCACCATCCGTCGCGAGGATTACCGGCCACCGGCCTGGTTCATTCCGGAGGTCGAACTGGATTTCCAGCTTGATCTCGAGCGGACCGTGGTGCGCTCGAAGCTGGACGTCCGGCGCTCGAAAAGCGCAAAGGCGGACGAGCCGCTCGTTCTGCAGGGCGACGACATCAGCCCGACATCGGTAAAGGTCGACGGCGAAGCCCGCACCGACTGGACATTGGTCGAGGGCGATCTGGTCCTGCCATTGAACGGTGCATCCCATAGCGTCGAGATCGAGGTCGAGCTCGACCCGTCGACCAACACCCAGCTTATGGGGCTCTACGCTTCCAATGATATGCTGTGCACCCAATGCGAGGCAGAGGGTTTTCGCCGGATCACCTTCGCGCCCGACCGCCCCGATGTGCTGAGCCGCTATCAGGTGCGGATGGAGGCCGACAAGGCGAAATTCCCGGTGCTGCTGTGCAATGGCGACAAGGTTGCGGAAGGCGACGGCGAGAACGGCCGCCACTGGGTGCAGTGGAATGATCCCTGGCCGAAGCCGAGCTATCTCTTTGCCTTGGTCGCGGGTGATCTCGTGGCCAATAATGACAGCTTCACCACCCGTTCGGGCAAGCCGGTCGAGCTCAACATCTGGGTCCGCGACGGCGATCTCGATCGCACCGGCCATGCGATGAAGGCGCTCAAGGATTCGATGCGCTGGGACGAGGAAACCTACGGCCGCGAATATGATCTCGGCCTGTTCAACATCGTTGCGGTCAGCGATTTCAACATGGGGGCGATGGAGAACAAGGGGCTGAATATCTTCAACTCCCGCTATATTCTCGCCGATCCCGAAGTCGCCACCGACGCCGATTTCGATGGTATCGAAGGCGTCGTCGCGCATGAATATTTCCACAACTGGTCCGGAAACCGCGTCACCTGCCGCGACTGGTTCCAGCTCAGTCTGAAGGAAGGCTTCACCGTCTACCGCGACCAGAGCTTCTCTGCCGATATGGGTTCGGCGGCGCTGAAACGGATCGAGGATGTGCGAATTTTGCGCGCGGCGCAGTTCCCTGAGGATGCCGGCCCGCTGGCCCATCCGATCCGGCCGGAAAGCTATCAGGAAATCTCCAATTTCTACACTGCGACCATTTATAACAAGGGCGCGGAAGTCATCCGGATGATGAACACGCTGATGGGGGCGGAGAGTTTTCGCAAAGGCACCGATCTCTATTTCGACCGGCACGACGGCGAGGCCGCCACTTGCGAGGATTTTGTCACCGCGATGGAAGACGGCGGCGAGATTGATCTCAAGCAATTCCGCAACTGGTATGAAACGCCAGGCACGCCACGGGTGACTGCCAATCTGTCACACGATCCGCAAACCGGAACCGCGACCGTTCATCTCAGCCAGAAAATCGCGCAAAATGGCGAGAAGCCGAAATCGTCAGAGCTGGTCATTCCGCTCAAGACTGCCTTGCTGGACCCGGAAACCGGTGCCCATCAAGGGGAACAATTGCTGCTGCTCGACCAGACCGAAAAGAGCTTCGTCCTCGAGGGCTACAGGGACCATCCGGTCCTGTCGATCAACCGCGGCTTTTCCGCGCCGATCATCCTTGAAAGCAGCCAGACCGCTGAGCAGCTGGCATTTCTGTCCGCCCATGATGACGATCCTTTTGCCCGGTTCGAAGCGGTGCAAAGACTGATGACCGGTTATCTGACCGCCAAGGTTCTGGGCACGCCGGTCGACCGCGATATCATCCTGCATGCGGTGGCGAAAATACTCGGGGATAAAGAGATTGACCCCGCCTTCCTCGCCGAATTGCTGGTGCTGCCCAGCGAAGCCTTTCTGGGCGACCAGATGGTCGAAGTCGATCCGCAGGCGATCCATGACGAACGCGAGAAATTGCGCGGCAAGATTGCGGTGCAGTTCGAAAAACAGTTCCGCAAGCTTTACAAAAGCTGCTGGCCGGGTGAATTCTCGCTTGATGCCGAAGCGCGGGCGAACCGCAAATTGCGCAATGTGACGCTGGGCTATCTGGCTGCATCCTATACCGACGACGCCGCCGAGCTCGCGTTCGAACAATATCGCGAGGCGGACAATATGACCGCGATGCAGGGCGCGCTGGCGGTCCTGTCGCATCTCGAGGCGGAAGAACGCACGATCGCCTTTGACGATTTCTACGCGAAATTCAAAAGCAATCCGCTGGTTCTCGACAAATGGTTCAGCCTGCAGGCCATGTCGCTGCGTCCGGATACGGTGAAACGGATCGACAGCCTGTCGCGGCATCCTGACTTCACCCTGTCCAATCCCAACCGCGTTCGCGCGCTGTACGGTGCATTTACCGGCAATCAGGTCCGGTTCCACGATCTGTCGGGCAAGGGCTACCAGATGATCGCCGATATGGTGATCGCGCTGGATAAGCAGAATCCGCAGACGGCGGCGCGCTTCATCCCGCAGCTCGGACGCTGGCGGCGCTACGAACGCGAACGGTCGGAACTGATGCGGCTGGCGCTCGAGAAGATTGCCGCACAGCCGGAATTGTCGAAAGACGTATCCGAACAGGTCCACAAAAGCCTTGCTTGATATCAGCACGTCTTCCCTGCTGGGTGGCGCTGCCCATGGCTTTCTCGGCCGGGCAGGGGGTGTTTCGGAAGGTATCTACGCCGGGCTGAATATCGGTCTCGGCAGCGATGATGACCGCGAAGCGATCATGGCCAACCGGCGGCTGGCAACCGAAGGCGTGCTCCCGGGGAGCGAACTGGTGACCGTGCACCAGATCCACAGCGCCGAGGTCGTGACCGTGACCGGACCTCTCCCGCTCGACCAGCGGCCAAAAGCCGATGCGATGGTGACGGATAGGCCCAATCATTTGCTCGGCATTTTAACCGCCGACTGCGTGCCGGTGCTGTTTTACGATGCAAGGGCCCGTGTCATCGGTGCTGCCCACGCCGGCTGGAAGGGCGCGCTGGCCGGTGTCACCGACAATGTGATTGGCGCGATGGAAAAGCTCGGTGCTGACCGCGACAATATCGCCTGCGCCATCGGCCCCTGCATCGCGCAGGCCAGCTATGAAGTTGACGCAGCCTTCCGCTCGCGTTTTGTAGATGCTGATTCAACCAATGACCGCTTTTTCGCGGCAGGCAGGCCGGACCATTTCCAGTTCGATATTGAAGAATATGTCGCCGCCCGACTTGGCCGGGAAGGCATCGCCAAGATCGATAAACTCGGCCTCGACACCTATGCCAACGAAGACCGTTACTTCAGCTATCGCCGCTCCTGCCATCGCGCGGAAGCGGGCTATGGCAGGCAGATTTCGCTGATCGGGCTTGCGGAATAATATTGATTTCCGCCGTCACCCCAGCGAAGGCTGGGGCCCAAACCAATCTGGCCTCTAGGAAAGACCGGCCGGTTTGCACGCCAGCAGAGACTGGCAGAACAGGGGAACGGGAGAGGGCATGAACGCACAACGCATCGGTCTATGGGCAGGACTTGCCGGATTTGTCATCATGCTGCTGGTTCCGGCTCCGGAAGCCATGTCGACGCCCGCCTGGCATGTCGCCGCGCTGACCCTGCTGATGGCGACCTGGTGGATGACCCAGGCGATCCCGCTGACCGCCACCGCGTTGCTGCCGTTTCTGGCGCTGCCGACAATGGATGTCATGTCGGTCAACGAAACCGCCAGCCAATATTATTCGCCCATCCTTTTCCTCATCCTCGGCGGCGCTTTTCTGGCGCTGGCGATCGAACGGGTCGGCCTGCACAAGCGTCTGGCGCTGGCGATTATCGGCCTGTCGGGCAAGACCGCCTGGGGCATATTATTCGCCTTCATGATAGCCACCGCACTGCTCAGCATGCTGATTTCCAACACCTCCTCGACCCTGATCATGATCCCGATAGCGCTGGCGGTATTGGTCGCGGGCGGGGTCAAGGATGGCGAGACCGACGGTTTTGCCGGAGCCCTGATCATGGGCGTGGCCTTTGCCGCCTCGATCGGCGGGCTCGGCACATTGGTCGGCAGCCCGACCAATGCGATTGCCGCCGGCCTGATCAACAAGACTTTGGGCATGAATCTCAATTTTCTCAGCTGGCTGAAATTCGGCATCCCGATCGTGATTATCGGCATTCCTGTTCTCGCCGCTATCCTGATAGCCGTCCAAAAGGTCGGGCAGCACAGTTTTGATGGTGTAAAAGCAAAGCTGGCGATCGGCTCGCCGGGGCCGTGGAGCGTGCCGGAAAAACGCCTCGTCCCGGTCGTCGCGATTGTCGTGCTCGGCTGGCTGTTCTTGCCGCAGATCAAGACGCTCTTTCCCGACAGCGCGCTGCACGATGGCAGTATTGCGATTCTTGGCGGCCTGCTCCTGTTCTCCCTGCCCGATGGCACCGGGCGGCGGCTGCTCAACTGGAACGAAGCCGACAAGGCGCCATGGGGCGTGATCATGCTGTTCGGCGGCGGCCTCGCGCTGGCGGCCGGGATTATCGAATCCGGACTGGCGGATTGGCTCGGCGGCGCGCTTGAGCCGCTGCGGTCGGTGCCGGTGCTGGTCATCGCCATCGCGCTGGTCGCGCTGGTCATCCTGGTCACCGAATTTGCCTCCAATGTCGCCACCGCCAGCGGCATCATGCCGGTGGTCGCCAGCCTGATCCTTGCCACCGGGGTCGATCCGGTGTTGCTCGCCGTCCCCGCCGCGATGGCGGCAAGCTGGGGCTTCATGCTGCCCAGCGGGACCGGTCCCAATGCGATTGCCTGGTCGACCGGCCATATCGAACTGCCGAAAATGCTGAAATCGGGGCTGCTGCTCGACCTTGCCGGCATCCCGATCATAATCGGCTGCATCTGGATGGTTTCCATTGTAACCAGTTAGATTTTCGGGCAAGACTTCATGCAAATATATTGATGTGGAGAGACAGAATATGGCCAAGCAAGAAGATCCCAACGCAGCCGTCCCGGTCACGCGCCGCATGCCCAAGGCACCGATCGAGAAAATCGGCGGCCGCAAGCTGAAACCGGCGACCCTGATGATGGGGCACGGCTATGATCCGGAACTGTCCGAAGGCGCGCTCAAACCGCCGATTTTTCTCACCTCGACCTTTGCCTTTGAAAATGCCGCGGCCGGCAAGCGCTTCTTCGAGGGGATCACCGGCAAGCGTCCCGGCGGTTCGGACGGACTCGTCTATTCGCGCTTCAACGGCCCCAACCAGGAAATCCTGGAGGACCGGCTGAGCATCTGGGACGAGGCCGAGGATGCGCTGGTATTTTCCAGCGGCATGTCGGCCATTTCGACCGTGTTGCTGGCCAATGTCAACCAGGGCGATGTCGTTGTCCACAGCGGACCGCTCTATGCCGCGACCGAGACATTGATCAACAAGATCCTCGGTCGTTTCGGCGTAACCTTCCTAGATTTCCCGGCTGGCGCTGCTCCGTCCGAAGTTGCCGTGATGCTCGAGCAGGCCAAGCAGCAGGCCGCGGCCAATGGCGGCAAGGTCGCGATCATCTATCTCGAAAGCCCGGCCAACCCGACCAACGCTCTGGTCGATATCGAAGGCGTTGCCGACGCGCGCGAGCAGGTCTTCGGCGCCGACGGCGCGCCACCGATCGCCATCGACAACACCTTTCTCGGCCCGCTCTGGCAGCAGCCGCTCAAACATGGTGCGGATATCGTCATCTACAGCCTGACCAAATATGTCGGCGGCCACAGCGATCTGGTTGCCGGTGGCGTGCTCGGCAGCAAGGCCCATATGGACCCGATCCGCGCGATCCGGAACACCATTGGCACGATCTGCGATCCCAATACCGCATGGATGCTGATGCGCAGCCTCGAGACGCTGGAATTGCGGATGACCCGGGCCGGAGAAAATGCCGAAAAGGTCTGCGCCTTCCTGCGCGACCACCCCAAGGTCGAAGGCCTCGGCTATCTCGGTTTCATCGCGGACGCGCGCCAGCAGGATATTTACGACCGTCATTGCAGCGGCGCCGGATCAACCTTCTCGGTGTTCATCAAGGGCGGCGAAGCAGAGGCCTTCCGCTTCCTCGATACAATGAAGATCGCCAAGCTGGCGGTGAGTCTCGGCGGCACCGAAACGCTGGCCAGTCTGCCAGCCGCGATGACCCATATCTCGGTCCCCGACGAACGCCGCGCCGCGCTCGGCATCACCGACAATCTGGTGCGCATTTCGATCGGTGTCGAGGACCCGGACGATCTGATCGCCGATTTTGACCAGGCTCTGGCGGCGGTTTGATGGCAGACTGAAAGCTTCTCCAGATTAGCGCTTTCCGGTTCAGGCCGGAATGCTATATCACGGTCATGACAAAGCGACCCGTCTACCCTGTGATATTCACCGATCTGGATGGCACGCTGCTCGACCATCACAGCTATTCGGCCAAACCGGCCGATGCGCTGGCGGCAAGGCTTTCCAGACAGTCGCTCGCGGAAATCATTCCGGTCACCAGCAAGACCCACGCGGAACTGCTCTGCCTGCAGCAGGAAATTCCGCTTCCTTTCTCGCTATGCGTGACGGAAAACGGTTCGGTCATCCATGGTCCCGAAAGCTATTTTCCGGGCGAGGATGGTCGATCCGGCAGGATCACGCTGGGCATCGCCTATCCGGCAATAATGGATCAGATCGGCAAATTGCCCCGTTCGCTGCGCAGCCATTTCCGCGGTTTTGGAGATATGTCCGTCGACGAGGTTGTCGATGCCACCGGACTGGCCCCCGATGACGCGCGGCGCGCGAAAGACCGTCAGGCGACCGAGCCCTTTCTCTGGTCCGGTACGGACGGCGAACTGGAAACGCTCGTGGCGATCGTCGCCGAAGCCGGTCTGCGGATTCAGCGCGGCGGGCGATTCTACCATCTGACCGGCCGCGCGACCAAGGAACAGGCGATGGCACGGATCATCGAAAAGATCGCCGGTCACAAGCCCGATTGCAATCTCGTTTCGATCGCTCTCGGGGATGGGCCCAATGATCTGGCGATGATCGAGACGGCCGATTTCGGGGTGATCATGCCCAATCCGCAAGGCGTTACCATCATTTCGACCAGGCCCGCCGTCCGCACCGCTCCGGCGCCGGGACCAGCGGGCTGGGTGACCGCGGTGACAGAAATTCTGGCAGAATTGGGTTTAAACATTCCCGAAAGCTGATTAGGCTCGTCTCTCTGCAAGAACAGGGACATCTATGGCTGATTTTCATCAAAACGGTTCAATTTCCACGCTCCACAACCTGTCCGATCGCTCGGTAGAATCGCTGGAAGCCGATTTGATGGGCTTTCGCAAAGCCAACCCGATGGCGCTGGTTTTACCCAGCCTGTTTTCCGAACTGGAAGGCCCAGCGCTTGAAAATATCGTCGATGAACTTTGCAAGGTGCCCTATCTGGACGACATCATCATCGGACTGGACCGCGCCGACAAGGAACAGTTCGAATATGCAAAGCAATATTTTGCGCGCCTGCCGCAACGCCATCATATCCTGTGGAACAGCGGCCCGCGGCTGACCGCGCTTGATGGCGAGCTGAAAGAATGCGGCCTGTCACCAGCGGAACCGGGGAAGGGACGCAATGTCTGGTTCTGCTTCGGCTATTTCCTCTCCGCCACCAATGCCCAGGTGGTCGGGCTGCACGATTGCGACATATTGACCTATGACCGGGAATTGCTCGCGCGGCTGATGTATCCGGTGGCCAATCCGACATTTCCCTATGTTTTTTCCAAAGGCTATTATGCACGAACAACCGAGGAGAAATTCAACGGTCGCGTCGTCCGCCTGCTGATCGGCCCCTTGCTCGCCGCTCTCAAGAAAGTTTGCGAGCCCAACGACTATATCACCTATCTGAACAGCTTCCGCTACGCACTGGCCGGCGAATTTGCGATGGGCCGGCAGGTGGTCAAGAATATCCGCATCCCCTCCGACTGGGGTCTGGAAGTGGGGGTCCTGTCCGAAGTGTGGCGGAACCAGTCGACCCAGTCGATCTGCCAGGTCGAGATTGCCGACAATTACGACCACAAGCACCAGTCGGTTTCGCACGACAATCCCGAAGGCGGTCTGTCGAAGATGAGCATCGACATCACCAAATCGCTGTTCCGCAAGCTGGCAACCGATGGTCAGGTCTTTTCCTCCGGTACCTTCCGCACACTGAAAGCGACCTATTTCCGGATTGCACTCGACAGAATCGAGACCTTCTACAATGACGCAGTGATGAACGGCCTGACGCTCGACCGGCACGAGGAAGAAACGACGGTTGAACTGTTCGCGCAAAATATCATGACCGCTGGGGAAGTCTTTCTCGAATCACCGAACGAAACGCCCTTCATGGCCAACTGGAACCGGATCAACAGCGCCATTCCGGATTTCACCGACCGGTTCAAGGAAGCGGTCCGGCTCGACAACGAAGATTAGGCCAGGGAAGACTAGGCCGGGTCGGGCGCGACGTTGCTGAACCAGACGGTGCGATAGGGCGACAGGCTGAAATCACCCTCGATGTCGGTGATGATATGGCCGGAGATCAGATCCCACCAGCGGTCACCGGCGATCAGATTGATGTCCGCGAGCGACAGTGTCTTTTCGTCATTTGTCACATTGCTGATCGCGAAGATGCTCTGTGTCCGTTCGCGACTCTGGCGCCAGATGCCGAACAGCCCTTCGGGCAGCGCCAGCGTGAATTGCACCGCATTGGGGTGAAAGGCCGGTTGCTGCTTGCGGATCTCGACCAGTGAAAGAAACCGCGAGAAGACCTGCGCCTCGACGGTTTCCGGGTCGGCCAGTTTCGCGCTGATCATATCATAGTCCAGCTGGGACCGGTTGATCGACCGGTTGTGCCCGGTCAGGTTGACATCCTCATAGCTGTTCGGCGTCGCCAGCAGGCTGTGGATATAGATGGCCGGAATCCCCTCCAGCGCCAGCATGATCCCCATCGCCGCCATGAACCGGTCGATCTGATATTCGTCCGGTCCGTCCAGCGTGCCCTGCATCGCTTCAAAAAAGGAGATGTTCATCTCATAGGGCTTCTCGGTTCCGCCCGGACCGCGCCGCATCGACACGCGCCCGCCAAAGCCCTGGATAGTGGCCAGCATCTGGTCGACCTCGCCTTGCGGCAGCGCCCCCTCGGTCGGACGCAGGCCGATCCCGTCGTGGCTGGCGGTGAAATTGAGATAGGTGCAGCCGGTCAGCGCCGGCGGATTGCTCCGCGTCAGACGTTTCAGATAGAGTGCGTTGCCGGTCAGCAGCGCGTGGACCAGCAGCGGCGGCAGCGAGAAATTATAGATGACATGCGCTTCGTTCTGGTTGCCGAAATAGGTCAGATTCTCGTGATTGGGAATGTTGGTCTCGGTGATGATGATCAGCGTCTCCGCATGATGGTCCATCAGCGTCCGGAGGAGCCTGATGATCTCGTGGGTTTCGTCGAGATTGATCGAGGGCGTGCCGATTTTCTTCCACAGGAACGCAACCGCGTCGAGCCGGAAAATCCGCACGCCATGGTCGATATAGGCGGCGATGATCTTGACAAATTCGATCAGCAGCTCGGGATTGGTGAAATCGAAATCCAGCTGGTCGCGGCTGAATGTGCTCCAGACATGGCGGTCGCCGGACGCCGTGCGAAACGGCGTCAGCAGCGGATGTGCCCGCGGACGCACCACCTGCCCGAGGTCGGCGGCTGGATCGGCGGTATAATAATAATCCTTGCCCGGCGCTTCATCGGACAGAAATTGCTGGAACCAGACCGATTTGCTCGATCCGTGATTGATCACCAGATCGCCCATCAGCCGATAGTCGCCGGCAATGGCCTCGATATCGGACCAGTCGCCCAGCTCCTCGTCGACCGCGAGATAGTCGATCACCCCGAACCCGTCATCGCAGCTATAGGGAAAAAACGGCAGGATATGCACGGCACCGATCGTCTGGCCGATATGCTGCTTCAGGAAGCGATGCAGTGTCCGCAGCGGCCGCTCGTCATCCGAGCGGATCGTGCCGCCATAGGTGATCATCGCGACATCGCTCTCGTCCCACAAATGCTTGTCGGCGATTTCCGACCGCGGGATCATCTTGCTCTTGTCGGGCCAGAACAGTTCGACGATGCGCTTTGCCAGCGCCTCGCAATCATGATCGGGGTAGACCGCGCCCAGATGCGCCGTCAGCCGTTGCAGAAGATGGTCGATAGTGGCGCGGTCGTTCATGGCTGCTTCTGTCACTCCGAAAATCTTCTTGACCCCGGCGGAACAATCGGGCCCTTATTGTGCAGTGCATCAAACAACAAATCCCGATTCAATAAAAGCCTTTTTAGCGGATCTCTATTTGCAGGCGCTACAACCGGCGCTTCCGACCAACGCGATGCGCGCCGTCCAATGGCCACAGGTGCCCGGCCGGACCTACCTGCTGTCCATTGGCAAGGCGGCCAGCCAGATGGCTTCTGCTATCCTCGATCGTCTGCCGGAAAATGTCGACGGTTTGATCGTCACGCGTCAGGGCTATGTCGAGCCGAGCTTTGCGCCGGACAATCTGCAGATTGTCGAAGCCTCGCATCCGGTCCCGGATTCGGTCGGCGCGGAGGCGGCGCAACGCGCATTGCAGGCGGCGGACGCGCTTGGCGCAGATGATCTGCTGCTGGTGCTGATGTCGGGCGGCGCCAGCGCGCTGCTCCCCGCTCCGGCCGACGGGATATCGCTGGCCGAGAAACAGGCTGTCACCCGAGCTTTGCTGGGCAGCGGCGCGCCGATCAGCGAGATGAACATGGTCCGCAAACATCTCTCGGCGATCAAGGGAGGAAGGCTGGCGGCGAGAGCCTGGCCGGCGGCGACCCATATGATCGCCATTTCCGATATTCCCGGCGACGATATCGCGATGATCGGCTCGGGTCCTACGGCCGCGGACAGCTCGACCTGCGCC
>TARA_R110002096_G_scaffold76069_58_pt1 | contig 11113 bp, 12 predicted proteins | sample TARA_R110002096 | Tara Oceans TARA_R110002096 (sample SAMEA4397295) | marine metagenome | biome: Polar Biome; feature: [DCM] deep chlorophyll maximum layer (ENVO:01000326); material: water (ENVO:00002006), including particulate matter (ENVO:01000060) such as... | depth 35 m
ACAGCCCCAATAACGCTGACGGGAGATGCCCCAGTCACGCAGACGGAAATTAATGGTCTTCTTGCCAAAACCGCCGTCTTCGGCGCGGCGGATGACTTCCGCCTTGGCCGCCTCGATGGTCAGGCCATCAAGCCACTGGGAATTAAACAGGGTGCCAGGCCCGACATAGGCCTCTTTATCAACGTGGAAACTGTCGGACTCGCCGTCAGGCCGAATGACCGTGCGGACATCAAGCCCGTATTTATGGGCAAAATCCAGATCGCGCTGGTCATGGGCGGCGGACATAAAGATCGCGCCGGTGCCATACTCCATCAAAACAAAGTTGGCGACATAGATCGGCAGATCGCGGTCCTCGAACGGGCTTTTGGCTTTCAGGCCGGTGTCAAAGCCCTTTTTCTCCATCTTTTCCATGGCTTCTTCGGTGGTACCGCCGGCGCGACATTCGAGGATGAAGGCCTGCAAATCCGGATTGTTCTGCGCCAGTTTCTCGGCCAGCGGATGATCCGCCGCCACCGCCATGCCGCAGGCGCCGAAGATGGTGTCGGGGCGGGTGGTGTAGACTTCAAGCCTGTCTTCCCCCGGGATATCGAAAAACAGCCGCAACCCTTCGGACCGTCCGATCCAGTTCTGCTGCATGGTGCGGACCTTTTCCGGCCAGCGGTCGAGATCATTCAGCGCGCTGTTGAGCTCGTCGGCATAGTCGGTGATCTTCAGGAACCACTGGCTCAGCCGCCGCCGTTCCACCGGCGCACCGGAACGCCAGCCGCAACCATCCACGACCTGCTCATTGGCGAGCACGGTATTGTCCACCGGATCCCAGTTGACCCAGGATTCCTTGCGATAGACCAGGTCACTGTCCATGAAATCAAGGAACATTTTCTGTTCCTGGCCATAATAATCAGGATCGCAGGTGGCGAATTCCCGGGACCAGTCGAGGCTAAGCCCCATCTGTTTCAGCTGACCGCGCATATGATCGATATTTTCATAGGTCCATTTGGCCGGATGCACGTTATGTTCCATGGCGGCATTTTCCGCCGGCATGCCGAAGGCGTCCCAGCCCATGGGATGCAGCACATTAAAACCCTTGGCCCGGCGATAACGCGCCACCACATCGCCCTGGGTATAGTTGCGCACATGGCCCATGTGGATCTTGCCGGACGGATAAGGAAACATCTCCAACACATAATATTTTGGCCGCGTCGGGTCTTCTGTCGCGGTAAAGGTATCCCGGTCCTGCCAGATTTTTTGCCATTTCGCCTCGCTGAGGCCCGCGTTATAGCGTGTCATAATGTTCCTGATCCTAATACTTTGTATCGTAACTAAAGACGGACAGACCAACCCGGGTCAGCTGTCCGTCATCATTGGTTTCAGAAGCCCCTTACCTGGGCACCCCTGTGTATGCCTCTTGCGGCCTATTTCGTCGGCGCGTTATTACGCCGCAGCAGTTTGGCCTGCATCAGAATCGCGTTGCGGATGTTGATAGAAGCCCCCGGCCGTGGCGCCATATCGGTCCAGCCCGTCGGCGATTTGGCCTGACGATGCACGGTCACCTTGACGGAATCCGCAGTTAATTTTTTACCGACTATCCGGACGTCAACCTTGGTGCGTTCTTCCGGATTTTGCGGATTAACTTTCCAGTCGCTAAGGATCACACCGCCATTATGGTCAGCCGTCAGCAACGGCATAAAATCGAGCGTCTCAAGGGAGGCGCGCCAGAGATAGGCATTGACCCCGATTTGATATACTTCTTCCGCGGCTTCAATATTGGCGGCTTTATCGTTGCCGCCAAAAATGCTGCAGCCCCCCAGGGTCATCATCACCCCGGCCATACCCCCAAGCACGACGGCCTTTGCTGATTTTTTTATCCCATTCGTTATTATATCATTCACGGTCATGCATATTCCATTCTTGTTAAACACGGCTCAAAGCTACCCGACTTCAGTTTGGACATTTCTTGCGGCGCGGCATCTTGCGCTTTCAACGGTGGCTCCGTCCCGTAGCACTAAAGTCAAAATTTGCGGCATCATAGCCGGTGACGTCCCCGCTTTAAAGCTGTTTATCTTGTTGTTTCGGGCCAAACAAGAATTTCTTCTATAATTTTGTTCATAATCGGGCAATGGCGGAAAGCTACGGAGTCTGCTTTCTCAATAATCCAGGAATTGAACGAAAGGGCCTAGTCCCCTTATTTTATTCAATTTTTATTCATCCAGGCCTGCCCTGTGACCCGGACAAATTCTGTAATTTTGGTTGATTCTAATGTGTAATAATATATACTTGCAAACAGACGTGTGATTCTATAAGGATTGCACCAATACTGCCAAAAGGAAAAATGACGCGACATAGCAACCGTTGCCGAAGGATTCCTGACGCAGAGAATAAATAAGAATGCGTTTGATTGATATACAAAACGTTAGAGAACTTAACGTTCAGATCCGAAAATTAAGTTCAGAGTGAGGATACGTCGTGAACCGCTTGAAAGGCAGCATAGCCCTTTTTTGCACCCTTGGACTATACACCGTGGGGACGATGGCCCATGGCGCCGCGCCAACCTCCGATTCCGACGCCGTAAATGATAAAAGCCTCACCTCCGTTATTCTGTCCTTTTTTGGCAAAGATGCCGAAAAGCAGGAAAAAACAGTTTCAGAAGCCATTCAGCTGGAAAAACCTTCCGCCGCCAACCAAGATCAGTATATCAGGCTGTCAGAGCCCGATACCACGCTGACATTTCAAGGGGCGAAACAACCTGAGAAAAAGGTGACGGTCACCCAGTCCTTCGACGTCAAGCCGTCCTTGATTTTCAATATGGGGGAAAGCGGCATCGCCAACGCCCCGCGGGGCACGGTTGCCAATTATGGCGGATGGGCCACGGGGAACCGCGTGACCTTCTCCTATGGACGTCCCGGCGTTATCAGCGACACCCGGTCGATAGAACTTTCCCTCGGCTCGCAATTCCTCACGGAACCGACTTCCATTCTCTCTCCCCTGTATGAAGGTGCGGACTTCAACCAGATCAATAACCGCCAGGTTTATAATCTGTCCTTTGATGTGGGCTATGCCGGCTTTACCCTCGGCGCCTCCTTCAGTCAGGAACGCCTGCTGCATGACGAAGGCCTGAAAGGCTACGACATCGGCTTTGGCTATCTCGGCAACAAATGGGGGGCGGATCTCAAATTTGGTGAATATAAGCGCGAACGTGACCGGCTTTTCGCCTCTATCGAAGAATTTTATGACACCACCTACGCCCTTGAACTGGGGGCGGCCTATCATCTGAACTCCAACATCCGCTTTACCGGCCGGTTTACTTATTATTCCTATGGTCAGGATAGCGAGATTGATCGCCTGCGCAACAGTCAGGTATTTTTCCTCGGCACGAATGTAAACTTCTAGGCTGGTGCTTACCTGTGCGCCCGGGCCCCTAATAAAATCTGTTCATTTTTAACATTTATTTTGTGTATAATAAATTATTTTATACTTTTTAAATGTATTATATTGATGTTTTGCTCAGAAACGACTATGTGTTGTGTGGAATTGAAGAATCAAATCCTCCCCCTGGGGTGGAAACAGTGCTAGACTGGGCGTCCTCACCGCCCCTACACAGGAAGAGCATAAGAGAATAGTGCAATGACGATGTCACATTTGGATGAACTGGAAGCCGAGAGCATTTATATCCTGCGGGAAGCTTTCAACAGATTGGGTAAGATCGGCCTGCTGTGGTCATTGGGCAAGGACAGTAATGTCATGCTGTGGCTGGCCCGCAAGGCGTTCTTCGGCAAGGTGCCTTTTCCGGCCATGCATGTGGATACCGGCAAGAAATTCAAGGAAATGTATGATTTCCGCGATCAGTATGCCGAAGAATGGGGCCTGAACTTTATGCGCGGCGAATGCCCGCCCTTAAGCGAGATTGACCCGAGCCTGCCGCCGGCCACCCGCGCCGCCGCCCGCAAGACAGAAGGCCTGAAACGGTTCCTGGCCGAGCATAAATTTGACGGCGTCATCGCCGGCATCCGCCGCGACGAAGAAGCCCTGCGCGCCAAGGAACGGGTGTTCAGCCCGCGCCAGACCACCGGCGAATGGGACTTCCGCGACCAGCCGCCGGAATTCTGGAATCAGTATAACACCAGCTTCCCGCCGAATGTGCACGTGCGTATCCATCCGCTGCTGCATTGGACGGAAGTGGACATCTGGAAATATACCCTGCGCGAAGGCATTCCGGTAATCCCGCTCTATTTCGCCAAAAATGGCAAGCGCTATCGCTCGCTCGGCGATGAGGATATCACCAATCCGGTCGACAGCGACGCCACCACCATCCCGGAAATCATCCGCGAACTTGAAACCACAACGGTTTCCGAACGGTCCGGCCGGGCGATGGATCATGAAGCCGAAGACAGTTTTGAACGGCTGCGCGCCAATGGCTATATGTAAGAGTTGAGTGAAAAAATGACCGAATACACCGAAGCGCAGCAGCGCGATCTGCTGAAAATCGTCATCGTGGGCCATGTGGATCACGGCAAATCAACCCTGGTGGGCCGTCTGTTCCATGACACCGGCTCCCTGCCAGACGGCAAACTGGAGGCCATTCAGGCCATGTGCGATCAACGGGGCCTGCCGTTTGAATATGCCTTTCTGATGGACGCCATGCAGGCCGAACGCGATCAGGGCATCACCATCGACACCTCGCAAATCTGGTTCAATACAGAGCAACGCGACTATGTCATCATTGATGCCCCCGGCCATACGGAATTCCTCAAGAATATGATCACTGGCGCCGCCTCCTCTGAGGCCGCCGTGCTGGTGATTGACGCCGGCGAAGGCGTGCAGGAACAATCCCGCAAGCATGGCTATCTGTTGCATCTGCTTGGCGTCAAACAGATCGCCATCGCCGTCAACAAGATGGACATGATCGATTATGATCAGGCGAAGTTCGACGCCATCGAGACAGAATATCGCGCTTACCTGACCTCTATCGGAGTGACGCCGACCTATCTTATTCCGGTTTCCGCCCGCGAAGGCGATAATATCGCCAGCCGTTCCACCAATATGGACTGGTATCAGGGCCCGACCCTGGTCGAAGCGCTGGACAGTTTCGAGGACACCTCCCTGCCGGTGGATGCGCCGTTGCGCTTTCCCATCCAGGACGTTTATAAATTTGACGAACGCCGCATTCTCGCGGGGCGTATCGAGAGCGGCACGCTGAAGGTCGGCGACGAATTGCTCTTCTCGCCGTCCAACAAGAAGGCGCGCATCAAATCCATCGAAGCCTGGTCCGTGCCGGAACAGCCGACATCGGCCTCCGCCGGGGCCTCCATCGGCATCACGCTCGATCACCAGTTGTTTATCGAACGCGGCGAACTGGCGAGCCATGTGGCGACCCCGCCATTGGAAACCGACGTTTTCACCGCCCGGCTGTTTTGGCTGGCGAAAGATCCCCTGACCGTTGGCAAACGGTACACCATGAAACTGCATACCGGCGAATGTCAGGTTGAGGTGCAGGAAATCCGCACCGTAATCAACACCGACACCCTGTCCGAAGGCGCCGGAAGCGAACTGCAACGCAACAGTATTGGCGAAGTGGTGCTGCGGGCCCGCAAGATGCTGGCGCTCGACGGGTATGACGATGTCGCCGCCACCGGCCGTTTTGTATTGATCGACAATTACAATATCGCCGCCGGCGGGGTAATCAACATGACCGGGTACGCCGACCAGCGCGACCTGATCACCCTTAAATCCGAGAATATCACCCGCGTCAGTCATGACGTCACCGAAGAGGCCCGCGCAGCCCGCAACGGTCATATCGGCGGCGTGTTGTGGTTCACCGGCCTGAGTGGGTCCGGCAAATCAACGCTCGCGGTGCTGGTGGAAAAACGCCTGTTCCAGAAGGGCTATCAGTCATATGTGCTCGACGGCGACAATGTCCGTCACGGACTGAACGCCAATCTGGGCTTCAGTCCCGAGGACCGGGCCGAGAATATCCGCCGCATCGGTGAAGTGGCGGGCCTGTTCAGCCGCGCCGGCATGGTGGCGATCACCTCCTTCATTTCGCCCTACCGGTCTGATCGGGACCGGGCGCGCACCGCGGTTGGCAGCAATTTCCACGAAATCTATATCAAGGCCGACGTGGCCGCCTGCGAAGGCCGTGACCCGAAGGGGCTCTATAAAAAAGCCCGCAGCGGTGAGATTGCCGAATTCACCGGTGTCTCTGCGCCGTATGAAGCACCGGAAAACCCGCAATTGGTCGTTGATACGGTCAATCAGGACATCGAAACCTGCGTCGATCAGATCGTCGATTACATCGAGGAACATTTGTCCCTTAGCCGCAGCAAAAGTCTGGATTTCTCGATTTAAATTTCAGAGAATCTCCAAGGCTGAACGAGGGTTAAGCCACACCAAAACCCCGAATCGCTGCTATGCCCGCCACTCCCGTGCCACGGAGCTGGCGGGCATTCTTTTTTGTAATTCCCCCCAAGGCATAAACCGGCAATGACGACGCCGCCACCAGCTGCTTCAGCCCGGCCATCCCTAAAGTCGTCTGAGGCGCCTTGAAAGTTTCCGGGTGGCTCTGCGTGGGGAAAGTCGGGGCCGCCAGCAGCGCATCTATCGGCAATCCGCCCGCCCGTGCAGCCGCCGCAGAATCGTGACAGGCTGCAGTAATCAGATAATCAGGACATTGCCGACGCAGATCACCCGCCCGCGCCATCGCGACCTCCGGCAAATGCACACCGTCCGCCATCAGTGTCTCCGCCAGATCCCGGTCACCCGCCACCAGAAACCGCACCCCTTTGTCGCGGCAAAGTTGTCTCAGATGATATCCCAGGTCCGCCCGATGCGGGTGATCATAATCGCGAAAGATCACCGCCACATCCCGGGGCAGGGCGGCGATCACCGCCGCGGGGTCCGGCACTGCGGTTGCATCGGTGATGAAGAAAGCCACCGGCATGTCCTGCGGCCCGCCATAATCCTGATTGAGGCGCCGGGCAATGTCTGATAATGTCGCGTCTTGATCTTGCATAACCGCAGCATAAACCAGGACACAGACCTTGACCAGCAAACTTGAAGCCGTAGAAAACAATATCCGCCGCGCCGCCGCAGAAGCCGGGCGACCCGCGACGGACATTACCCTGGTTGCCGTCTCCAAAACCAAACCAAATGACGTCATTACGCCAGTATTGGCCGCCGGGCACCGGACCTTCGGCGAGAATAAAGTCCAGGAAGCGGCCCAAAAATGGCCAACATTGCGTGAAAGCTATCCCGATATCGACCTGCATCTGATCGGCCCCCTGCAAAGCAACAAGGTGCGTCAGGCGATCCAGATTTTCGAGGTCATAGAGACCGTCGACCGTCCGAAACTCGCCCGCGCCATCGCCCGCATCAGTGCCGAGGAAGGACGTCACCCGCGCTGTTATATTCAGGTCAATGTGGGCCAGGAAGAACAGAAGGCCGGCATCCTGCCGCAAAAAGCCGATGATTTTATCCGCCTGTGCCGGGATGAGCTCAAACTGCCCCTCGACGGTCTGATGTGCATTCCGCCGGCCGGACAAGACCCGACGCCCTATTTTACTTTATTGAAAGAGATAGCCGACCGTAACGGGCTGAACAAACTGTCGATGGGCATGAGCGGCGATTTTGAAACCGCCATTCGTTGCGGCGCCACCTCTGTCCGGGTCGGCACCGCCCTGTTCGGTGACCGCCCGCCACTGGGATAACGAACAGCCTCTTTCGTAAAAAAATACCCGGCGCCTTCCTTGGGAAGGGCCGGGAGTTGGAAGATATCAGACAGGTTGGCTGTTAAACGCAACTTGCATGATGGTCGAAATTCTTAATGCGTCACCACTTTTAAAGTTGTCTCAGGCGATAATATGGGCAAAATTTCCAGAAGGTCCTCTTTTGCTACGGCGATACAGCCCTCGGTCCCCTTCAAGGTGCCCCCTTCGTCTTCTCGGGCCACATGCAGGAAGATGGCGCTGCCTTTGCCCTGCTCCACCGGATCATCATTATGGCCAAGAACCACAATCACGTCATAGACATCATCTTCCCGCCACAAGCGTTCGGCGCTGGCATGATAGGGCAACATCACCTGGGTGTTATAGGCCTCATCCTCGGGATCGTCGCACCAGCCGTCTTCCTCCATCAGGGCCAGCATCGGCATCCTGCTATAAATAGGCTTAGACAACTTATCATACCGGTAAAAAACCGAGCGCAGGGGAAATTCTCCCTCCGGTGTTTTCATATCCCCTTCCTGCTTAATGCGGGTGATCCCTTGTTTTCCCAGGGCGCAGGGGAACGTGCGATCTCCTATTTTCAGGGTTCCCCGGGCCGGATTGTCATCCGCCGGGATAACGATAATCTTTGTATCCAGATGTGCCACTGTTCTGTCCTCTGTCATCCTATGACCGCCCTAAAGTCGGTTAATCTCATCTGCGAGATTACGTTTTTTGTCCGTTGCAATGCGTTCCAGCACCCGAATGCGTTCTTCCATGGCATCAATCTTTTCGAGATAGGGCGCAAGGCTTGATTTCGTCGCGTAATCCCCAAGCCCCATATCATCCATGAATTTGTCCATCATATCCCCGGACTGCCCCCCTGGTTTCTTGCGTTCGATAAAGCTTTTCAGCACCCCCGCAACCATCACCACCATTACAATCAGCACCACCATTTCAAAGGGATTCATTCTTCTGTCCTCTAAATCATTTTCTTATTATATCGTCAATCAAGCGCCGTAAAGGCCGTTGGGGTTATCATCAAGCAGCACGCTGACCAGCAGATAACCCAGAATAACAATCGGTCCCGTGGCAAGTACCGCTATGATGCCCAGAATACGCAGGATCAGAGGGTTAATCCCGAGATAGTCCCCCAGGCCGGAGAAGATCCCGCAGATCTTGCCCTGACGGCTGTTCTTGTAAAATTTACGGTCCCGGTGTGTTTCAGATTTCCGATAGTCTCGCATATTATGATTCCTTCTCGTCTTGTCTTGATCTTGGGGCGGATATCCCGATCGATTTCCGCGTTACTTCTTTTCCAGGTCTTCAAATTCTTTATGAAGACGGTATTCCTTGGACGTGACCCGGGCCTCGGCGGCGCGCAGGCGGCGCTCTATTTCCCGGAATTTATGCCGGACGTCCCGGATGGTGTTTTTCGGCTGGGTCCGGACCCCTTTCCAGAATTCATCTTCCCTCTGGCTTTCAAAAAGATCTTTCGGTTTTGGATCAACCAACCAGCACATCAGGAAGTAGGCGATCACGACAACGCCGCTGGCGGGGGAGATCAGACCCAGGATGGTGACAATCCGGATAATGGTGGCGTCGATCCCGGTATAATCGGCAATCCCGGCGCAAACGCCACAGACTTTGCCATTCTTTTTATCCAGATAAATCTTGTTATAACGGGGCGGTTCATTGTGAGGATGGGCGTTCATTTCTCTTCCCTCCAGTCTGGAGACTCCGTATCCAGGATACGCTCGATATTCTGGATACGGCCTTCAATACGTTCCGCGCTGTCCCAGAGTTCGGTGAGGATTTTCTCATCCTCTGATGTCAGGGTCTTCGACTGCTTCCACTTGGTTGTATAATGAAAAATAATCAACAGCGGTGCAACAATGACCATAAATAAAATACCGAGAGTTTCCATGTCCTCAAACCTTTCTTAAATCGGCTAAATCCCCCGTAGGGTCTTTTTGTGGTGAGCCGCCAAAGCGGCCCCCGTTTATTGTTTTACTTCTTCGCAGCCGGCTTGCTGTCAGAGGATTTGGCTTTTGCCATTTTCGCTTTCAGCGCCGCCAGATCATCGGCAACCTTCTGTTGGCCTTCGAGATCGGCGAACTCATCACTCAGGGATTTTTCCCGACCCAGTTCAGAGGCTTCGACCCGACTTTCCGTATCATCAACACGTTTTTCCATCTGTGTAAAGCGGACCATGACGTCGCCAATCCGGTTATCATACAGTTTCTGCCGTACTTTAAGCTGACTTGTCGCACTCTGTTGACGTTCGACCAGGGACCGCTGCTTCTGCTTGGCTTCCTTGATCTTGGCTTCCAGACTGATGATGTCGCTCTCATATTTGGTCAGAGCTTCTTCCAGAGGTCCTCGCTCGTCTTCGAGACCGGCGGCCAGTTCCGCCAGTTTGGATCGTTCGATCAAAGCCGCATTGGCCAGATCTTCCCGGTTTTTATTAAGCGCCAGTTCCGCCTTGGCGTACCAATCGTCCTGGGCTTCCTGCAACCGCACCATGTTGCGTTCCAACTCTTTCCGGTCCGCGATAACACGGGCGGCGGAGGAGCGGACCTCAACGAGGGTGTCTTCCATTTCCTGTACCATCATCCGGATCATTTTGGCGGGATCTTCCGCCTTGTCCAGAATGTGGTTGATGTTTGAATTAACAATGTCAGTGAGGCGTGTAAAAATGCCCATAATCTTTCTCCGTTTTAATCCCGCACCCCTCTCGTGGTACTCGCTTACCTACAGTGCACAACCCGTGCCAGTTTTTAAAAAAATCATCAAGATACTGATTTCATTTAACTATTCAGGAATAGTTCATTTTTCTTGCCTAATGTGATTTTGAACTTTACACTATTTTTTAACAATATTTTTAAAAGAGTGACAAAATGCGCCTAAATGCCCCTCAGGATCAAACCATCATTGGTGAAAGTCCGCATTTTCTTGAAATCATGGACCAATGCAGCCGCGCCGCCAAGCATGACCGGCCGGTGCTGGTGATCGGCGAACGCGGCACCGGCAAGGAACTGATCGCGGCCCGGCTGCATTTTCTCTCGCCGCGCTGGGAAAAAGGATTTGTCCAGGTCAATTGCGCGGCCCTGCCCGACAACTTGCTGGAATCGGAACTGTTCGGCCATGAGGCCGGGGCCTTCACCGGCGCCAACGCCAAACGGATTGGTCGTTTCGAAGAAGCCCATCAGGGCACCCTGTTTCTGGACGAAATCGCCACCACCTCGCAATCGGCCCAGGAAAAACTGCTGCGCGTCACCGAATATGGCACCTTTCAGCGCATCGGCAGCAACAGGACGTTGGAAACCGATGTCCGGCTGATCGGGGCCACCAATATTGATCTGCCCGCCGCCGCCGACCGCGGTGAATTTCGCCATGACCTGCTCGACCGGCTTGCG
>TARA_R110002096_G_scaffold255135_1_pt1 | contig 11110 bp, 9 predicted proteins | sample TARA_R110002096 | Tara Oceans TARA_R110002096 (sample SAMEA4397295) | marine metagenome | biome: Polar Biome; feature: [DCM] deep chlorophyll maximum layer (ENVO:01000326); material: water (ENVO:00002006), including particulate matter (ENVO:01000060) such as... | depth 35 m
AGTGTCAGGATTGGTATTGATGTGATGCGAAGGCACAAGCTGAACATAACACAAAGAAGTGTGAATGCAATTAAAGAATTTAGAAACTACAAGTGGATAAAAGACAAGAATAATGAAATCACTAACAAACCAATAGACGCTTATAACCACAGCATTGATGCCGTGAGATACGTTTGCTTGAACAAGTTAATGGTGTCGTATTCTGGAAAGTATTATATTAGTTAGACAAAAACAATAATTTTATATTTATAAAAAATGAAGAACATTAAATTGACAGTTCCAGAAAGTTGGAATGATATAACAGTTAGACAGTATCAGAAGTTTACAAAGATTCTTAAACTTCAACAAGAAGAACGACAAAGAACAATTGACATTGTTTCTGTGTTTTGCAATGTAGACAAAAAGCTGTTGAAGAAATTTAAAATGAAGGACTTGGACAAGATTTCAAACATTATTGTTTCAATGACCAAAGAAGACCCTTCAAACATTAAAATGGAAAAGAACATTGAGTTTAACAGTGACAAATATGGTGTTATTCCAAATATGTCTGAAATGACAACAGGCGAGTTTGTTGACCTTGAAAGCTACTGTGAAGAATCAACAGAAAACCTGCACAAGATTTTGTCTGTGTTGTATAGAAAGCAGACAGATAATGTTGATTATTGGGGGCGGTATCAAGTAGAAGATTATAATCCATCACCAGAAAAACACAAGTTGATGTTAGACCTTCCGATGAATTATGCTTTGGGGGTTCTCAATTTTTTTTTTCATTTAGGCGACAAACTTTTAGCAGATTCGGACAGTTATTTGATGAAATTGAAATAACACAGAATGAGGGAACAAGTTATGAAAGAAGGATAACAACAGAAAAAAGATACAAAAGCAAGTGGGGGTGGTATGCCGTTCTCTACAATTTGTCTGGCGGGGATATACTGAAAATAGAACCTGTAACCAAGACAAAAATATATGAAGCATTAACATTCCTGTCATATCAACAGGATTTATTTATTTTAGAAAAAGAAAAAAATGGCGCAAAATTCTAACAACACACCAAACAATATCACATACAGACAAATGGTTGGAACATTTAGTGATATAGCAACAAATCACTTGCAACTACAATCATTCAATTCCGGTAGTTTAGATGACTTGGACATTGAAAAACTTGATGCTGACAAATTCCCTTTGCTGTATATAACACCACAACCCGCTATTGTTGATGCGCATACATTAACATATTCATTTGATGTTGTTGTTGCAGACCAAATACAAGAAGATATGACTGACATTGATGACACATATTCTGAAACACTTTTAATTATTAAAGATGTCATTGCTAATTTTAGACAAGCAGTGCAAACAAAGTCTTGGGCGGATCAAAGAACAGACATTGAAATGCCAATAAATTTAACACCGTTCACAAGTAGGTTTTCAAACTTACTGACAGGGTGGGCGGGGACATTTAATATAGTAGTTAACAATGAGAACAACTTGTGCATTGTTCCGCAAACAAATAATACATAATGGCAACATATCCAAATTTTACACAGGCATTGCAAGACTTTGGAAAGGTGCAGGTTTCTGATGCTAAAGCAGGTGTTCCAGACACAGCGTTGGCAACATCAATAGAATATCAAGTGCAGGGTGCAGGTAGATTTCAACCAACAGTTCTTTTCACAATGAATGATTATGGTGGGTTTGTTGACACAGGGGTTGTTGGAACACGAAACCAAAGAACACAATTAAACAGCAAAAGAGCAAATGACCTTTTTGGTTTTGATAAACAACCCGCATTTACCGGAGCATACAAAATGATAAACCCAAGCGCAATTGATAAATGGGTTATTAAAAAAGGACTTGGTGGAACAAGAGATGCAAAAGGAAGGTTCATAAAAAGAAGTTCAATAAAGTTTGCCGTAGCAACCTCTATTTACAGAAAAGGACTTCAAGGCACAGGTTTCTTTTCAACACCATTAGAATCAAACATGGAAGCATTTACACCTATATTCCAAGACGCACTTGCTAAAGACTTAACTGAAAACTTAAACATAGATAAATACTTTGTATAAATGGCAACACAAATAATCCAGATTCCAACAGAAACAGCAACCCTATCAGGCACAGCAAACACATACGCTGAACTGGTGCCAACAAACTATTGGCCGATACTTCCAATAACAATAAGAAGAACAGATGACCTTGCGGCTCTTTTTAAGGTGAAATTCATATTAAGGGTGTATAAAGACAGTATTGCAGACGCTAACCTTTTAGCTACAGTAAAACAAAGAACAAACAATTTTTCAACAACAACAAATCAAGTTGCTATTTTTGATGTTAGAAATATCATAAACACACAACTTCAAGCAACCTACATGGATAGTGCCAACACAGACAAAGAGATTCACACATTGGGGGAAAACACAACCACAAAGATATTTTCAAAAAATGACGAAACAGTTCAAACCATTGTGTTCAAAGCCACGTGGGAGAGGTCAACAACGGCTAGTGGCGCAGCAGAAGAACTGACAGGCGGAACAAATGAAGTGCAAGTAATAATGTATTTCACAAATGCTACATTCAAACTGTTTAGCGTTATGGGTGATGACACGAATCCTTTGATGGACTACAATGCGCAAACAAACACTGACTACTTACATTCTAACGCACCAAGCATCACAGACACAAGAATGATGAATTTAGCTGTAGGCGGTTCTTCTGGTCTTTTAAGTGGTTTAATTAACTATATAACCAAAACACAAACATTTCACACAATAGCATTTCAAAACAAAACCACTTGGGGTTCTGATGGTGATTTTTTAGGATTGCAGTATTATGAAGCAGATGGAACATTACTTGCAACATATACATTCCCAAATGATGCAACAAGGGGTGGTGTTGCTCTTGCTGATGCTGACACTGATACTGAATACTTTTTATTTGCAGGTTGTGGTTCTGCTAACTTTGAGAACTATGATGGACAAGCACACAAAAATGATGCCGCGTTAGCGACATTTGATGGGCAACCTTCTGGTGCTACTGTTAGAGATTATGGTTATTATCGAGTTTATCTTTGCGCAAATCAAAATGGAACTTCTTCAATTCGTTCTAAATACTATTATTTTATCAAAGAATACGATGATGTTCTTAATTGCCAAAAGCAAAAAATTATTCGTCTTGGGTGGATCAATGAATTAGGTGCTTGGGATTACTACAATTTCAATGGTGGTCAAACTGAAACAGTATCAACAGAAAGACAAACGTATTCAACCATGCTTGGTTCACGTGCATTAGACAGAGAATCAACATACAGCTTTGACACGTGGGGTGCAGGAACAAGAACACTAACAACAAGGTCTAAGTTGAAAAGCCAATTACAAACACAGTATATTGATGAAGCAGAAGCGCAGTTTCTTGAAACATTATTTAATTCAACAGTAGTGATGCAAATACAACAAGCAGGTGTTGACACCTTTTCACAGTCTGTTGTTGTTACAGACAAGTCTTTTCAAAGAAGAACAAAAGGAAAAGACAAATTGCAAATACAATATACATTCACAATAGAATATAGCAATCCTATTAACACAAATTCATAATGGAACAAGTTAGATTAGTTGCATATAGAAAAGCTACGAGTGGCGCTACAATAGACACAAGCTATGAATTTGACTTGCAAGAAAGTCCAAACATATCTTTGAATTTTCAATTCTCAGATATTAAAGAGCCGCAGACAAGAAAAGCAAATTATTCACAGACATTCAAATTGCCATTCACAGACAACAACAATGATTTCTTTCAAAATTGGTTTAATGTCAATATGGACACACTTGTGTTTTCTACAAGGCAAAAATTTACCGCTACTTTGTTTGTGGGTGCAACACCACAGTTTGAAGGGTTTATTCAATTAAAAGCGGTTTATCAAAAGGCACAAGTCTATGAAGTTGTTTTGATGTCAAACACAGCAGACTTGTTTTCTGCTGTTGGTGAAAATAGACTTAGAGATGTTTTTTTAAATGATAACGGTTCTTATAGTGATGAATTAGACCACACATATACACATGCTAATATAATAGCATCTTGGAATGGTGGAAGTAGTTCTTTTCAAAATACTTCTGGAACATCTTTAAGAGATGTGGATTCAGGTGTTCAAAAGGTGATGTATCCGATGTCCATAACAACACCCAAATTCTTTTATGAAACAGCTGCCAACAACAGTTTCTTTTTAAACATGGATCAGGCATATATTGATGCACAGGGCTATGACCAAGTATCAGACAAGACAACTCCAATAACACAGTTCAGACCTGCATTGCAGTTAAAAAATATGCTTAATCTGATACTTGAAAAAGCAGGTTTCACATATACATCAACTTTTATTAATGGTTCTTATTTTGGCAAGTTGTTCATGACAACTGCAAACAATATAGAGGGCGGAATGTTGCCAACAACAACCTCAACAACATTCCCAAATTTTTCAACAAAAGTTGGAAACGATGGACAGTGGGGTGTTTATGAACCGAATGAAGGTGGAATGCCAGATGAAGATATTCCTATTCCAGAAGCGGACTTGATGACTGTTGTCCCTGCGGACACAGAAAGCGGTTATTCTTGCGTTTCTGACACTTTTAATTCTTGGAATACAGTCGAAAATTCTTTCACAAAAGTTTCTGGTGGACAAATAGAAATGCAGGTTAGACACAATTGGTTGCTAACTTTGGTTTCACGTGTTAATTCAGAAGAACCAGTTTTATTAACAGTATGGTTGCAAGACACGTCAAACCCAGACTTAGTGTATGGCGACCCCTCTATTATAACAACAAGCATTGGTAGTGGAGCAGATAATGACAGCGGGTTTGGGTGGCATTATTTTGACCTATCACAAATGGATATTGGGGCAACTGCGCATGTATACATTAGTATCACAAACATACAATTTAGCAGCTCTTTATCAAGTATTAAATACGGTTCTAATTCCGTCACTACCTGCGGCGGTGAAATTGGTTTGTATTCTAAAATAAGTGTTTTTGCAATTCCTTATTCAGAAGGGGTTTACAATGGAACAATTAATGTTCCTGCTTGTATTGATGAAAACATTTTGCAGAAAGATTTTTTACTTGATATTGTTCAGAGATTTAACCTAGTAATCATATCTGACCCAGACAACCCTGAGAACTTAATTATAGAACCTTACGATAATTATATTGCAACTGGTGAAATAAAGCAATGGACAGGCAAATTAGATGTGTCTAAAGAGGTTATTGTGAAAGACACAACCTCAATCCAAAAAAAGATTATTCACTTCACAGACCTTGAAGACACTGACCTGTGGAACAAAGCATTGAAAGAAGAAGCGCCAGAGGTCAATGTATATGGACATTATAAGCAAATAAATAGCACAAATGAGTTTGCATCTGGTGAATTAAAAAACAACTCTATATTTTCACCATATATCAATGATAAGGTCTTTATCTATTACGATGACGAGCAAACAGAACTTCCAAACATGACAGTTCAATATGAAACAACATACAATGATGATGGCAATTTTATTGTTCCTGAAAAAACAAAGCCAAAGTTGTTTTATTATTGTGGAACAGCAACAACAGTAAAAAATGGCAATGATGACACCGTTACTTATTATATGCACAACCAAGTTGAAGCATTGAGCGAATTAACAGCATATAGTTTCACAACCTATCCTGTGTGTTCACCTTTTGACATAACACCTTCAAGTGATGCTTATACACTAACGTCAGCAAACAAGTCATTATATTGGAATGCTAACCCGCCACCACGCGGTGAATTAGATGTTTTTAATTATACTGATGAAACAGCAACGTGGTTTGCAAACACTTTATACGGCTTATATTGGCAATCATACTTAAACACTATCTATGACCCAAATGCAAGAATCATGGAATGTTATTTGTATCTAGATGATGTAGATATTCATAACTTCAAATTCAATGATGAAGTGTTTATTAAAAATGCTTATTGGCGGGTTTTAAGTATCACCAATTATCAAGTAGGAATAAAGACTTCAACAAAGGTTTCATTGCTTAAAGTAGTTGATGACAGTGGTCCGTGTGAAGATTGTGATTATGTTGTTGGAACAGATTCAACAGGAAGCAACCTTTGGAATGGGTTTTTTTATTATTGGTGTCCTGACACTGATCCAAATTGCACCCCTTCTGTTTCAGCATTGCCATTGCTCGGGATATTAGCACCAGAAAGTTGTTGCACATGTCAAGGTGGAGAATCGTTGACCAACTTCCCTTTTGCAACAGGTATTTTCCCGTGTTTTGCAAACTCAGGTAGTTTGCCAATTAATTTGAAAAGTCTTTTAGGTATGCGTTCAATACTATCAAAAGGACAAGCCAAGTCAATTATATTTGACAAAATAAGTGGCTATCAAAGACAACTTGTGATTGGTTCTGATAATGGACAATATAGTAGTTCCATTCTACCAAACTATGCAGATGATATGGTTATTAAATACAAGACCACACAGAAAGGCACTCCAAGATTAAATGGAGAGATGCACAGAATTGTTGCCACAGGTTATACAGAAGGTAACACAAGGGGTTATGCTTATCCTGCGGGGACAAAATATAACAGAAAACCATTTGTTCCATATAACTCAAATATGATTATTAGAATCACAGGAACAGCAACAGTAATTGGTGGAACAAGTTCAACATACGCAGTTGGAACAACAGAAGGTTTTTCATGGTATACAGCTTTTAAAAATGTTAATGGAACAATAACACAATTAAGCACAGCGGGGGGACAACAGGAATTTAGTATTCGAGAGGGTGCAAACCCCACAACCTGCACATTGAATATAGCAACCACAAATGGAGAATTGCAATTTGGTTTAGATGATAGTCAAACAGACACCAAAAGAATCTGGTCTTTGTCTGTTGACTTAGCTGTTCAAAGGTTGCCAAATATTGCATTGCCTTATGGTGAAAACTGGGCGATATTCCAAAACACAAGTAATATACAATTTATGAATTTTGATAAAATGCTATGGAATTAAAAGAACACATACAGCTAAGTTCAATAATGATGTTGACACAGCTAAGAATTATTAATACAATTGAACTGCAAGGAGAAAAAGAATACTGTTTTTTATATGGCATGAATGAAAGACATGACAGCTTCACAAGAATGTTTAAAGAAATAAAAAGAATAATATGGCTAAGGAAGTAAATGTAGAAGTAAATTTTGACACAAAAGATGCACAGAAAAATGCGAAGGACTTAGGGAAGGACTTTCAAGACTTGGGCAACAGTGCAGATGATGCGGGAAACAAAGTGAAAGGTGCAGGTGGTGGCGCAGAAAAATCTGGAAAAGAAGCTAAAAAAGGATCAAAGGGTTGGAACATATTTGGTAAAGCAATGCGAATGACAGGCATTGGTGCTTTGGTTGGTGTGTTCTTTAAATTTAGTGAGGTTTTAATGGGAAACCAGAGAGTGATGGACGCGGTGAATACTGTTGCAAACACAATGTCAATTATATTCTCGGACTTAATTAATTTGATTGTTGATGGTGTTGGTGTTGTTATTGACTGGGTTTCTAATTTGGGTAGTTTGTCGGATATTTTCAATAATGTAAAAGACAAAGTGCTTGACTTTGGTGGAACGATAAAGACATACATAATTGATTCAGTCAAAAAAACCATTGAAGGCATTGGTCTTCTAGGACAAGCAATTGGAAAAGTGTTCAAGGGTGAATTTAAAGAAGCTGCGAAAATAGCAAAAGAAGGTGTCAAAACATTATGGAACGCAAACCCCATTGTTGACTTAACAAAGAAAACAGTTAAATATGCAAAAGAAGTGTTGCCAAAAGTGGTTGAAGGAATTAAAAAGGGTGCAAAAGCGACAGGTGAGTATTTGAAAAAAACATACGAACAGGGAAAAGCAATTGTTGACACAGAAAACAAGCTGACAAAATTAATTGGAACACTTGAAAAAGAACGTGTTGCTATACAAAAAAACATTGATGAAAAGATAAAACTAAGGGACAATGAAAATAAAACCTTTGAAGAAAGAAAACAGGCGGCACAAGAATTATTGAAACTTGAAGAAGATCTACTTGCCAAAGATATAGAACTACAAAAAGCAAGGGTTGAAAATTTAGAAGCTGAACTGAGGGTGAACCAAGACAACCTGCAAATGAAACAAGACCTTGCTCTTGCACAAGCAAAGTTGACAGAATTAGAAAACCAAGATGTTAAGCAAATAACAGAACAGACACAAGCTATTCATGATTTGACAATGGCACAAACTCAGTCAATAGCAGAAATCGAATTGCTTTCTAAGTTTGGTCGAGAAAGGGAACTTGCTGAACTTGATTTGTTTTACAAAGAACAATTAGAAAAAGCAAGAAAAGCGGGTGTGGATCAATCTAAGGTCACCGAACAATATGAAGAAAAGAAAAAGCAAATAAGAAAGAAATATAATGACATTACAATACAGTCTGCGGGGAATTTGCTTGGTGCTTTGGCGGCGGGACAGGAAAAGGGTTCAAAGAAATGGAAAAAATTAGCAACTGCACAAGCATTGATAAACACATACTTGGGTGTTACTAAAGCATTAAGTGATAAAGAAATGCCATTTGTTGCTAGAATGATTAACGCGGCTACACAATTAGTTATGGGCTTAAACAATGTGAAGTCAATTAAAAACACAAAAATGGAAGGTTCTGGTGGTGAGGGTTCTGGTTCTGGTTCAGCAGTTTCAGCGCCTACAATCAATCCAAGTGAATTTATTGGTGATGTTGGCAATTTAGTTCCAAATCAACTTACAGAAGATGTTGCAGGAACAGAAGCACAACCTGTTCAAGCATTTGTTGTTGAAAGAGATATTTCAAGTATGCAAGCGCTTCAAGAAGATTTAAATTTACAATCAACATTGTAAACAAAAATCATGTTTATATATTTATAAAAAACAAGTCAAATGAAAAAAACAAAAATCGTTGAATTACTAATTGATGAAACAGAAGAAGTTCATGGCATTCAAGCCATTTCACTTGTGTCAAACCCTGCATTAGAACGGGGGTGGGTGGCATTAAGCAAAGACAAATTTCTTTCACTTGCAAAAGTAGATGAAGAAAAAAGAACACTCGTGGGTGTTGCCCTTATTCCAGAAAAACAAATACCAAGATTCGATGAAACAGAAGGTGAGTATTTAGTTTTCTTTTCAAAAGAAACAATAGAAAAAGCACAAGAACTTTTCATGAACAGCTTAAAGAATAACAAAGCTACTGTTGAGCATGAAAAAGATGTTCAGGGTGTTTCTGTCATTGAAACATGGATCAAAGAAGATGACAATGACAAATCTAACTTGTATGGCTTTTCTGATTTGCCAATAGGTTCTTGGCTTGTGAAAATGAAAGTATACAATGATGATGTGTGGAAACAAGTGAAGCAGGGTGATTTAAAAGGTTTTAGTATCGAAGGGTTCTTTGTTGATAAAGCAATCGAAATGCAGAAAGGTGATATTTTAGACCTAGCAGAAGAATGTGTTGAATGTGAACAAAAAGAATTAATGGAAGAAATAAAAGACGTTCTTTTAAATGCTGAATTAAGACCAGACAAAACACTTGATGGAACACCAATATATATGGACGTTGAAAAAGCTGAATTATATGGAAGTTTGTTTTTTGATTGTGTAGGAAGCCACTCGCATGAAATTGATGGAAAAACATATTACATGGGTTGTAAATCACACCAAGAAGTTTTAAAGAAAAGAAAAAAGAAGATTGCATATAAAACAAATCAATACAGAAATAAAAACGCGGAATCTATGGAAAAATACCCGTGGGATCAATGTATTGAAGACCAGATGAAAGAATACGGGGACAGGGAAACGGCAGAAAAAGTGTGTGCGGCAATAAAAAATAGAACTGTTAAAAAATAGTTTTACATTTTGAAAAGGAACAAATAACAAGTATTAATATATATAAAAAACAAAGAAATGGGTTCATTACAAAAAATTAAAGAACTATTAAAGTTCTCAAAAAAGAAGACATACAAAATCAATATGTATGCAGAAGCAATTCTTGATGACGCAAGAGTAATTGCAACAGATTCAGAAGAATTTGAAATTGGTTCAGCCGTTTACGTAATTAATGACGCAGGTGAAGTTGAAGACCTTGCGGAAGGTATATACACACTTGAAGATGGTTCTAAAATCAGAATTGATGCTGAAAGCAATGTAGCAGGGTTTGGTGAAGAAGAAATTGTTGAAGAAGAAGTTGTTGAAGAAGAAATGGAAGCAGAAGAAGTAGTTGTAAAAGAAGAAGTGGAAGAAGTGATTACTGATGATGCTGTGGTTGAAGAAATTGCTGTTAAAATAAATGACGCAACACCAGACGAGGTAACAGAAGAAATTGCAAAAGAAGTTGCAAAAGTAGTTGTTGACCACATGGCAGAAAAAGTAGAAGAAGAAGTTGAAGTAAAAGAAGTTGAAATGTCTTCTGATTTAATGGGAGAACTTTTAACAAGACTTTCTGCAATAGAAGAAAAATTCACAAAACTAGATGACACACCTTCTAGTAATGGCGTTAATATAACACCAACACACATGAGAAAGGAAACAGTTGATTTAGGCAAAATGTCAGTCGGCGAAAGAGTTAAACACTTAATGAACAATTAATAAAAATTTACAATGAAAAAATTTAATCTATCACGCAACAAACAATATGATTTTGACATTACAATCAACAGCGACACCTACGCAGGTGAATTGGTATTGCCTTACGTGAGGGCGGCTCTTAGAAGTCCAGATACTATTGCTAAGGGTTATGTTAGACAAATTGAAGGTCTTAACAAGTCTGCTGTAATTTCACAAATTTCATCTTCAAACCCAATAGTTGCCGCGTCTTGTGGTTTTACTTCTGGTGCAAACACTTCTACAAGTGAGCAAATCTTAACGCTTACCGATATGAAAGTGAACGAGGAAATTTGTCGTGGCACAGTCTTCCCGACTTGGTATGGTCAAGGAATGGACAGAAACGGAAATTTACCACAAGCATTTGGTGATTTCTTACTTGAAACAGTTGCGGCAAAAGCGGCGGCACAATTAGAGATTGCTCTATGGCAAGG
>TARA_R110002096_G_scaffold199345_1_pt1 | contig 11107 bp, 9 predicted proteins | sample TARA_R110002096 | Tara Oceans TARA_R110002096 (sample SAMEA4397295) | marine metagenome | biome: Polar Biome; feature: [DCM] deep chlorophyll maximum layer (ENVO:01000326); material: water (ENVO:00002006), including particulate matter (ENVO:01000060) such as... | depth 35 m
TATATATAAATGGATATACATAAGACTCACTCAAAGGCGGACTTGATTGATTTCATTAACCTACTACATATTCCTGTAAAATTCTCACATCACGATAATAAAAAGGTCATTCAATTGAAGTTAAAAGATATCTTGAAAGATACCTTCAAAATTAAAGATAACTATCATCATATAATTGATAAGCAAGGTATCGCAGATTTCTTAACCCAACAAAATCCCAAAAAGTCTCTTACCATTAAACAAAAAAATGATGTTATGTGTATCGCAAAATATATCATCAATTATTGTAAAAATGATTTTAATATAGAACAATCTAATAGATATGATTCACATCAAGAAATTCAAGATGATATGGATTATATTAAACAATTCGGGGATATTCCATCAGTTAGAAGATGTTGTCGTCTTCTTAAAGATGACCCAGCATTTCATACAATTAAATTTAATCCCATCGTAAGCGACCAAATTCAAAAGATTCTTAATGATAAAAAGGTAAATAAATCTTATCAAGGTATCCTTCTTAAAGTTAAATATGCCACACCAGAAAATCCCATATTCGTATCCTTTGATTGAAAACCCATTTTGAAATCAATAATGACTATAAAAGAAAATATCCTGCCATTCTGGGTTTTCATTCAAAACCCATTTTGAAATCAAAATCAGTATAATAAAAAATATCCTGCCATTCTGGGTTTTGAGATTTATAAATTTGAAATTTATATAACCCCGAAGTTATATTTATAAAAAAAGAATATCAAATGGATTCAAAAGAAAATCTAAGGGATACTAAAAAACCACATATGATTCTCAAAAATAAAAAGGCTATTTTCAAAAGCGTTGAACTCTTAATGGATTCTAAGAGACCCGCTGGTAAATGGAAGGACCCGAATCAATATGTGGATTTCAATATCAAAACATTCAAAACACTCAAAGAAACAGACTCCATCGCCAAGAATTATTCATTACTAACGGGTAAAATTAATAATTTATCAGTTATAGATATTGACTTCCTCAAAGACTGGAATCAAAATGATAAGGACAATCACCCCTTCATTAAAGAATTTGGAAAAGACCCCACCAAATGGGGATGCCCTGTCATTCAAACGCCAAGGGGTGGCTATCATCTATATTTTAATTATGATAAACGCATCGCATCATCCACCTCAGCAGAACATCATACAGATACAAGGAGTGATGGTGGTCTTATCGTTGCCCCATATTGTAAATTTCAAACAGATTTTGGAGAAAAACAATATCTCCCAATTCACGGAAACCCAGAACAGAGACCAGATATACCAGATAATATGTTTCGGTTCATAACTAACTGCGAACTCATCAAACAACCGAAAAAACAAAAACATAAAATTAAAGAAGGTAAAAATGAATATTCCTATGATGAAGTAGCAGACTGCGACCAATCGTTATATAATTATGATATCCCTGATAATATACTTCACGGACTCATTCAGGGACTACCAGACTCATATTTTCAAGATTATCAAGGATGGTTTCTATTCACAACCGCTATGAAACAAATTAACAAAAAATCTCTATGGATTCAATATTCTAATTCAAGGTCAAATAAACAATACAATCAAGAACATAATGAAGAAATCTATGATGGTATTAAAGGACACCAAACTCTCAAAGCAATAGACCATCTCTGTAAAAATTCTAAATTTAAATCAGCAGATGATATACTATCCTATTATAAATATAAACCTCTCTTACAAAATAAACGGCAACCAGATAAAATTATCAATCGCAAGCATCTCGGTTTTACAATCTTTCAGGAAACGATTGACGAACATCCAACCAAAAAATATTTCGCATATAAAAGTGGAACAGGCTCAGGTAAAACAACATCTGTCTTAGAATTTATAAAAGATACCCGTATGAAAGTATTCTCAATAGTCAGCAGAGTTTCTCTCGCTTGGGAACAATATAAAGTATTTAATGAACCAGATAAAAGAAATCATCGTAAAGTGGATACACCCATTTATATCAATGATGAGTTTGAGACAGATGAAAACTATATCGTTCAAATAGATAGTCTCTTGAAATTATCATATTACGCAGGTTCTCCCGAGATGGGAGAATATTGCCTCTTCCTTGATGAATATAATTCAATCATTAAACATCTCATCACAACACCACACCTCTCATCAAAAGGTGGAACAAGAATTCGTATTATGGATGTATTTGTAAAATTAATTCAAAACGCAAAATATGTATTTATGACAGATGCCGATATTAGTGATATCTCTCTTGAACTATTTAATAAAGTCGGTCAAGAACATTTACTATATATCAAAAATGAACATAAACCCAATCAAGGAACACCAGCAATTGAATTATTTGATATCAAAGATGTTATTATGAAAATGAAAACCACCAAAAAATGGATTTGCCCCTGCGATGAATTAAGAATGACAGAAATGCTCTACCAAGAAATGAATGATGATAACATATTGCTTATCAATAAAAATAACTCAGGAACAGGTAAAAATTGGGATGATTATGATAGAATCATATTCAGTCCATCAGTCATCTATGGTTTGGATAGTATTATGGAAAGAGATGTATTTGCCGTATATAATGAATCAACTATTGACGCAGGAGATATGCTTCAACAGATTAACAGAAACAGAAACATCATAACTCTTCATTATTATTTTGGAAAGAAGAAATCTAATGACGCAACTTATAATACTCTCAAAGAGTTAATTGCTCACACAGATGACTTACAAACTGCCTGCCGAACAAACGACCATCTCACATTAGAAATGAATCAAGTCTCACCAACATTCAAAAATATATACAACCAAATAAAATATAATGAAGACTGCTATAAAACAAATCAATTCGCACACGCAAGAAATCTAATGAAACAAAGAGGTTTTAAAATAATAGATGAATTAAAAATCAAAGAAACAGATAAGAAACCTCAAATCAAAAAACTAAAAGAAGATAAGGCTCGCAGGATAAATGAAATCAATAAAGATTTACCTTTTGTCAAAGAGATGAACGAACACATCAAACTCCCAGAAGATGAAATAGAGAATTTCAAACAGATTTTCATACAAAATGATTTCATTCAAAAATATAATCTCGCCAAACACTGGATATTTATTGACCCTCTCAAATATTATGAACCAGAACAAGGTGAATATATATATATGGGAGATGTTAAAACCGAAGATGAAGCAATTCAAGATATGACCTCGGCTCAAAAAGCAAGATTGGAGAAAAAACAAGAATTCGCAATTATGAAATATAAATCTATTGATAACAAACTTATCTTCATAGATGATTTTAGAAAAGTTCTTAATGTAAGAAACAGATTAAAAATAAAAGGTATCACAATTCCTAACAAACAAGTCGCAGATAAATTTTGGATAGAATACCAACGAGTCTTTGAAACAAAAACAAATCCAAAATCAGGAAACCCATTTCTATACAAAGAAGGTATTGCTAAATATATGAATAAAATGTATCGCACCATATATGATATTACACCATTTCAAACATCATCCTCGTCCAAAGATGGAAAAACAATTTCAGTATATCACGATGCCAAGCCAGAAGACTTTGGAATATACCACGAAGTCTATGTTGTTGCCGATAAAGAAAGAATTAAATTGCTTCAAGAAGACCATAACAACAGGCACGAGCCACCTCCTCCGTTCATTCTATGATAAATTAAACCTATTCTTATAACTCCGTATATTCTCTCGTAATGAAGTGCTTTCACCCCACAATAGATAATATGATAAATATCCAGCCCGACGATAATCTTTCGTATTTAAATCTTTTTTATGTCTCTGCCTATACCGTGTTCTCTGTTCCTTATTTTTTTTAAGAGTATAATCATCCATATTAGCACTCCCAAAATGAGTTGTCTTAGTTCTTCCATCGTCAGTAAATATCGCCATCCATTTTTTACCTGATTTACTACTACGCTTCACAACCATCTTCACCATTTATAATATAAAATATTTTTATTAGAACCAGTATATTTTTATTCTTTCGCAGTGCGGTGGCCTGGGTTTTAAAACCCATTTTGAAATGAGAATGAGTATAATAAATAATATCTGCCGATTATGGGTTTTGAGGAATTATCATTTCGGGTTCGGGTTCGGGTTCGGGTTCATCAATTTCATTTGACACACCAGCCGTGCTGCGCGAGCCGTGTTCAATATCTTTGATAATGACATCTTCTTTTTTAATTATCTCATCTTCTTTTTTAATTATCTCATCTTCCTTTTGAATTATTTCTTCAACCTCGGCAACAGGGTCAGGGGGTGGTGTTCGGGAGCAATCAAAGATATAGCAAGTATCACTCACTCCTAAACGAACCCTACACGCACACCGAGATGATAATAATATTGTCAATACAGCCCCACAACCTCCAAGAATTAAAACCAAACTTGAAGCAACACTCTCAACACTATAATCCTGTAATTCACCAGCGGTCATTTTTATTATAGCATTTATTTTATTTTCCCAAGAATAAATTTAAAATTTGAAACTTAGATACATTATATACACCATATATAATATCACCCACATTTAATTATGTTTGACGAATACAGCGAAGAAGAAATTGAGAGAATTCTCATTTCATATAAACAAAAAAAAATCAAGGAGAAAGAACGATATGAGAAAAATAAGCATTCTTGGGATTTCAAAGAAAAGAATAAAATGAGACAGAAGAAATATTATGAAGAACACAAATATATCAAGAGACAAAACTATCAGGATAACAAACTATTAAATCAAGCAAAATCTTCTTATTATTATTATAAACGAACCAATCGTGAAGCCCTATTTGAAATACTACATCCCGAAAAATGGGAAAGACTTATCGTAGGTGGTTATATTAGCCTCTGCCGACCCTGCTTATCCGTTTCAACTGAATAAGGTTCTTCTTCTTCCGCAGAACCCTCGCTATCACTATATTCATCCACGCTAATCCACCCATCTTCTTGGTAATCTTCATCAAGAAAATCGTTTAAATCCTTAATCAAGTCCATACGATTATGAGCCCGAAGAATATTAATGATTTCTTTTCTGGTTTCTAAATTCATTTTTTATATTAACTATATATTTATTTTATAGATTTTTTTATTATTATATTTTGCGCAAAAAAGATATCACAAAACAGATATTTTTTTACCTTCGCTTTTAGGTTTTGAAAACCCATTTTGAAATGATAATTGACTATAAAAGAAAATATCCTGCCATTCTGGGTTTTAGTCAAACCTATAGTTTTATAGCACTACATTCACACCACCATCAGAAATCATAAGTTTTCTAATATGAACCACGAAACTATTGAATAGTTTAGGCTTCTGTGGCTCACCAGAGCCCGTGTATTTGAGGATTACAGCCAAGTCCTTACCACGCAAATCGTGGCATCCGTCATTTACACCGAATCCACGACCAAAAACAAAATTGGACTGATAAGCACGGAATGACCTCGGGATGATACCAGCATTATCTAAACATTTTTCTAATTCGTATAAATGAAAACTATCTATGGATTTACGAGATGCGATTTTAGAAACATCAATTGGACGGCTCGGCACCAAACGCCCCCCGATTTGATATTGAATATCTTTTAACTCATCGCAGATACCCGTGTATCCCGCACGATTGCTGAGAAGATGAGTATCTTCACTATCCTGATTTTTAAGAATTTCATAACCATCCAGACCCGTAATTGCCTGCTTACCCGTATATACAGATGAGTCCTGAGGAATAATGAGAAGAGATTTCGCACGAGAATTCTGTGAAAATACCTGGAATGTTGTCTGGCGGTCGCTCGCAAGAATAGAATTTTTGTAATTCGTCGCAGTAAGAATATCAAGTTCAATAGTCCCTCCTTCCCTGACTTTTTGAAGCATACCTCTTTCATATGCGGGGTCAAGCATAATCTGTGATACAACGAGATTAACATTTGAGACAGTATAGGTCGGCTCATATGAAGCAACAACCGTTCTAGCATCTCCCTCAACCGCAGTTGAGTATAGAATAAATGAATCGTCAAGAGCGCCCGTGACTGTGACCTCTGCTTTTAGAGTGAGTTCAACCTCTTGTCCGTTCAAATCAATACTTGCTATTTCGGCCGCGACATCAAAAACAGCAAGAGTAGAGGTATTATCAGCCTTACACATACCAAATGTTTCTCCAACAACGAGAGGGAATTTTGAAATAGCATCAAGCCCTCCAATATTATTATCATTCTTAATCAATAGTTTTGTAAATTTACCACCAGCAGCGACAGTCGCCTTATTCACAGGATTGAGTGGGGCACGACGAAGACGCAATACACTATCCAACTGCTTAATGACCTCCGCACTTGGTGCTAAGTCCAGTTCCATATATAATCCCGAAGTCATAGCAACTGGGAAGATGTGCTCGTTCTGTGCGAAAATTCCACAATGTAGTGGGATACACACCTTCGCAGTCAGGAAGAATGTATTATCAAAGGCAGTTGCCTGGTCTCCCTCAATCGCCTTGAAATATGGATTGGTGCGGGTATTCGCCATAGCGGTTTGAGATGTTCCCCGAGTTCCACGATTTGCGGGGGTATGAACCGAAGAACCTTCACGAAGAGCACGGACATTACGAATTGATTTATCAGTATCATAATCATACCGAACACTACACAGAGACGAGTATGAGTCCAGTTCCTCCAAAAGGTGGGCCCGAGTTCCGTCGTATATTCTAAGATTTTTGATAAGGCAAGTTCCTCCCATCTCGTCCAATTGAAGACGAGTCGGAATAGAACCAGCGGGTGCCTGTATCTTAACATTAAATTCAAGATACGAATTATGTCCGTCCATATACTTAGTATCAGGACCTACGAAGATTTGAATCTTTTGACCTGCCGAATACGACAGACCATTTTCACTTGGGATTGATATAAAGGTTTGCCCGATACGAGCGGTGTCATCTACTTTCCAATACGAGCTCATTTTATAAATGATATATATATAAAAATTAAAAAAAAAATAATTAAAAAAGATATCTCATCATTAATTATATAAATGGTAAAGAATATAATTCTGGATGAAATATATTGTGATGAAGATTTAGAAACTATGAAAGGACAGCATTTAGATGATGGTTGGATACATCATATGTTTGATGAAGATTGTGATATCTTTTCTTCATCAGGGGAATTCATATTATCATTTAGAAAAAAACAGATTGATACGCTATTGCGGGATGTCGGTTTTGATAATTATAAAAAACTCGTTGCGTCTTCAAGGGGGCGAGGTGCTTCTGCTGGACCGATTGTAGAGGATGCGGGATACTGGAAGAACCATAAATTACTCATTAAAGCAAATGGATATACGACAGGTTATATCAACGGAGAAACGGGAGTTCAGTCTAAAATGGCTGTGAATAATAGTGTCTTCTCAGTAGTAGCGGGATATTTTGATGCGATGAATACGATGGGTAAAAATCTCCCCTGTCGTATGACGAGCCATACTCAAAGCAATTTTAAGAATTATGAAGAGGGTTTGCCTTTCATACAAGAAATCGCAAAATATTATGAAGAAATAAGACCTGATGAATTTAACATTCAAAATGAGAGAGCAAAGATATCAAAGGATTTTACGATACCAGAAACACCCTTCTCAACGATAACAATTAATCGCAATTTTAGAACCGCACTTCATAAAGATTCGGGTGATTTTGGAGGTGTTGCCTGTTTATCTGTTTTAGAAGAAGGTCAATATAATGGAGGAATATTTATGATTCCCAGATTTGGAATTGGAATCAATATGAGACACGGTGATTTATTAATCGCAGATGTTCATCAGTTTCACTGTAATACAGAAATATGGACGACACCAGAACAAGATAAATATAATGAAAAATATGCGAAGAGTTTTATACATATGACAGACTTTCAAAAAGCAGTCTTAGGAGGAGAAAGTGTTTTTTCAAGATTAAGTTTTGTATGTTATTTAAGAGAAAAAATGATAAAATGTTAAAAGTGAATTTAAAATATATCTCATATTAAATGGCGAATCAATATACTGATATAAATGTTGTAGAGGCTAATCGTCTCCACAGCGAAGAGGCGAAGGCAGGCAATAATGAAAATACATCTCTATGGACCAATAACCTCCAAGATATTATTCATTTAAATCCAAGTGATAAGGTTTCAGTTTATGGCTCATTTATAAGTGAAAGAGGTGCGGGACAACAATCCTCAATAGAAGTCAAAGGTGTAGAACTCCCATTTAAAAAAGAAATCTTTTATACCAAAATAAGCAATACGGGAATCAATAATACAAATACCACAGGTTATGATATTGTAAAAGCAGAACTCATTAGTGAGTTGTTTCAATTGAGAGATGATACATTAAGATTTTCTATATCATATTATATACCATCAAACGCACAGAATTCACTTCAATTACCGAGAAGATGGGTTTATGGAAGACCCGACGCAGCGGATTCATTAAGAAATTATACAGACCAAGACACGACTGACCCCGCAGGAGCATCTTTCACCAATTATGCCGATACAACTGGACCGAACGGAGTCATATGGGCTGATAGAATAAATTATTATAAAACACAAACGGGTCTCTATAAATTTAAAAATAAAAATGAAAGATTTACATTTCTCATTAGAGATATTACTCATTTCGTTAATGGCGAGGGCTTAGACTATCCCGATTATCCAGCACAAGATTTAAGAGACCCCGAAAATGCCGTATATCATACCTATAAAGAATTAAAAACTTTTACAATACCATCGGGTTTCAATTCAGCACAATTCGTAGCAGAAGAAATAACAAGACAATTTCAAACAATCGTAAGTGATAGGACAATTTCAATCACGGAGCAGGATGGTGCGGGTGATTTGGACTTCCCCCTCGGTCTATCCAGAGTTATTGAAAGTGAGACATACAAAAAAACAAAGGCCTGGAATGTCACCGATGGCTCCAAGGCAAATTTTTTAAAATGGTTTAATTTAAATTCTGCCACACCGCCACTCGGCACATCTGCGGGATGGAATGCTGGCTTCGGGTTTGAATGGCAGAGTCAATATCAAATGATTGCCACAAAATATCCAGAATTATATGAAACGGGAACCCAAATCAATATGGATAAAACGGGAAACAATACAGGGATATTAGGTTCTTTCACACAGGGCTTTGTATCATCCACAGCAACCGATGGCTGGACGACCTCTATACCATACACCAAAGATAATTGTGATTTAGTCAAAGCATTTTTAGACGCACAACTGATATATCCTGAAATCATTAATGATTTAAATGGAGTCTTCGGCTTAGCAAACGAACAGACAGGATATGAACCAGCCTTCTCCGTAGCCTCAAACAACATAGAAAATACCAGATGGATTCACTGTAATCGTTTTCCAAATGCGAGAATGACATTATCAGCAGACGCGGCCACTCTTGCGAATACTCAACTGGGATGGGGTGGATATTATCAGCCGAGGTCAGGCAGTAATGAACCAGGCAGAAAATCTCTTCATTCAGGTTTATGCTGTTTATTTTTTGATAATAAGCATAAAGATATCTATTATAAAAATCCACGAACAGACCTAGCAGATGTATCACGCCGTGAATATACTTATGGATGTTTAGGAGGTCAAGAAGGGGTTGATAATTATATCATTATTTATCCAGATAGACATATCGTTAATGGTGTAGGAACAGACGCATATAATCAATTTATGAATACATCGGCAGATGACCCCCCAGAAACTGGAATCACAGATGGAACAAAATTAGGTTTTGATTTACATTTCAACGCTCCTGGAATGTATTATCTCGCACCGATGTCAGGATGGGGAAAATATCCAGATGATGCTTGGACTCACATAGCGTCCCAAAATGGAAATTTTGAAATACCAGAATTTCCAAATTCAGGGACTCTTACAGGGACAAAAATAAATACCAACTCCTATAAAGATATGCTCTATATTGGTGCGGATAATCCATCTCTCGTTTGGGATGGAACTCACTTCGGTTTTAAAGGTTTTCACACAGGGATGAATCGTGGAAATAAATGGTCTGCGGGGAGTCCTTTCGCCAAACAAGATGAACCAGATATTTCTTTTGCTGATGTTGTCTATAAGGTCAATCCTATTGAAAATTATAATGATTTCACACCCGATAGAATGCCTTATCGTTATGGATATAACTTGAAATCCTATTATGCCTTACCACCGACTGTGCCTGGTCCCGATGCGATTTATGCCTTCTCAGCACCTCAATTAAATGATAATTTAGAAAAATGGGGTATATATGATATGTTAGGAGGAGTCTTTCTTGAAGATTATGGTATCCCTGAAAATCTATGGGATGATAGTTTATGGGGTCTATTAGGTTTTACATATAATCAATTGAACTCTAAAACAAATAATCGTCAATTAAAAATACAATCAGCCAATTCAAATAATTTATCACACCTCACCACAAATGCCGAACTCGTTGAAGGAGATACTAAAATCTTTTCAACAAATTATATGGGAACTCCTCTACTAAATAATATGATTCAAGGTCCCTATAATATCAAAGGATGGAATGGAGCACAGCCAGCAATTGACGAAAGTAATAACGCAGTTTATCCACCAATAACTCACAAAACACAATCTATGACAATATTAGCAGAAAATTTACCAACCAGAATGATAAGAGGTTATTATACCATTAGGAGCAATATTCTTGAAGGAACACCGTTCATCGGTGGTAAATTAAATAATACAAATATGCCAGTTATTGGTATCGTAGATAAAATTAATGGAGACGGAGATTTCTATTTCGGTCAAGACTCTTCTCTGGAATTTACAATTACAAAACCAATAAGACTCGCATCATTATCAGTATCTATACACGACCCCGATGGGTCTTATGCGAGAACCAATAATCAATCAACCATCTTATTTAAAATTCAAAAATCAGTTAATACAACATTTAATGTCGTTGATGAATTATTACAAGAAAATAAAAATGACCCGACTGTCAAAAACATAATTCCGTAAAACCCAGAAACGCAAGATATTTTCTTTTATAGTCATTATTGATTTCAAAATGGGTTTTCA
>TARA_R110002096_G_scaffold76069_68_pt1 | contig 11101 bp, 9 predicted proteins | sample TARA_R110002096 | Tara Oceans TARA_R110002096 (sample SAMEA4397295) | marine metagenome | biome: Polar Biome; feature: [DCM] deep chlorophyll maximum layer (ENVO:01000326); material: water (ENVO:00002006), including particulate matter (ENVO:01000060) such as... | depth 35 m
CAAAGTTAAATTCAACAAAACGCTCATAATAAGACGTTGAAGCAACCAGTTGAAAATCGTCGAATTCCCAGTCTACAGTCAGATTGTAAATCTCGGAATCATCAATTAGAAATTCCTGAGTAACCCGGTCTGTCTTCAGATCTCCAATGGAAGGAAAGAATTCCGGGCGCCCTCCACTGTCCGTCCGTTGCAGCATGACCTTGGCATCGATGGTCAGATTTTCAGCGGCCTGAAGCCTCAAAGCTACCCTGCCGCCCCAGGTTTCTTCATCATTTATATTTTCAGTGTTCAGGGGCACATTATCAATGAAGCCGTCTTCATTACGATAGTAGCCCACAACACGCATACCGAGTTTACCCTCGACCAGTGGCGCGTTCGCCATGGCGTTCAGGCCCCATCCTTCACCACCCCCCGTTGTCGTGGATAAATCGCCTTCTACAAAACCTTCGAACTCATCTACATTAGGCTTGTTGGTGATCACCCGCACGGTTCCCCCCACGGATCCGGAACCATAAAGTGTGCCTTGCGGACCTTTCAGTACCTCTACCCGGGCAATATCGATCAGTTTGAAGTCTGGTTGGCGGGCCCCACTGTCCGCTTCCGCGCCGGGAGCACCGGTCACATAGGTCTCATCATAATAAAGGCCAACCTGGGCTTCACCAACCCCGTTAATACCCCGGATCACCAGCCGACGTTCCCCCGGCCCCTGATCCACGATGCTCAACCCCGGAACAGTAGCAAAATAATCAACGATATCGTCGGCGCCTATTCTTTCCAGCATATCTCCGCTAACGGCACTGATACTAAGGGGGGTGTCCTGAATATTGGTGGCGCGTTTCAGCGCCGTCACAACGATTTCCTCCAACGCCAAAGAACCCGAGGCTTCTTCCTGCGCCATACTGGGCGACACGCCCATTAACATAACGGGAAGTGTATATAAAATCTGGTGTAGTTTCATGGTGTTTCCTCTTTACTGAAATAAAAATCTTGATTTTAACAGTTTTGATGTAGCTCCCGTAAAGCATGAAAATATGTTATTATGTTGTGTGTTTTTCGTGCCTTACCACTTGTTTATATATGAAATACCATATATAAACAACTGCTTATCCAATATGTTGTTTTGTTTCGAGGTTTTTATCAAATAAATATTCTCAAAGGCTCACAGGCAGAAAAAGACCCCGACATATTAGAATGCCGGGGTCAATATTATATCTGGAATCTCTTAAAAATGGTATCCTGTCACTTGCCCGCGGCGTAATCTTCCACCTGTTTGGCGAGGATATCCAGCGGCAGGGCGCCGTTGGTCAACACCACATCATGGAATGTCCGGATGTCAAATTTCGCACCCAGAGCTTTCTTGGCCTTGGCCCGAAGATCGACGATCTTCATCATGCCGACCTTGTAAGCCAGCGCCTGTCCTGGCCACACGATATAGCGCTCAATCTCCGTCACCACATCGGACATGGCCATGCCGGTGTTCTTCGCCATATAATCAACGGCCTCATCCCGGGTCCAGCGTTTATGATGCATCCCTGTATCAACCACCAGACGCACCGCACGGAACAATTCCGCCTGCAGCCGCCCGATATCGTCATAGGGGTCATCCTGCAGCCCCATTTCCTTAGCCAGTTTCTCGGAATATAACGCCCAGCCCTCGACATAGGCGGTAAAGCCGCCAAATTTACGGAACATCGGAATATCCTTCAACTCCTGGGCAATGGCGATCTGGAAATGATGCCCCGGGACCGCCTCATGATAGGACAGGGTGCGCATGCCATATTTGGGCGTCGCCTTGATGTCATAGAGATTGGCCCAGAATGTGCCGGGACGGGAGCCATCAAGAGCCGGGCCGGAATAATAGGCGCCCGGCGCGGTTTTCTCCGAGAATTTCGGAACACGTTGCACATCAACCCCCATTCTGGGCTTGACATTGAACGCCCCGGAAACCGTTTCATTCACCTCATCAATGATGGTTTGGTAATCTTTCAGGATTTGCGCCCGGCCCGCGTCCGTATCCGGATAATAAAACCGCTCCTCCTCCGCCAGCTGCTGAATCAGAGGTTCAAAACCGGCGCTTGTATCATAACCTTCCCCTTTGAGGATCCCCAGGATTTCGCCCTGAATGCGATCGACTTCACGCAGGCCGATGTTATGAATTTCCTCCGCCGACATTTTGGTCGTGGTGTTGGACTGAATCTGCGCCGCATAATAGGCTTCTCCGTCCGGTAATTTCCATACGCCCGCCTCATTCGTGGCGATCTTTTCCAGATCTTTGAAATAGGCGATCATGGTGTTGTACGCCGGATAAACCTCTGTTTCAATGGCCGCCTGCGCCCGGGCGAGAAGGGCGGTTTTGTCCGCCGCGGTCATCTCTTTGGCCCCGTCGAGTTTTTTGGCCAGAGTTTTATACAGGATATTTTCTGTCGCCGCCGTCGCCGTGAAGGCGGTATTATTGTCGATAACTTTGCGGATCAGGAATTTCGGCAGAATGATGCCTTTTTCCTGCTGCAGTTTCAGACGTTTCATGGAATTTTCGAATTGCGCCCCCACCGCATGCAGACGGGCGACATAATCCTCGGCGCTATTCTGGTCAGACACCTGATGATAGCCGTTCATAAACAGCGGATAGTCCGTCATCAACCCGTCCAGCTGAGTGATTTCATAGTCATGGTCGCGGAATTTATTGTTGCGGAAATCATTTTCCATCGTCCAGGTCATGATCTGTTTCGACAGACGTTCGCTGTCGCTCAACGCCGCCTCGTCATACGTTTTCAATACATCGTAATTATGTTTTTGCAGCGCGATCAACGCATCCGCGTGGGCGCGGCTGTTGTCGTCGAGTTTGTCATGACGCCACGGCTTCCCCTGCTGCTCCATCAAACGGGTATACGTCAAGGATTCCGGTGAATCCATCACCGCTTCGATAAATACCGCCTCGAAGAAATCATTGATCTTGGCCGGGGCTTCATCAACGGCAAAAACCGATGTGCTGCTCAGCAAAAGCGCCGATATTCCGGCGACGGCTTTTTGTTTCAGATTAAATTGATAAGACATTCTACACCTCTTTTAAGTTAATGGGCCAGAGCCTAACAGGCCATCGCCCGGCCACCCGGCCCAATACGACGAAACGACAAAAAAAAGAGACGAATGAAAGCCATTCGTCTCCTAATAAAATTATCTTTTGTCTTGCCGCCTCAGAACAACAGGATCCTTTGGCGGCAAACCATGCCTTAGCCTTTTTTCAGGTATCTGTTGCACAGGCTTTCCGCGATCTGCACCGCGTTCAGGGCTGCGCCTTTCAGCAGGTTGTCGGACACGCACCACAGATTAATGCCATTCTCCACCGTGACATCGCGGCGCATGCGGCTGATGTAAGTGGCGAATTCCCCGGCGCATTCCACCGGCGTGACATAACCGCCGTCTTCGCGCTTGTCGACCACCATCAGACCGGGGGCTTCCCGCAGAATTTCGTAAATGCGGGTTTCATCAATCGGTTTCTCGAACTCGATATTGATTGATTCAGAATGGCCAAGAAACACCGGCACACGCACACATGTTGCGGTAACCCGGATGTCCGGGTCAAGGATCTTGCCAGTCTCGGCAACCATTTTCCATTCTTCCTTGGTATCGCCACTGTCCATGAAGACGTCGATCTGCGGGATCACATTGAAGGCGATCTGTTTCGGATAGACAGTCGGTTCGATCGGATCATTGACAAAAATCGCCCGGGTCTGGCTCCAGAGCTCTTCCATCGCCGCCTTGCCACTGCCGGACACGGACTGGTATGTGGACACCACAACCCGTTTGATGGTCGCGTAATCATGCAACGGCTTCAACGCCACCATCATCTGCGCCGTGGAGCAGTTGGGGTTGGCGATGATATTCTTCTTGGTGTAACCGGCAAGGGCGTCCGGATTGACTTCCGGCACGATCAACGGCACATCCGGGTCCATGCGGAAATGGGAACTATTGTCGATCACCACACAACCGGTGGCGCCGATCTTCTCGCCCCAGGCTTTTGAAATCGACCCGCCCGCAGACATCAACGCGATATCTGTTCCGGTGAAATCATAATCATCCAGACATTTTGTTTTCAGGGTTTTCTCACCATATGTGACTTCCTGACCCAGGGACCGGCGGGAGGCAAGCGCCACCACTTCCGATGCCGGGAACTGGCGTTCCGCCAGAATGTTCAGCATTTCCCGACCGACATTACCGGTGGCGCCGACAACGGCTATTTTATATGACATAGTGTACTCCTAATCTTTTATTTAAATAGAGTGTCTCTCGTACAGAGTGTCTCTTGTCTTTTCACATTACGTTATGCGTTCAGCCGATCCAGCTGACGCAAAATACTGTCCCCCATGACCGAGGTGGATACCTTGGCCTTGCCCGGCTGCATAATATCGGCGGTGCGCAGACCCCCGGCGAGCACGCCTTGTACGGCATCCTCAATCAATTGCGCTTCCTCTGGACGTTCATAGGTATAGCGCAGCGCCATGGCGAGACTGAGGATCGTCGCGATCGGGTTGGCGATGCCTTGGCCCGCGATATCCGGCGCACTGCCATGCACCGGCTCATACAACGCCCCGCCCCCCTTGGCCCCCAGAGAAGCCGACGGCAACATGCCGAGCGAACCGGTCAACATGGCGGCCACATCGCTGAGCAGATCTCCGAACAGATTGTCCGTGACAATCACATCAAACTGTTTCGGCGCCCGCACCAATTGCATGGCGCAGCTGTCGGCCAGCATATGGTCGAGGGTAATATCCGGATAGGATTCCGCGACCTTAATGACTTCTTCGCGCCACAGCAGGCCGCTTTCCATCACATTGGCTTTTTCGGACGAGGTCACCCGTCCATCGCGCTTGCCCGCCAGATCGAACGCCACATGGGCAATACGATGAATTTCAGACGTGGTATAGACCTGGGTATTGATCCCGCGACGTTCCCCGTTTTCCAGAGTTTCAATGCCACGCGGTTCGCCAAAATAAACCCCGCCGGTCAGTTCGCGCACGATCATGATGTCGAGGCCACTGACCAGTTCCGGCTTCAGACTGGAGGCGTCCACCAGCGCTTCGAAACAAACCGCCGGCCGCAGATTGGCGAACAGGTCCAGCTCCTTGCGCAGGGTCAACAACCCCGCTTCCGGACGTTTGTCGTAATCCACCCCGTCCCATTTCGGTCCACCGACCGCACCGAGAAGCACCGCATCAACCTGCTTGGCCAATGCCAACGCCTCGTCGGACAAGGGCTTCCCATAGGCATCATAGGCGGCCCCGCCAACCATATCCTCATGCACCGTGATTTTCAGGCTGCGGTTTTCCGCCAGCCAGTCAATCACCCGCCGGGCTTCGATCATAATTTCAGGCCCGATCCCGTCGCCGGGCAACATCAATAAAGAAAGTTCTTTACGCATCTTTTTTCCTTAGTATTCCCTTAGTCGCTAAACAACCAAGGCTGACTCAATCGCTTTTCCGCTTCATAGTCAGAAATTGTGTCTTTTTTCTGCAAGGTCAGACCGATGTCATCCAGCCCGTTGAGCAGACAATGCCGCCGATAGGGGTCGATCTCGAACGAAACCTTGCCGCCGTCCGGGCCGGAAATTTCCAGATTTTCCAGATCGACAGTGATAATGGCGTTGGCCCCGCGGCTCGCATCATCAAGCAACAGGTCAATGGTGTCCTGCGGCAAGGTGATCGGCAAGATGCCGTTCTTGAAGCAGTTGCCATAAAAAATATCGGCAAAGCTCGGCGCAATCACACATTTGATGCCGAAATCCTTCAGGGCCCAGGGCGCATGCTCGCGGCTTGATCCGCAGCCGAAATTCTCGCCGGTAACCAGAATTTCCGCCTTGCGGTAGGCCGGCTGGTTGAGCACGAAATCTTCCCGCTCCGTGCCGTCATCCTGATAGCGAATATTGGAAAAGGCGTAAATGCCGAGCCCGGTGCGCTTGATGGTCTTCAGGTGTTTCTGCGGGATGATCATATCGGTGTCGATATTGGCCATCGGCAGGGGGGCCGCCACGGCGGACAATTTGGTGAATTTATCCATGATCAAAGCTCCCTGACATCGGTCAGATGACCGGTTAAGGCCGCCGCCGCCGCCATGGCGGGGCTCATCAGGTGGGTACGGCCCTTCGGCCCCTGACGGCCTTCAAAATTACGGTTCGACGTGGAGGCGCAACGCTCATGGGGCTCCAGCTTGTCGGCATTCATCGCCAGACACATGGAACAGCCCGGCTCGCGCCAGTCAAAGCCCGCCTCGATCAGGATCTGGTCCAGGCCTTCTTCTTCCGCCTGCAGTTTCACCAGACCGGAGCCCGGCACCACCCAGGCGGCGACATCGGCGTGAACCTTGCGGCCTTTCACGACGTCGGCGACGGCGCGAATATCTTCGATCCGGCCATTGGTGCAGGAGCCGATAAATACCCGTTCGATGGGAATATCACTGAGTTTCGTGCCCGGCTCGAGCCCCATGTAATCCAGCGCCCGCTGCATGGCGATTTTGCGTTCCGGATCACGGACGTCGGCCGGATTGGGCACGACCCCGGTGATCGGCAGAACATTTTCCGGACTGGTGCCCCAGGTGACCTGCGGCGTGATATCCTCGGCCCGGATAAAGACTTCCTTGTCATAGGTGGCGCCTGCATCACTGGTCAGCGTCTTCCAGTAGGACACGGCCTGTTCGAACGCGCCGCCTTTCGGCGATTTGGGCCGGCCCATGACATAATCAAAGGTCACCTGATCGGGGGCTATGAGCCCGGAACGGGCGCCGGCTTCGATTGACATGTTACACAGCGTCATGCGGCCTTCCATGCTAAGTCCCCGAATGGCGGAGCCGGTGAACTCAATCACATGGCCCGTGCCGCCGGCAGTGCCAATTTCGCCAATCACGGCCAGCGCCACATCCTTGGCCGTGACGCCATTGCCGAGCACCCCGTCCACATCAATGCGCATGTTTTTCTGACGGCTGAGCACCAACGTTTGCGTCGCCATGACATGTTCGACTTCCGAGGTGCCGATGCCGAAGGCCAGCGCCCCGAAGGCCCCGTGGGTCGAGGTATGGCTGTCGCCGCAGACAATGGTCATGCCCGGCAGGGTAAAGCCCTGTTCCGGTCCGACGATATGGACGATGCCCTGACGCAGATCCATCATGGGGATATATTCCACGCCAAACTCGGCGCAGTTTTTTTCCAGCGTATCGAGCTGGATCTGTGAATCCTCGGCGTTTTTGGCGGTCGCCCGGTCGGCGGAGGTCGGTACGTTATGATCCGGCACCGCCAACATGGCTTTGGCGTTGGCGAGCGGCCGTCCGGCAATGCGCAGACCTTCAAAGGCCTGGGGGCTTGTCACTTCATGAATGATCTGGCGATCAATATAAATCAGGCAATTGCCGTCTTCCTGCTGTTCGACCACATGGGCGTCCCACAGCTTGTCATAGAGGGTCTTCTGGTGTTCAGTTTTATCAGTCATTATAGTCTCACGTCTGACCCGGCCATTTGTGGCGATGGCATGAGGTCGATAGTTGAAACAGATTTCCACAGTCTAGTTAAAGAGCAGATGTAAAAAAAGGGGCTCGTTTGATCCGAGCCCCTTGATTCTTTGCTTGGGCTCTCTTGCTTAAGGAGCCCGGATTTCTTAAATGTCTTTAAGCAATCAGGCTTCCTCTGAGGTGGTAATGGCCTCAGTTTTTTTAGGAGCTGCTTTTTTCATCCAGTCTTTACGTTCCGCAATACGGGCTTTCTTGCCGCGCAGAGGACGAAGATAGTAAAGTTTCGCACGCCGGACTTTACCGCGACGAATCACTTCGATGCTTTCTACATTCGGAGAGTAAAGCGGGAATACACGCTCCACACCTTCACCGTAGGATATTTTACGCACCGTGAAGGATGAATTCAGGGCGCTGTTTGAACGGGCAATACATACCCCTTCATAGGCCTGGATACGTTCGCGGGTGCCTTCGATAACTTTCACGTTCACACGCAGAGTGTCACCGGCTGCAAATTCAGGAATAACCTTGCCGTCAGTCAGCTTGGCAATCTGCTCTTGCTCAAATTTTTCAATAATATTCATAACGCTCTCTCTTTATCAGCTGCCCCGCTTATATAGCAAGGGCCGTCAAATTCCAACATCAAATTTCATCACCGGCTTTTGACAGAATTTCCGGTCAAAAAAACCCGTCATCCACCGTCTCAATTACGTCTCGCAGCACGTCATTCCTGATCGCGCAGATATTTTTCCCAAAGATCCGGCCGTCTCTCCTCAGTCAGTTTTTTTGACTGTTCAAGGCGCCAATCCTTGATCTTGCCATGGTGCCCCGATTGCAGCACGTCCGGTATCTCACGCCCTTCCCAAACCTTGGGTCGGGTATAGTGGGGATACTCAAGCAACCCCGATTCAAAACTTTCTTCGTCCAGGGTTTCCGGTTGCCCGATCACCCCGGGAAGCGTCCGGACAACCGCATCCATCAATGCCATCGCCGCCACTTCTCCGCCGGAAAGAATAAAATCACCGAGGCTGACCTCCATGACATTACGTCCTTCCAAAACCCGCTCATCGACACCCTCAAACCGGCCGCAAATCAGCGTTATGCCCTTCTTGGCGGCAAATTCCCGAATCAGCGCCTGATCCAGTCGTTTGCCCCGCGGCGACAGATAGACCACGGGGAAATCCGCAAGCTCTCCGCCCCCTGACGGTGCGTCCTGATCCGGCGTCTGTCGCCGGGCCACCACATCATCTATGGCCGCGCCCAGTACATCCGCCCGCATCACCATGCCCGGACCTCCGCCCGCCGGCGTATCGTCCACATTGCGATGCTTGTCCGTGGCATAATCCCGGATCTGCACCACATCCATGGTCCAAATCCCTTTCTCCAGAGCCTTCCCCGCCAGGGAAACCCCCAGGGGACCGGGGAACATTTCCGGAAACAAGGTCAAGATCTGGGCCTGCCACAGGGGCGTGCTCACTTGTGCCATCATCCGGTCTCCTTTAAGGTCCTATGCCTCATCCGATGCCTGATCGTCGCCAAAGGCCTTGCGATCAATCACCAGATAACCGTCTTTAATATTCACTTCCGGAACGAATTCGTCCCGGAAAGGATACATCTGTGTGCCGGACGCCGGGTTATTGTCCCGGTCATCCAGCGCAACCTCAATCAGGTCGCCGGCCCCGAAGTTATAAATCGACTGAACCACCCCGAAAGGCGTTCCTGTCTGATCCCGGGCGATGAGGCCTTCCATGTCTTCGTAATAGAAACTGGCGTCATCTTCGATTTCCGGCAGACTATCCCGCGCCACATAAAGCTTCACACCCTTCAGGTTTTCCGCTTCCGTCCGATCGGTCAGGCCCGCCAGTTGCACGGCGTAGCCTACCTTGATCTTATGCATCAGCTTGCAGTCAACCTGCTCACCTGTGCTGTTGACATCGGGGAACAGCGTCACCGGCCCTCGGGCCAGTATCGCCTCCAGATCTTCGGAAAACACCTTCAGGCGAACCGCGCCCTTGACCCCGACAGCCCCGACGATCACGCCGACTGAAATCCACTCGGGACCAATCTCCGGCTCTTCACGTCGGGAATGTACATATTGTGGTCGAGACATCTGCGATTCTTCCTTGCGGTGTCGGCCCAGCCTTAGGCTTCTGCAGTTTCTTCTGCAGGCGCTTCTTCAGCAGGGGCTTCCTTGGCGGCAGCAGCGGCTTCGGCGGCGGCTTCAAGGGCAGCTTCAGCTTTGGCTTTACGCTCTTCAATCCGCTCCAGAGCTTTCGCGCCGGCTTTACCTTTATTCGGGTTATTGCGGGCTTCGCGCTTCAGGATACCGGCGGCGTCCAGGAAACGGGCAACGCGGTCTGTCGGCTGAGCGCCTTCGGCCAACCAATGTTTGATCCGCTCAACGTCAAGCTTCACACGATCTTCATGGTCTTTTGGCAGCAGCGGGTTATGCGTACCCACTTTTTCAATGTAACGGCCATCACGTGGGGAGCGGGCATCAGCCACAACAACACGGTAATAAGGACGCTTTTTCGCACCACCACGAGACAATCTAATTTTAACAGCCATTGCGGCTTATCCTTTCAGTTAGTTAAACAGTATTTACTTTAGTCATTCTTTAGTCTGGCCTCAGCCCTGACGGGCTTCGGTATTATTTCGGAAGCAGGCCTTCCATTCTTTATTTCGGAAGCAAGCCTTCCATTCCGGGCGGCAGCTGTCCGGGCATCCCCATGCCGCGACCGCCTTTGCCCATTTTCTTCATCATTGTCGCCATCTGCTTTTGCATCTTGATCAGCTTGTTCAAGTCCTGAACCGACACACCGGACCCGGCGGCGATTCGCTTCTTGCGCGACGCATTGAGTAATTTCGGATTACTGCGTTCCTGCGGCGTCATGCTGTTGATCATTGCTTCCTGACGTTTCAGCAGGTTGTCATTAATATTGGCGCTGGCCATCTGCTTCTGGGCCTTGCCAAGCCCTGGCAACATGCCAAGAATGCTGGACATGCCGCCAAGCTTTTTCATCTGACGAAGCTGAGACCGCAGATCTTCGAAATCGAACTGGCCTTTCTTCATCTTCTTGATCATCACCTCGGCTTCTTCAGCCTCGATGGTTTCAGCGGCTTTTTCCACCAGGGACACCACATCGCCCATGCCGAGAATCCGGGACGCGACACGCTCCGGATGGAATTCTTCCATATCCTCCAGCTTTTCACCGACCCCGACCAGCTTGATCGGTTGACCGGTAACCGCCCGCATGCTGAGCGCCGCCCCGCCACGGCCATCGCCGTCCATACGGGTCAGAACCACACCGGTGATGCCGATCTGGTCACTGAACTGCTGCGCCACATTGACCGCATCCTGACCGGTCAGGCTGTCGACCACCAGAAGCGTCTCGTGGGGATTGACCGCATTACGCACCCCGACCACTTCGCCCATCAGGGACTGGTCAATATGCAGGCGGCCCGCTGTATCGAGCATCACAACGTCAAAGCCCTGCAGTTTCGCCGCCGTCATCGCCCGTTTGGCGATATCCACCGGCATCTGGCCATCGATGATCGGCAGGGTCGCGACCCCGATCTGCTCACCGAGGATCTTCAACTGTTCCATGGC
>TARA_R110002096_G_scaffold119038_1_pt1 | contig 11098 bp, 9 predicted proteins | sample TARA_R110002096 | Tara Oceans TARA_R110002096 (sample SAMEA4397295) | marine metagenome | biome: Polar Biome; feature: [DCM] deep chlorophyll maximum layer (ENVO:01000326); material: water (ENVO:00002006), including particulate matter (ENVO:01000060) such as... | depth 35 m
CGATACTGATCAAAACTCGCACAGGCTGGTGCCAACAACACAACATCGCCCTCTTCCGCATCCGCTACGGCGGCCTTTACCGCGTTCGCAATCGTTTCACATTGCGCATGTGGCGTGTTGCCAAGTTGCGATGCAAATTCCGTAGTGCTCTCGCCGATCAGGTACGCTTTCTTGACCCGATCAAAATGCGGCGCCAGCGATGTAATCCCGCCCTCTTTGGCCTGACCACCCACAATCCAGCGGATGTTCTTAAACGCCAATAACGCCTGTTCCGCGGCATCCACGTTTGTCGCCTTGCTGTCATTCACAAATGTGACGCCGTTAAAGGTGCCCAAAACCTGACTGCGATGCGGCAGGCTGGGAAAGCTGTGCAATGCTTCCTCAATCGCTTTGGGCGCCATGCCCATCGAACGGCAAACGGCATAGGCCGCACAGGCATTCTGATGGTTATGCTCACCTGGCAATCCGATAATGCCGCGCAAATCAATCGACGCCATTTGACGCCCCTTGCGCCATTCTGCCAAAAATCCCTTGCGTGCAAAAACAGACCAGCCATCGCCAGACAGTTTCTTGCCCGAAGATATCGAAATAACAGGATCGCCCGATGTTGCCTCTTGGCGTAATTGGTTGGCTAAAAACTGTCCTTCAATCTCGTCCACACCAATCACGGCACGATCTGGATTGCCCTCAATAAATAATCGCCGCTTGGCCGCGAAATATCCGCCCATGCCGTTGTGGCGATCCAAATGATCAGGCGTCAGGTTCATAAATACCGCAATGTCAGGCGCCAATGCCCGCGCCAAATCGGTTTGGTACGATGACAATTCCAAAACAACAATGGCACCGTCCACGGCTGGATCAATATCCAACACTCCACGCCCAATATTTCCCGCCATCACAACGGGGCGTTTGGTGGTTCCCAAAATATGCGAGACCAGCGACGTCGTTGTCGATTTTCCGTTCGATCCCGTGATACAAATCACCTTGGGCATCACATCGAAATTATCCCAATCCTGCGTCGCGTATGATCTGAAAAACAACCCAATGTCATTGTCCACAACCACACCTTTTTCCCATGCTTTAACAATGATGGGATGCGGTGCTGGATATAAATGTGGAATGCCAGGTGACACGATCAGGCTGACAACCCCGTCCCACGACGCATCCTTGGACAAGTCCAGTATCGTCAAATCCTCGGCGTCCGCCGCAATCCGCGATTGCGCGTTATCATCCCAAACGATTGGTTCCGCGCCACCGGCACGCAATGCCAACGCGGCACTTAACCCCGATCGCCCTAAACCCAGAACGGCAACCTTGTGCCCCGCATATCCAACAACAGGTATCATCAGCGTAACTTCAACGTGGCCAAGCCAACCAGGGCCAAAACCAATGCAATAATCCAGAAACGGATGACAATTTGTGCTTCGCCCCATCCCTTCTTCTCAAAATGGTGGTGGATCGGTGCCATCAAAAACACACGCTTACCTGTCCATTTGAAATAAGCCACTTGGATAATCACTGACAATGCTTCGACCACGAACAAACCGCCCACGATTGCCAGAACCAATTCATGTTTGGTCGATACCGCAATCGCACCCAATGCTCCGCCCAGCGCCAATGACCCCGTATCGCCCATAAACACCGCCGCAGGTGGTGCGTTATACCACAAAAACCCTAACCCTGCCCCAACTAGCGCAGAGGTAAACACCAACAATTCACCCGTACCTTCGACGTAATGCACGTCCAAATAGGCTGTAAAATCCGTACGCCCAACCACATAAGAGATAAAACCAAGCGTCCCACCAGCGATAATCACAGGCATAATCGCCAGACCATCCAAGCCGTCGGTCAAATTCACCGCATTCGCCGCACCCACAATCACGATCATCGCAAAAGGAAAATACAAAACCCCAAGGTTCACCAACGTATTTTTAAAGACGGGTAACGCCAATTGGCGGCTTAACTCTTCGGAATGCAGTGCCTGTGCGAAATACGCCGCGATCAGTGCAATGATCAGACCCAGCCCCATCCGCGCCTTAGATGAAAACCCTTTGTTGTTATTTTGTGAGACTTTCAAATAATCGTCATAAAACCCAATCGCACCAAATCCAAATGTCACGAACAACACAATCCAAACATAGCCGTTGTCGGTGCGCGCCCATATCAAGGTGGACAACAACAACGTCCCCAAAATCAAAACACCCCCCATTGTCGGCGTGCCTGCCTTTTCGATAATGTGGCTGGCTGGCCCATCTTCGCGGATCGGCTGACCATTGCCTTGCATCTTGCGCAAGCGGCGGATCAGCGGCGCACCAAACATCAACGATAAAATAAGTGCTGTGAAAAATGCACCCCCTGCGCGCAACGTAATATAGCGAAACAGGTTAAATGCGTCGCCAACATCGGTCAACTCGCTCAGAAAATATAACATAGCATTCCCCCGTTTCGCCCTTTTAGGCGTTCATATTTTTGATCGCATCCACAACACGCGAAACGGCTGTGTAATTTGATCCTTTGACCATAACAGTATCCCCTGCTGTGAGCAGAGATTTTATCACTTCACATAATTCATCGGCGGTTTTCACCCATACACCACGTTTTTCAACGGGCAGTGCATTAAACATCTCTTGCATCATGGGGCCAACCAGATGGAATTGATCTACATCCGCGACCACATCCAACGCCGCCAATTCCGCGTGACGTTGTAATTTAGTTTCGCCCAGTTCGCCCATTTCTCCAAGGATCGCAATACGCCGCCCGTCAATTTCACAGGCACCCAAAACCGCCAACGCCGACGCCATCGATGATGGGTTCGCATTATAACTTTCGTCAATCAGCGTGATTTCACCGCCATTGCACGCAACCACATGCCGTGCACCGCGCCCATCGGGTGCCGTCCATTTCGCCATGCCGAGAATAACCTTTTCCAAATCACATCCCACGGCCACACCAGCCGCCAAAACAGCAAGTGCGTTCATCGCAAAATGGTTTCCTGCCGCTTGGAATTCATACCAGCGCTCTTGGCCATCAATATCCGCTATCACTTTGGTTACAGCACCAGCACCCTCAATTTGCAAAACGCGGTAATCGGCAGATTTATTTGTTCCAAAGGTCACCAATTTGGCACCAACCTGTGCCACCATTTTCGTCAGGATCTGCGTGGTCGGCAAATCCGCGTTTACAATTGCGGTGGCTTTGGCATCCAAGCCCTCAAAAATCTCGGCCTTGGCATGGGCAATTTGTTCAATACTTTCGAATGCTTCCATGTGAACCGCCGCCACATTAACCACAATTGCCACATCCAAATTCGCCAGCTTTGCCAATGGGCGAATTTCGCCCGCATGGTTCATGCCAATTTCAATCACGGCGAAATCGCTGTCCGCAGGCATCCGCGCCAACGTCAACGGCACACCCCAATGATTGTTAAAACTGCGTTCCGCAGCATGCACGCGGCCACTGCTGGACAATGCTGTGCGCAACATCTCTTTGGTTGAGGTTTTTCCAACCGATCCCGTCACACCAATAACCTTGGCGTTCGTGCGCGCACGCGCAAACCGCGCCATATCCTGCAACGCGATCAAAACATCATCCACAACCAACAGTGGCGCATCTGCTGGAACACCATCAGGAATACGCGACACCAACGCCGCCGTTGCTCCTGCTTTCAGCGCATTCGCCACAAAATCATGCCCATCACGTTGATCGATCAGGGCGATAAACATCTCGCCTACCTGAATGGATCGGGTATCAATTGACAGCCCCGAAACAACCCAGTCACCCGTAGTCGTTCCCCCCGTTGCCGCCACCGCGTCATTTGCTGTCCAAAGTGTCATGTACCCAGATCATCCAATGCGGCCACGCTAATGCTGGCCTGTTCCACGTCATTAAAGGGTAAAATATCATCGCAAACAATCTGACCCGTCTCATGCCCCTTTCCTGCAATTAATAACGCATCACCTGGTTGCAAGGCATCGATACCCGTTAAAATCGCCGTGGCGCGGTCGCCAATTTCGGTGGCATCAGGACAGCCCTGCATGACTGCACGGCGGATCAATGCGGGATCTTCGGATCGTGGATTATCATCCGTCACAAAAACCACATCCGCATTGGCCGCAGCCGCCGCCCCCATCAAGGGTCGCTTGCTCGCATCTCGATCACCACCCGCACCCACAATCACAATCAAACGCCCCATCACATGCGGGCGCATCGCGGCCAAGGCTGTTTCAACCGCATCGGGTGTATGAGCATAATCCACAAATACAGATGCGCCGTTTTTGCGTTTCGCCGCCAACTGCATCCGCCCGGAAACGGTGGTCAATTCGGCCAAGGTATCAAACACCGCATCGGGTTGTTCGCCGCACGCAATCACCAACGCTGCCGCCTGCAAAACATTCATCGCCTGAAACCCACCGATCAAATCTAACCGCACAGATTTCACATCACCACGCCATGAAAACAACACTTGTTGCCCCGTGGCGTCGTATTTGCATCCCTGCAACGTCAAATCGCAATCCTTGGCACCGACGGTGATAATATCCTGTCCGCGCGACAATGCGATATTCAATATATCACCACCCTTGGGATCATCCATGTTGATCACGGCGGAACCTTCGGGGGGTAAAACCCGCGCAAACAACCCCGCCTTGGCGGCGAAATATTCCGCGAACGTGTGATGGTAATCCAAATGATCCTGCGTGAAATTCGTAAACGCGGCGGCTGTCAAATACACCCCGTCCAAACGACGTTGATCCAACCCATGGCTGGATGCCTCCATCGCCGCATGGGTAATATCCGCATCTTTTAATTCTGCCAACAATTTATGCAATGTGACTGGTTCGGGCGTGGTATGCGACAATGCTGATGCATACGCCCCCTCGACACCAGCAGTGCCAAAATTGACCGCCTGTTTCCCCAATGCTTCCCAGATTTGGCGGGTAAAATTGGCGACGGACGTTTTGCCATTCGTCCCTGTCACCGCCGTCATTGTTGCAGGTTGTGCGCCGAAAAACCGCGCCGCAGCTTTTGCCAATGCCATGCGTGGCTCACTTGCCACCACAACGGGAATTGCCAATTGCGCCACATCGCGACTGGCAATCTCAAACCCTGCCGCATCCGTTAAAATCGCACCAGCATCCATTCGTAACGCATATTGAATAAATTCAGCACCATGTTGCAATGTACCTGGCATCGCGGCAAACAAATCGCCGGGTTTAACGTTCCGACTGTCCACGCAAATATTTGGCACAACAGGATCACCCATCACACCCGCATTTGCGATCAACCCAAGTTCACTAAGTTTTTTACCCTGAGCATTCATTTCGGACATGCCCGACCTCTTATTGGCTGCTGGTGGACGTGTATTGGATCTGTTCTTTACGTGCAATGGGGCGCAGGTTCAAAATGGGTGCAATCCGCGAAATCATTTCGGCGGCAACAGGAACCGTTGTCCAACCCGCCGTACGCCGCGCCTCGCCTGCCGCTTCGATTTCTGGCTCATCTAGTGATACAACCAGAGCATATTTCGGCTTGCTCGCAGGAAAAACAGAGGCAAATGTCGAAATAACTTTGCCTTCATAGTACCCACCCGTTGGCTTTAGTTTATCCGCAGTACCGGTTTTACCCGCCACTTCGTAACCCGCAACATCACCCATGGTAGCGGTGCCTTTTTCTTCGCCAACAACACGGCGTAACATCGACACCAATTGCTGCGCTGTTTGTGCGCTGATAACCCGTTCACCGCGTGCATCCGTGGTGTCCAATCGGCGCAGGGTTGGGTTCACTTTGAAACCACCATTTGCCAAACTGGCATATGCGCTTGCTAAATGCAGAGGCGTTACCGAAATCCCGTGCCCATACGATATGGTAACCGTCGACAATTCTGTCCAATCTTTGGGAACTAATGGTTTGGAATGCGCTGCCTCCAACAATTCTATTGGCGACGGCTCAAAGAATCCCAAGGCCTTTAACATCCGTTGCTGTGCCTCTGCGCCAGCTTCCAATGCCAAACGCGCAGTGCCGATGTTACTTGATTTCATGATCACATCTTCGACGGACAATTCTTTGCCATAATCGCGGAAATCTTTGACTCTAAAACTGCCCAATTTAAACGACTTAGTGTCAACCATGGTTTTGGGCGTGCCCAATCCATTTTCCAACGTTGTCGCCGCCGTGAAAATCTTAAACACCGACCCCAATTCATACCGCCCCTGCGCCGCACGATTAAACAGCGGGCTTTCGGACGGATCACCGCTTACCGCATTACGGGGGCGATCATTGGGATCAAAATCTGGCAGTGAAACCATAGACAGGATTTCACCCGTATACACATCCATTAGAATGGCCGACGCGCTCTTGGCATTCATGTACCGCATGCCATCCTCTAACACTTGACGTGTGGCGGCTTGGGCGCTCAGATCAATGGACAATTGCAAAGGCGCGTTGTTCAACGTCAAATCACGCAATTCTTTATCGAAATATTTCTCGACACCTGCCACACCGATCACTTCGGCCGCACGCACACCTTCTTCGCCAAACCGTGTGCCACCTAAAATATGCGCGGCCAATTTACCGTTGGGATACAGGCGCATTTCGCGGTTACCAAACAGCAACCCCGGTTCGCCCAAATCATAAACACGCTGACGTTGCTCTGGTGACAGGCGTTTTTTGACCCAAACAAATTTACGCTTGCCGCCGGTAAAATCACGCTCAATACGATCGTGATCCAATTCAGGGAAAATCAGCTGTAAATCATCTGCGGCCTTTTTGGGATCAACCATCAAATGTGGTTGCGCATACAACGCTTGGGTCGACATATTCGTTGCCAAAACATTGCCGTTGCGGTCGATAATGTCTGCACGTTGGTTCACAATTTGCGACGCGGCAGTATATTCAGCAGGCTCTTCGGCTTTACTTGACGCCAAGATCGCCATTTTACCGCCCACCGCACCAAATCCCAACACAAACGCCAGACCCAAAATCAACAACCGATTTTCCGCACGCACGCGGGTTTTCACCTGTGCGGCTTGGTTACGTTTGGCGCGTTCGCGGGCTTCGATTAAATCGGGGTTTTCGCCACCTTCACGGGCGGAAATAACGTGGGCTAAGGGGCGTAAAGGTGTGCGTCTCATGGGTATTGTGTCCCTTCTGCGCCGTCGCTGGCAACGGAAACGGGGTTGTTTGGAATAACGATTGCGCGCGGTGGTAATGGAATGGTTTCCAGTTCCGCAAAATGTTGCGCCGCCAAAGGCACCAATTGCAAACTGTTGAAATTCAAATCGACCAATTCCGCCAAACGTTCGGGACGGTTCAGATATGCCCATTCTGCTTTCATAACACTAATCGCTTGGCTTTCTGTGGCGATTTGGCGCTGCAATGCATCCACGCGGCGGTTCGATGCCTGTGTTGTGTAATTCTCTGTATAGGCCCAATAGGCCACAACAATCACCAAGGTAGACGATAGAATATAAATCAAAATACGCATCAGATTAATCGCTCCAAATCAAAATTAGGCAGTCCAATATCATAGGGTGAAAATTCCCCCGCATCCGTCCCCAATCGCCGTGCCAAACGTAATTTCGCAGACCGTGCGCGGGGGTTAAATTCCACTTCTTCATCCGTTGGGGCAATTGCCTTTCGACCAACCCGTTCGAATGTTGCTGTTTCTTCTACTGCTTCGGGCGCGTAACGATTTCCCTTGGGGTTATTGCCTGATCGCGCCTGAATGAACCGCTTTACGATGCGATCCTCTAACGAATGGAACGTCACCACCGCCAACAAACCACCCTCACTCAACGCATTCTCTGCCGCGCGCAATCCCGCAACCAACTGTCCCAACTCGTCATTCACCGCAATCCGTAGCGCCTGAAATGTGCGCGTCGCGGGATGGGTTTGCCCAGGCTTAGGGCGTGGCAAACTTGCCTCGATCACTTTAACCAACTGAAACGTCGTTTCAAATTTGGAAACGTCACGCGCGCGAACGATATTGCCCGCAATACGGCGCGATTTGCGATCTTCGCCGTACAGATAAATCAGATCCGCCAACACACTCTCGTCTGCCGAATTCACAATATCTGCCGCTGTCACACCCGATTGCGCCATGCGCATGTCCAACGGCCCATCTTGCATGAATGAAAACCCGCGATCCGCCTGATCGATTTGCATCGATGACACACCAATATCCAAAACCACACCATTCAGGTCCGTGCCACCCGCATCAGCGACCAAGGTATCCAAATTACCAAACGTCCCTTGGATCAACTTCAACCGATCACCATATTCGCCTGCCCAGCTGGCGGCACGTGCGAAAACCTCTGGATCGCGATCAATGGCATAAACGGTATCCGCACCCGCATCCAACATCGCGCGGGTATATCCACCTGCGCCAAATGTGCCATCAGCCCATCGTCCCGAAATCGGCTTTACTGCATCTAAGATTGGCGTCAACAAGACGGGAATATGAGGCGCAGAGGATGAATGGGTCTGGGCCAAACTCATCGCTTAACCCTCGGCCGGCTTATTCAGCACACGGCGTAAATCAAACCCATCACCACGTGCGGCCATCGCCGCCTCTCGGCTGGCTACGTATTGCGCGTAAACCTTGGGGTGCCAAATGCGAAACGTTTTACCAGTACCCGCAAAAACGGCCTCGCCGTTCAATCCCAGCTTCTCGACCAACATCGGGCTCAGGATAATTCGTCCCGTGTCATCAATGCTCGTTTGTAGGGATTTGGTGGAATAATTCATTTCCATCTCTTCACGGTCATCGCCGTACGGCAATGCCTCGATGGCATCCTCGATGGCATCCATCGCATTCACGGTATAACCTTCGATATAATTTTGGGATGCGGTGCCATAAACCAGCACCAATTCAGGGCGCAAACCCTCTGTCCAATCGGGATCACCTTCTTCTAACACACGACGAAACGGAGCGGGGATAGACACCCTGCCCTTACCGTCCACTTTTTGGACGATCTCATTTCTAAATCTACGTGCCACGTCAGCGACCTCTTTGTTGTTGGCCTAAGCCTTAAAATGGAAACGGCGAACCGAGCTGCTGCCACTGCTCGATCCGCCGCCCTCGTCCCATATTCGGACTGTCTGGTTATTGGGATACCACCTTGGGGAGGTGTCTGCTCGTATCCGCCCAGATCTTTCTTTTAGATGCGGGGTGCCTGTATGAACCGTTAGGTGTCGATGGATCTTAGTGTCCAATTGATACGCCCTACCTCATCGTATATTCAGTAGTAGATGGTTTGGATTGGCTCGAAAAGGAAAAATATGGGAAAATATGGGATTTTATGGAATCAATTCTCCCAATCACACAAACATTAGCACCTGTAGTGGGTGAAATTTCTCAAACCACTATATATGGTGAACTGCAAACGATGCGTCTAAATCTTGATTTTCGACTTTTTCATTTAAAAATCGGAACTTAACAAGAACAAACGGCCTTAAGCCAAATTTACCCACAAAACGCCATGCCATTTGGCGCGTAAGTTGATTCTAAATCTGCCCAATCGATGCTGTCGAAAAGTTCGTGACGCCCCATCCACACGCATCCGTGGTCTTGCGTTTACTGAGCGTATTGTTGTCACCTTACAATATTGAATCCGATAATGCGGAAACCATACTGGATGACGATTTTGAATATCCGAATCTTTTGACTGCCGAATATCAAGACAAGTATCAGACTTGATAAAGTAAAACCAACGCGCCAAACAAAAATAGAAACGCATGTCATAAATTTTCAATCAGCCATCTTGTTGGCTTATCTCGAATATCTGCTCAGCGCCAAGATCAACTTCACCCCAAAGTATGGCCTGCAAGACTGGGCATTGCAATTTGATGCCGATGTGGCTTAGTGATTGTGGCCACATTCTCCATTAACATTTGCCATGCGCCAAGTGATCATGGATAGCAGGCAAGCTTGGCCTGGGTCTTGGGCATCGCGAATTCGGCTCATCATCGTTGCCCAGTCTTCCTCAGGTGCGCGGTTCGAAAAATCGGCAACTGCCATTTGGGCATAGGCGGCATGGTCCATCCCTTCTGCCTCGGCAGCTTTACCTAGAGCGGCCCAAATTCCAGGCTCTGCAGGGGCCAACCATTCTTTAATCCCATCGCCAGATTTTCGCGCGGCGGTCAAAACTTCACCTAACATCATCACTTTATCTCCACTAGATTGGCTCCATACACTCGATGAACCATGATGGCGTCAAACCGCATTGTCAATTCTTAACGCGACGCCTTCATTTGGGGCCATGGTCTTAAATATTATTTGCATTTTGCAAAAGGTTAATATTCAAATCACGGTTTCAATAACGTGCAATTACTGTGCAATTACTGTGCGGGGGATTTGATCCTTTCAGCAAAAGGTTAACAATCCAAAGTACCGACAACGTCTAGACCCAAACCAGACGTAATACCGACACTGATTTTTGCATTTTTCCCCTTGGATTGACCCTCAGCGAGGGGATAATTTGCGGATGACCTATAAGCCGGATTTTGTCGTGTGCGACCATTCATCTGGGCGCGCTGTTGCCAACGCGCTCTTGCAACCACCCGAACCTGCTGGGGCTTCAGCGACCCCGCCCTTGCGGGCACGCGGTTCCTACTTGGTTTTGCTCCTGACGGGGCTTGCCATGCCAATGATGTTACCACCACCGCGGTGGGCTCTTACCCCACCGTTTCACCCTTACTCGTGTAAACACGAGCGGTTTATTTTCTGTGGCGCTTTCCCTTGGGTTACCCCAGGCGGGCGTTACCCGCCGCCATTGCTGTAAAGAGTCCGGACTTTCCTCGCTTGCGCGCGGTCGCCCAGCCATCCGCCCTTGCCAGATAGGGGATCGGGGGGCATGGGTCAATGGATTTGTTAAGGGGTGTCCACGTGTGGACATTATGTTATGTAATTGATATTAAAAGATAATCATAAAATACACGACTTATATCATTAGTTTCACAGATCGAAGTCAGATGTACAGCCGTAACAATTAAACAAGGCGTCCCTAAACTATATTTTTAAATATTCTGGACAATCAGACACTAAATGCGATGATACCGAAGTAATTATTTATAGGTGATGCAATGATTGATACACAAGATA
>TARA_R110002096_G_scaffold355883_1_pt1 | contig 11089 bp, 4 predicted proteins | sample TARA_R110002096 | Tara Oceans TARA_R110002096 (sample SAMEA4397295) | marine metagenome | biome: Polar Biome; feature: [DCM] deep chlorophyll maximum layer (ENVO:01000326); material: water (ENVO:00002006), including particulate matter (ENVO:01000060) such as... | depth 35 m
CATGACTACCTTCGCTTATGATAGCAGCCATCGCATCAAGGCACATCAGGATACAGAAGGCCACACAACCTCTTATACTTACGACACCAGCAATCGTGTGACAAAAGTGGAAGAAGCGTCCGGTGCCATTACCAGTTACAGTTACTCCCTGTTCGAAAATACGATCACAGATCCGGCTGGCAATGTGACTACGTATCTATACGACTCGGGATTCACGCCGGCAGGATTGATCAATCCGCGCGGGGACCGCAGCACCATCCTCTGGAGCAATGGTCTCCTCAATACCGTGATTAATGCAGAAGGACAACGTACCTCAATCACACACACTACGGTGGGCAATCGGACCCATCGCGTTAAAAATATCACCCAGCCTGATGGTGGGATTTTTACCTATCTCTATGACAATACTGGCTACACAACAGCTACCATTGATCAACGCGGTAACCGGACGTCATTGATCTGGAATTCCGATCACAAACGGATCGCGGTCGTCAACGCGTTGGGAAACCGATTTTCCACGACCTATACTCCAGATGGTCAAATCCTGGCGACCATCGATCCGTTGGGAAATCGCAACACGAATGTCTATGACACCTCGGGAAACAAAATCGCGTCTATCGACGCTCTGGGCAATCGTACCAGCTTTACTTTTAATGCGCAAAATCAATATGTGGCTGTGACCAATCCACTGAATGAAATCACAACCTACGTCCGCAATGCTTCCAATCAGATCGCAGCGATGATCAACCCGGCTGGCAACCGAACCACCTATGTTTACAATTCTCTGGGACAACGGGTTGCTACAGTCAATCCACTGGGTGACCGGACTTCAGCGGTCTACGATGTAGAAGGAACCGTCCTGGCCCAGATTGACGCACTCGGAAACCGAACCACATATGGTTATGACTCCCGCGGAAACCAGATCCGCGTCGTAAATCCACTCGGTTATATTTCAACCGGCGTTTATAACTCAGCCAGTCAACTCATTGCCACCATCGATGCGGAAAATAATCGCACCAGCCTTAGCTATAATTCATTGGGACTTCGTTCTGCTGTGGTCAATGCGCTAGGTAATCGGTTTACCACACTTTATGACAGTACAAATCGTGTTCTGGCTGAGATTGATGCGTTAGGTAACCGAACCACCTACTCCTACGATCTGGCTGGAAATCAAATTGCTGTTGAGAATCCTATTGGGGCACGCAATACCGTTATCTATGATACCCTGAACCGCAACATCAGTAGCGTCAATCCATTAGGGAATCGAAATACCACTATTTACGATGCTGCTAACCGAGTGGTATCGAAACTAAATCCCTTAGCAGAGCGAATTTCAACCGTTTATGACTCTGCTGGTCGGATTGTTGCAATAATAAATCCTCTCAATGATCGCACAACAACTACTTACAACAAAGCAAATCGTGCAATCGCTTCTATCAATCCATTGGGATATCGCTCGACTAGCGTTTATGATTGTATAGGTCGCTTAGCTGCTCGTGTCACCCCTCTTGGTAACCTTTGGACAATTGCATATGATTCAAATAATCGACTGGTTTCCTCTATCAATCCGGAAAATCAGCGTTATTCAACTGTATATAATGCTAATTCACAAATAATAGCTTCCATCAATCCGCTGGGGGCTCGCAGTTCATTTATTTACGACAAAGAAGGGAAAAAAATAGTAACAATTGACCCTCTCCAGAATCGAACTTCATTGATTTATGACAAGGTGGGACGTCAAGTTGCAAGCATTAACCCACTGGGATTTCGGAATAGCATTTTATATGATGCAATTCATCAACCAATTGCAATGATGGATCCTCTTGGTTATCGTAACACTACTATATTTAATAGTAATCAACAAACAATAGCGTCTATCAATGCAGCAGGATTTCGTACATCGTCCGTTTACAATGAAACTGGCCATATTATTGCCACTATTGATGCCTTGGACGAACGACATACTACGATTTACAACGTTGCAGGATTCCCCATCGCTCTACTTAATCCATTTGGCGACCGAAGCACTACGATCTACAATTCTGCAGGAAAACCAACTGTAGAAATCGATGCTTTAAATAATCGTACAACAAAAATTTATAGTGTCTCTCGCCCCATCGTAACTATTAATCCACTAGGAAATCGAACTACCACATCATACGATGCGAATGGCCAGACGGTATCTGTTACAAACGCTTTAGGAAACGCGGTCACCACAATATATGATGCGAGTGGTAAAATTTCGGCTTTAATAAATCCGAATGAAAAGCGATACACATATTCGTATGATTTGGTAGGCCGTCAAATTAAACAAGAGAACCCACTCAATCATATTACAACAACTGCTTATGATGTGGCTGGTAGGTTGGTTCTACGAATTGACCCTCGTAGCTATCGTACTACCTACTCTTATGACTCGAATGACAATTTGACAAGACGAAGTTATCCAGATGGTTCACTAGTAACATTTTCCTTTGATGCATTAAATCAGATGACCTCGATGAATGATAAAACAGGTCGGTACACAACATCTTATGACATGAACTCTAGAGTAATCTCAGTTACTAACCCAACTAACAAATGCATTACTTATTTTTATAATGAAGTGGGAGATCGGTCCTCAATGGTTGCTCCAGATGGTGATCGATTTACATATAGTTATAATCCCGTAGACAATCTTATTACTATAGTCAATCCACAGTTAGATCGGACCACCTATTCGTATGACAAACTCCAGCAGCGAGTTGGTATCAAGTATGCAAATAATGTTACTACATCAATGACTTACAATTCAAATCACCAAATAAGTAATATCATTCATTACAAGTCTGATTACTCGTTCATTGATACTTTCGAATATAAATATGACGCTGTTGGCAACCGTATATCCTTTCTTGAAATGGATAACTCTCGGACAACATATGGATATGATGCCACTAATCAGTTAATTAGTGAGAATCGTACGGGAGGAATACCATATGTAACGAGCTTCACTTACGATAAAACAGGAAATCTGACTCAAAATGGGAAAGATGGTATTGTAACAAATTATAAGTATGACAGTGCAAACAAGCTGATCGCTCAGATTGATAATTCTGGAAGAAAAACATTTGCGTATGACCTTTCGGGAAACCAGACTGCAACGTTTAACCAATCAGGTGGTGGACGAGTTACCTCTACTTGGGATTACGAGAACCAACCGGTAGCTTATGAGCTCCCTACTAATGAAATCGTCACAATAACTTACAATGGAGAAAAACGCAGAATTTGTAAAGAGACTGCAAACTATAAGAACAATTTCATATGGGATGTAGAGAGTGATAATATACTTCTCACTACAGATGAGACTGATACAACCAATGCTTTGTACACTAACATTCCTGAAAAGTATGGAGATTTGGTTAGTCAACATAGAGGAGCTTCGACTAGTTGGTATCTTTTCGATGCTATTGGGGCAACTCGCTATTTGACAAATAGTTCGGGGGTACCTACAGACCACTATCTCTACGATGCAAATGGAAATCGTCTTGCAAGTAGTGGAAGTACTATGAATCCTTTTCAATACATAGGCAGAAATGGATATTATTTTGATGAAGAATGTAATATCAGTTACGTTCGTGCTCGAATATATCAACCATCAATCATGCGATGGTGGTCTGTTGATCCGCTAGGATTTATTGATGGAATTAATCTCTATCTTTACCTCGCGAATAATCCATTATTTGGGATCGATCCAAGCGGATTATCTTGGGGAGGAAAAGGGACGGGAGCTCACAAAAAAGCTCAAAAGAAATTAGAGAAGCTACTTTTAGCAAATTGTGAGAAGTTTCCGACCAAATCAAATAAAAAAAATCAATGTGCTCAGTCAGATTGTAAAAATGAAGCTAAGAAACTTGCTAAAGGATTTTTCTTTACTCTCGAAAGAAATTGGAGTTGGGGAAGACAAGCACCTTGGGGCCAAGGTTACCAAGGCTGTTGGTGCTATGACTGGGCTGGCGGTTTCGATCAGCTAGTTGATCTAGCATCTCCAAAAGGTTGTTTTTCAGGAGAGGTGCAAATGTCTTTTACGCCGGACGGGAAAGTTCATTACTGGCTTAAGATCGCAAACCCTCATTCAAGTAGCGATGTTTATATAGATGATTCTTTTGGAAATGGTAATGACTTTGTTCATACGACTCCCCCAAATCCACCAGGTTGGAAATCTTATTATGATGAAGCAGCTTTACCAACTACAACAAGTTGCATGCCAGTAAAACCATATTTTTGTCCTCCTAAACCAGGGACTTACACTCCTGACTTAACCACACATTACGATGACTGTTCGTTAGAAGTATTTGACCCATCCGGGCCATAATCAATTGCGAGGTTATTCACCTGTATTCGAAGTCGTACTGATCTGTAAAGATAAAGGGTGTGTTCAGATCTGGCTTAGAAATTAAATGAAATAGATACTTTAACATCAAAAAACATAAAGAGGTGTTACATATTGGGGTTCGTCAAATGATCGATCAACTGAATGTGAATCGCACTTGGTTTCCAATTCTTCTTGGTGTCTTAACTGGGATGTTTTTGTGGTTGATACTTACATTTATGGAAACCCCCTCATTTTACAGACTTTCGATTTTGATTACCGGTAAAACTTCACCGAAGGAATTGTTTTCAGTTCCTGGATATTATTGGATTCATAGATCAGTTTTGCTAATCTTAGCCTTGATTGGTGGGAGTTTTGGAGTACTTTATTCACGATGGCCAAGAAAAGCCTCATTATTCTTTTTATCCACAATCTTAGTCCTCTTGGGTATTATTTCTGCTTTTGGATTTCAATAACACAAAGGAAAGTAACAGTAAAAAGTGTCAGAGGCGACTGGCACTACCGCTGTATTATGATTTGAGTATGTGCAACGGTTTCTGTGTGACGCAGTCTCATATTATACCAGTTCCTTGAATATAGAGTTTGCCAGTGATTGGAGGATTGTTCGCTAATCTCCATCTGCTGGCAGACTTCGCTAGGAATGTTTAAACCAGCATTGGTTTTTAATCCTGACAGATGCTCAGGAACAAATTGCCCGGTTGCGGCTGGACTACAACGAATATCGCCTACACAGCTCCCTGGGAAATTAGACCCCAATGGGGTTCGCGAAAAATAATTTATTCCTGCGATAGCCCAAGACTCCTTCTTCTTTAAATGTAAAATCAGCTCACAGAGTGCTGGCCTGGTTTTTATAGTGTCTGCGATCAAGTCTGAATTCTAACCTTGATTGAGAAAAAGTAGCTTACTCAAATATGTTTCAAGCAATTTCAGATAGTTCCTTAAGAGCGCGATATCAGAGAGTCTCGCTTTCGGTTATTATTAACTGTGAATTAAAAGGTGTCAGGAACCTTTAATCAGTATGAAAGGGACTAAATTTTCCCTGATTCGATTCATCCCAAATATACTTGTACTAGCATTAGACATTGGAAAGGAGAAAACGATGCCAAACTCGAATCCAGCGTGTAATCCACCAGGTAACATAGCTTGTGCCCCATCGAAACTCCAGGAATTGGTAGAACAGTTTCCAGATCTATGCCTCGACGTCAGCAAGTTTGAACCAAATGGTACTGATACTACGCTATTAGGAGCCGGAACAGGGTGGCAAGGGCTTTCTGGTTATTATGACTATTACCTGAATTGTTCTGGTGAAGATGAGTGGGTTCTTGCATGGGCTAGTATTTTCCTTCCGCCGAGCGCTGGGTCTGAAAAAGCAACGGGAGGTTCTTTTCCCAACCTGAGCTTTCCTAATTTCTCTACAACCGAAGGATACTGTTGAAACCAGACGGGAATCATTGTGAATAAAGAATGCAATATCAATTCTTGGAATATGTCACACGAACTTGAATACTATGGCGGAAACTAAATACTCAATTAGAATCGCTCCTGAAATTCACCAAGTGGCCTTACTTGCGCCTCAATCGTTACCCAGCCCCAATTGTTTTCAGATAACCCAAAACGGTCTCCTGAAGTATTGAAAAACGGGAGAGCATACATTGCTTGCGACATTCAAGAAAGGACTGATTCATTCTCAAAATTCAAGTTACCTTCTGTGGTGTGGCCAGATACTGCACTTTCAAGGAGCTTGAGGATAAGTATGGATTTATTAATAGGTTGTTAGTTTCCTGGCAAAATAGAAAAATGATTTATAATTCGTCAAACAAGAGAAACAGTTAGCCATGATACAATCAGAAAGGATTCTGCTAAGCAATAAAGAGAGAAACAATTATTATCAAGCCAAGTCTAATGCAGACATAAAATTCATTTCTCTCAGCGTCATTATCACCAGCCATAACTATGCCTGCTATCTCTCAGCTGCGATCGACAGTCTTCTCGACCAAACTCATTTACCAGTTGATATCCTCATCGTTGATGATTCCAGCGCTGATGACACTCAAAGAATTGCTGATCAATATTCAGACCGAGGGGTTAGATATCTCCGCGTCGAAAACAACTCCGCTCACCTTTCCCGTTGTGATGGGCTCTTAGCAACTCAATCGGAATTCGTACTCTTTCTGGATGCGGATAACACACTGCCCCCAGACTATATCGAAGCCGCCTTACGAGAATTCACGGATCCAGCAGTAGGAGTGGTCTATGCTGACCTGTACAAGTTCGGCGATCGGGAAGAAACGACCAACTTCCCTGAATATTCGCTTGGAAAACTGTTTCGCGAAAACTTTGTTGATGCGGGTTCGTTGATCAGACGGGACGCTTTACTCAATTGTGATGCCTGGAAAGATCGCTTTAATGAACGGCTTTTATCTGAAGATTACTGGATGTTCCAGCGGCTCGCATTTGATGGTTGGAAATTCAAAAAACAAAAATCACACCTCAACTACCGAGTACATGACCGGCAAAAGAGCCAGCGTTCACGAGCATTGCGAATTGAAAAAGGTTACTTCTATGCCAGCGGAATAAATCGGCAGGAAATCACACTTTGTATCCACCTGTCAAGACATCCCTCAGGCTGGAAACAAATCGAGTCATTTCTGAACCGCCAGACTTGGCCCAAAAATCAACTCCAGCTCATCCTGTTTGATGCCAGCCAATCGGAAAGCTTACGAAAACAGGTTCGTGCCTGGATCAAGAAATCCGATTACCCGCACGTCAGACATATTGAATTTGATCCAGGTCCTGCTGACAAACCAAACCGTAAGCCTGACCCGAACTCAAGTCGAATCACTGAACTATCAAAATGCCGTGTGTTGAATCAAATACGTGAGATCGTCATCACTCCCTACTGTTGTCTCTTGGATGACAACGTACTCCCCCCCGATGATGTTCTCGAACGACTGTTAAAACAATTTTCAAAAGAGGTTGGCAGCGTCAGTGCGCCTTATGCAACGCCTCAAGATGGGAAGCCACATATCTGGGTTCATGATGCGCAAAGAGGCAACGACGACGTCCAGACTCTTGCGGCAAATAAAAACCAGGTGACGGAGATCCGCGGTTCGGGCTTTGGTTGTATCGCGCTACGAACAGAACTTTTGAAGGACCATGTGTTTTCTGTCCCCCGGACCGAGAAAGAATTTGCCCGATTTTTCTTCAAAATAATCGGGGACCCGTGGAAGCGTTTGTGTGACTGGAGTTGCTGGTCCGAGCACTTGGAGAACCCTCGGCGTTTTTATCAGTCCTGCGAAGTGAAACAAGACCATTACGATTTGGATGTTTTTATTCCCTACTATCGCAATCTGCATCTGGTCTCACAAACCATCGATTCCGTTTTGTGGCAGTTAAACGTCAAACCGCTGATTCATCTCGTCAATGATTGTTCGAAAGAGGATGACAGTGCTCTCAAACGGCAATACGCTGCTACCCCAAATATTCGCTGGTATAAGACCCGTCAAAACTGTGGTCCTTACAAAATTGCGAATGGGCTGTTCCATTTTATGGCATCTCAGACGATTGCCATTGTCGATTCTGACGACATCATGTTACCGGAGCATCTGGAGAAGGCACTCCGTGCCTTAAAGGAACATGAAGCCGATGTCTATGGTTCTTGCATGCGACAGTTTCTAAATCCACATGAGAAACATAGCGACCGCAGCATCAAGATGCTGGAAAACATCCCCACGCTGATTTCCGGAACACTTCCCAAACGACTTAAATACCCCCTGGTAATCAATGGGACGACGGTCATCCGCAAACAGGCTTTTGAAGCAGTCAACGGATTTGACGGCAATATGTTCTGCGGAGCCGACATTGAATTTATTCAACGACTGCAATACCCCAGTGATGCCCAGGCAAAGATTCATACATCAGATGAAATCACGGCTCTGCGCCGAATCTGCAGTAACAGTCTGTCTAACCACAATTCTGAATTCGGATACAAGTCAGATGTACGCGAAGCCAATGCCCGGGAATCCTTCCGACGATATGAGTTGTGGCAGACGCAGGAAAAGATCAATCCCCGCGAATATGGAACTCTGGATCAGTGCAAAGATGTATTTGAACCGATCGCTGAACTCCCTCGTTCTGAACCCAAATCAGGTGGCATTCGAGACCTGCGTCGAAATAAGAATGTAACCGCCTGTCTGGCATCGATTCCGACGCGCGAAGCAGCTCTGTCAAAAACAGTCGCTTCCCTCATTGGCCAGGTAGATGCGCTGAAGATCCATTTGAATGGATATCTTTCGATTCCTCTCTTTTTGAATCATCCCAAAATCGAAGTCGTTCTGGGAGACAACTCGCGCGGCGACAATTCCAAGTTCCACTGGCTTGATTCTCTAAACGGTTATGTCTTCACCTGTGATGACGATCTGCTCTATCCGCCGAATTACATACAGCAAATGCAGCGAGGGATCGACGTCTATCGTTGCCTGGTGGGCGCTTCCGGATCTTCATTTAAGGAAAATGGCCCCCTGTCTTCATTCCTCAAAAGTATTGCCATCCATCCCCTGCAGCGAGACATTCAGACAGATACGAACGCAGATATCGTCGGCACCGGGACACTTGGGTTCCACACCGAAGACTTACGTCTGAAGTTCAGCGACTTTATCGATTTCAATATGGCCGACATCTCTCTGTTACGGATTGCTCGGCGGGAGAAAATACCGCGTAAAGTGATTCGGCATCCAGACAAGTGGATCGTCCGTTCTACCAACGATCATGGGATTTACGAGCAGAACCTGGCCGATGATTCTCTGGAAACGAGAAAAGTTAACGATATCCTGCGTACCTATCCGGAGAAAACTTATACCGGGAAACGGATCACGGTTGTTTTGATCAATTATAAGCGGACGAAGAACACGCATAAGATCATTGACTGTCTTCGCAAACAGACCATTTCACCGGTGATTTATGTCTGGAATAACGGAGACGAACCATTCGAAAACCCTCACGCAGACTGGGTAATCAATTCGAATCAGAACGTGCATGGTCACCCTTTGCAGTTTCTGTATCAGTATGCAGAGACGGAATTCATATGTCGCATGGATGACGATCTGATGCCGTCTGACGACCGCGTGTTCGAAGACGTGATTCATTTCATGACGGATCACGGAAAAAGTCAGCGAATTGTGGGCGGATATGGTGTTATTTTGGAAGAGGGTAAGAATTATCAGCAGTCCACTCAAGTAGGCTGCGGCCCGCATTATAAACCGATTGAATCCGATACGCCGATCGATATCGTTAAAGGGCGGATCATGTGGTTTCGCCAGGAATTTGCCGACGAAATACCCTTTGAAAAGTCTCATGTGCACATGGATCTAGTCACTTCCTTCGGGCTTTCTAAAGGGAGGCGACTGTTCCATGTAATTCCTCAGTTTCTGGAAGGGCGATTACAGGAACTGGATGAACTATATGATGACGGTGGTGGGAGAGGTTACAGCAGAAAAGACGACCACTATGAACCTAGAAATCAACTGACTCAATCCTGGATACATGAATGTTGATCTCGTTTGACTTTGAGAATGAAATACACCTGCGGTTCTCGTATCAGCTCTTGGTCGAGCGTTACCAGAACGCGGATCGGATCAACACTTGACCTTCCCCCCGTTTCTTGATCCATGCGGAATGTGAGAGAATTTGTTATTCTTTCATTTAAAAAGGATCAGATCTATGAAACGAAAACGCTACACTGAAGTGGAATGCCCCCAAAAGTTGATCCAGGGTTATGAGAGTTCGGGTTAGGTAATTAAATCAGCAGTGTGACGCTGGAGTGGAGGGAGAGAAGGAGCCGGAGGCGGATTCTCTCCCGGAACGGAAGCGGCACACTGCGACGCAAATTCGGCGGGTGTCTGACCGCCTAAAGAACTGTGTGGACGACGCTGGTTGTATATATTTCGCCACTCGTCGATCACGGTCATCGCTTCAGAAATCGTCGTGAACTCTTCGCACGCTAAACATTCATTTCGAAATCGACTGTGAAAGCTCTCAACGAATCCATTCTCCCACGGACTTCCAGGCTCGATGTATGACGTTCCCACATCGATTCTCTCCAGGAACTTCCGGAGAGACTTTGAGATAAACTCCGGGCCGTTGTCGCAACGTACAAATGCCGGAACACCACGAATGGCGATCAAGTCTACCAATGCCGCAATTACATCGTCACTGGTGAACTTTCGGCTCACGCTCAAGGCAATGCATTCCCGAGTATACTCGTCAATGATTGACAAAATCTTGATGGCGCGACTGTTGGTCGTACGATCAAAGATGAAATCCATTGACCATACTTGATTCATTCGTTCTGACTTTCGTCGAAGTATGCCGCCACTGGAATCACCCAAACGCTTGCGTTTCTGCTTCTTTCTGGGCACTTTCAAGCCTTCCTGTTGCCAAAGTCTGTAAACTCTTTTGAAGTTGATCTGCCAGCCTTCACTTCGAAGCAAACGAGTGATCTGGCGATAGCCAAATCGTGGAAACTCTCTGACTAACTCTAGAATTCGAGAGATCAATTGAGATTCCTCTTCCTTGACCGTGGGAACGTACCGCTGCGTGCTCCGAGGCTGATCGAGCACTTCACAAGCCCGACGCTCTGATATCGAACACGTTTTTTGAACATGCTCGACGGCCTTACGTCGTCGAGTCGGGCTTAGTAGTTTCCCTCAATGGCCTCTT
>TARA_R110002096_G_scaffold277036_1_pt1 | contig 11088 bp, 8 predicted proteins | sample TARA_R110002096 | Tara Oceans TARA_R110002096 (sample SAMEA4397295) | marine metagenome | biome: Polar Biome; feature: [DCM] deep chlorophyll maximum layer (ENVO:01000326); material: water (ENVO:00002006), including particulate matter (ENVO:01000060) such as... | depth 35 m
CTTTTTTCCTGCGATATCAGCGACCGCAGCAACCCTCTTTCACCATTGTCACTGTGCACCTGCCTGCAATTCTCCATTGATCGGCTTGGCATTGCCCGAGAGCATCGAGGCACGCTTTACCTTGCTTTCGAGACCGTGCTGGACGACCTTTGGCCCCGGGCCGCAGAGTCTCTGAACCGCGACCTCCGTGCGGCGGGCCTGCTGGCACTCGATCTGACCAGCCTGCCTTCCAACTGGTCGCTGAGGGAATCTGACAAGGTCCGGGAAGCTCCAGCAGACACGCCCCACGCTGAAGCATCGGTGGACGATTCCACGCCCCCTGCGGCACCCGCATCGGCCCCCGGGCGTTCGTTACTCCGCCTGATGAGCCTACAGCACGATGCCAGCAACCTGCGGGATACCTGGCCACGCACCAACCCACAGTTTACTGCTGAACTGCGACCGCACAGGGACGATCTGCGCAAGGTGCTGGGAGAGCCGGGCCCCAGCATGGAGGAGGCTATTCGACATCTGGCATCGTCCAATCCGGATCTGGAACAGGCACTTGACGACGGGACGTGGGACAAAGTCACTCTTGTGGATCGCCTGTTTGCGCCACTGGAGCGCGAACAGGGGCTGAACAGAACGCTGAGGGAACAGCTTGAACAGTTGAGACTTCCGGTTCTGGAGGTCCTGCTTGAGACCTCGGAATTCCTCGACAGTGACAACCATCCGGCCAGGACCATCGTCAACGACCTCATGCGCCTCTGCCTGGCTGAGCGGAGTTCAAGCCGCAACCTGGAACAGACGGTGACCGGGATTATCGACGAACTCATCCAGACGGAAGAACGGGATGAAGCGTTTTACCGGTCCATTGGTACCCGGTTGAGGGGCCTGGTAGAGCGACAGGAACAATCGTTCCAGAGGAACTCCGAACGTATCGCCAAGACCCTGGAAGGCAAAGAGCGCCTGCGGCAGACGCGGCTCGGCGTGCAGCGACGCCTGAACATGATCCTCGCGGGCAAGGCCGCTCCAACGGTACTACTTGATCTGCTGAACGCAGGCTGGGAGCAGCTGATTGTATTGGCGGTATTGCGGGAAGGCGCCGAGAGCCAGACCGCAACCAGCTTCATCAACATCGTTGAACAGATTCGCCTCTGGCTATCGGACGGTGAAACCAGCAAGGATCTCGCGTTTGAACGGGAACTGGAAAGCGATGCATTGATCCAGCTTATTGACAGAGAGCTGCGCACTGTCGGTGAAGTGTCTCCGGTTCGCGAGGTGGTGGCGAGGCTGACCCGGGAATTGCATCAGCATACATCAAGCGAGACTGTGACCCTCGACGCCTATCCCCCGGGTTCCTGCCAGCAGAAGGAAGCGGAGGTCTCTACAGAGTCAGTTGATACCCGCTGGGCCAGGCGTGCCCAGGATATTGGCGTGGGTGATTGGGTTGAGATTGCCCTCGACAACGGTGAAAGACGGCGCATGCGACTGGTCTGGGGTGGCAAGGACGTCTTTCGCTTTGTGTTCCTTTCGCCCCAGGGACTGGGAGAGGTGAGTTATCAATACTCCGAGTTCGTGTCGAGATTGGCCCGCGGTGATGCGTGGCTCGTCAAGCAGGGCGACATTCCCTTTGTCGACCAGAGCCTGTTCGACATCGTTCAGGAGGTCTACAGCAAGCTCAACTTCGAAGCCACTCACGACGCCCTCACGGGATGTCTTCACCGGCATGATTTCGAGAAGCAGTTGGCCCAGGCTCTGTCAGCAATGGACGACAACCCTTGCAGTCATACCCTGATGGTGTTCGACATCGATGAGTTCAGTGTGATCAACGCCACCTATGGCACCGGCATCGGAGACGAGCTACTGAAACGGTTTGCCTCTCTGCTTCAGGAGCAGGCGTCACGACACTCCGGCGATCACTGCATCGGGCGACTGGGAGGCAACGAATTCGCGTTGCTGGCCAAAAAGATGCCGTTGGAGGAAGGGCTGGACTTCTCCGAACGGCTGCGCGACGCCTTTCGAACGGAGTCACATACCGTTGGCGACACCGAGTTCTCCACCACCCTAAGCGCGAGCGTATGCCCTTTCGAAGACACTTTGCGCTCCGCTGGCGAACTGATGAACCAGGCAAACCTGGCACTCAAATCCGCCAAGCGAAAGGGCGGAAACGGCGTTGAACGGGTTCGGGAGCAATCCCAGCAAGTGCCCGCCTCGGGCCCCCTGTGGGTACCCGAAATTGACCGCAGCATACGCGACGGCAGCCTTTACCTGCGGGCACAGCGGATCCTTCCCCTGACCGGCGGCAGCAAGGGTGACATGTACGAACTGCTGTTGGGCCTTCAGAACTCCTCCGGCCAGGAAATTTCCCCACAGAGTTACATTGAGGCCGCAGAACAGTTCCGCCGCAGTTCCCGCGTTGACCTTTGGGTGATTGACGAAGCAATAGGCTGGATGGAAGAGCACCCAGACGCTATGGAGAACATCCATACGTTCAACATCAACCTCTCCGGTGCGTCATTGAGTGACGATGCCTTCCTGTTCGCCCTGGAAACCAGGATGAAGCAGCACAACGCCCTCACCCACCAAATCTGTTTTGAAGTCACCGAGACGTCCGCCGTTGCCAATCTGCATTACGCCGCCGACTTCATGACCGAAATGAAACGGCTTGGGTGTCGGTTTGCGCTGGACGACTTCGGAACCGGCCTGTCCTCCTACGCCTACCTGCAGAAACTACCGGTGGATTACGTCAAGGTGGACGGTATTTTCGTCCGCGACATGGCCAGCAACCTGACCAACTATGCGCTGGTCAGGTCCATCACCGAGCTGTGTCATTTCCTCGACATAAAAACCATCGCCGAATACGTGGAAGACATGGAGACACTGGAGCTGCTTAAGGAGATCCAGGTAGATTTCGGGCAGGGATTCTGTATTGCAAAACCCCGGCGGATGGATAGCCTGGGGGCCACCGCAAAAGCCTGAAACACTACAATCACCAGAGTCAACGGGAGACCGCCCATGCCAAACAGCGTAAAAATCACCTACTGTACCGGCTGCAAGTGGATGCTTCGATCCGCCTGGATGGCTCAGGAACTGTTGAGCACCTTTGAGGAAGAACTGAATGAACTGACCCTGATACCGGGTACTGGCGGCATTTTCGAAATTCACGTCAATGGAAAACGCATCTGGTCACGGAAGGAACAGCAAGGCTTTCCGGACATCCGGGAACTGAAGCAGCTGGTCCGCAATGAAGTCTCGCCTGATCGATCACTTGGCCATACCGACGGAGTACCCACAGCCTGAGCGCCCTGGCGTGCCTGGGAACTGGCCGCTGTCATCGCCGGGCGACCCAACGAAACCAATTATTTGCGCCCAGGCCTTAGACATTGGTTTCGTAGTGTCTTGCTGCAAAAGACGTTTCAGGCCACTATCATGGCTTCTCTATTTGCGAAAACGAAAAGGCAACGCATGTTTCTTGAACGCTACCACGCCACCCAGAACGGACTCGTACTGATCAGCGCGACCCAGGCCAGTCGATTTGCCAAGGAGGTGGCGGGTGACTTCAATCCGATCCACAATCCGGATGCCCGGCGTTTCTGTGTGCCCGGAGACCTACTGTTTGCCTTGCTGGTTTCACACTTCGGGCTGTCCCGACAGATGACCTTCCATTTTCGTAGCCTGCTGGGTGAAAACGTTCCATTGGACTTCCGCGAGGACGATGACGGCTTGATCCGCGTCTACGATCAGAAAGGCAAGGTCTACATCGAAGTGGAACGCAGTGGTGAGCGGACCCACGATGAAACCGTAATTGAGAACTTCACCCGCTGTTACGTGGCCGCTTCCGGAAAGAACTTTCCCCACACGCTCAAACCGTTGATGGAGAACGAAGGCGTGATGTTCAATCCAGACCGGCCAATGATCATGTATCAGAGCATGAGCCTCGCTTTGAATACTCTTGATGCGCCGACTACTGATCTTGAACTCCACAACGCTGAACTTAAGCCGGACGGGAAGCGTGGCAATGTTTCGTTGGACTACCGACTGATCTCGGACGGTAACGTTACTGGCGAGGTTTCCAAAAAGCTGGTGGTCAGCGGACTTCGTGACTATGACGCCGAGGCCATGGAGGCCGTGGTCGAGGAGTTCTATCGGCTCAAGGAAAAATCCTGGGACTGATGGCATGTCAACGCCAGTAAGCCAGGACGACAAACAGGCAGCCCTGGCCCGCCTGAACCGATTCAGTCAGATGGCCGACAACGCCATCGTCATACCCTTCACGCGCTTTCGAATCGGCCTGGAGCCCATCATCGGCCTTGTGCCGGTATTGGGCGACCTGGCCGGGTTGCTCATATCCTGTTACGTGCTTCTGGAAGCACACCGTGCCGGTGCCAGCCCTCGGGTCAAACAGCAAATGGTCAGGAATATGCTGATCGACTTTTTCGGTGGGCTTGTTCCCATCGTTGGCGACATCTTCGACTTCGCCTGGAAGGCCAATGTCCGGAATACCCAACTGCTCCGGGAACATCTGGAAACCGAGCTGAGCGTGCAACAAAAGCCGCGGTTTCCCTGGGGACAACTCCTGATGATCGCGGGGGGCCTGGCCGTATTCACCGCCCTTGTGGTGGTGTTTGCTCTCTGACTCAGGGTCACTACGGATTTATCCCCAACGCTTTCTGGCCTTAACTCTGTAGGTGTCACCCTATGCATGTCACTCCGTCATCACCAAGAGGACAGACAACATGGCAAAGACCCAATGCTCCAACTGTGGAGCCAGCCTCCCCCTTGAAACACCCAAATGCCCGGAATGCGGGAGCCTTCAGAGTTCCAGGCCCAAAATGATTATCGGCGCGGCCGGCGTTCTGATCGCAGCCCTGGCCATCGTGCTCGGCGCCATCTATGTTATAGCCAAGGACGAACCCGCCAATCCGGCCGGTAGCACCACCGAGATCAGGCCCTGACGTACGGTCCGGCTACGCGGGAAAACCACAACAACAGACCGTGAGGCACGCATGAGCGATACCGCACCCGATACAGCCTGGGATTACCTGGTCCAGGGCGCCAAGGTCTTCGACGGTATTGGCGAATTACCTGTCCGCGAGGACATCGCCATCGCAGATGGCAGGGTCGCAGCACGAGGGCAGGATCTTGACCCGCAAAAAGCGCGTAAGGTCATCGATGCCACTGAACGCTGGGCCATGCCAGGGTTGTTTGACATCCATACCCATTATGACCTGGAGCTGGAGGTTGCCCCTGGCCTGCCGGAATCCGTGCGCCACGGCACCACTACGGTTGTTATTGCCAACTGCAGCCTGGGGCTGGCGTTTGGCGCACAACGCAAGGACGGTACAGACCCGATCGTGGATTGTTACGCCCGTGTGGAAAATATTCCCAAGGAGGTCCTACGGGCAACCGCTGATCGAGTGGACTGGAAAAACCCGAAAGAGTACCTCCAGCACCTGAACCGCCTTAGCCTCGGCCCAAACCTAGTCACCATGGTACCCCACTCCATGCTGCGGATCGAAGTAATGGGTTTTGACGCCAGCATCTCCCGCGATCCGACGGAAGATGAGCTCAAAGCTATGGAGTCATTGCTGGAGCAGGCCATGGACGACGGCTATGCCGGCTTCTCAACCGATGCCCTGCCGTTCCATTACCTGGCCAACCAGCCCAACACCCGCAAGACCATACCCACGCAGTTTGCGAAATACCCGGAAATCAAACGGCTGACGGAGGTCGTGCGGCGCAAGGGTGGTGTCTGGCAGGCCACGCCACCAAAAGACAGCACGATAGACACCATCAAGACCTTTCTTCTCAGCTGTGGCCTGCTCCATGGCAAACCACTCAGAACAACGGTGGTGGCAGCCCTGGACGTACAAAGCAACCGCAAGATCGTGCGGCTGGCGAGGTTGCTGGCCCGGGTTCTCAATTCCCGTCTTTTGCGGGGTGACTTCCACCTGCAGGCCCTGGCCGCCCCCTTCAAGGTATGGTCTGATGGCGCCGTAACGCCGCTCTCCGAGGAGATTGAAGAACTGCGCATTCTCAATGAGACCGAACTGGAGGACCGTGAAGGCCGACAGAAAATCCTCAACGATCCAGCCTACATCGAATCATTCAAGGCCATGTGGATGAGCGGCAAAACCGGTTTTGGTCTCAAGCGTCTCAAACGTCTGGTACGCCTTGAGGATTACGCCTTCAACCGCACCCTGGCGGACATGACCATCGACGTATGCCCCCTGCAGGAATGGCAAGGCCATACCTTCGCCGATGTCTTCGCGCGGGTGAACGCCGCCAACGCAGGAAAAGCACTCGAAGTCAGCGATGCAGAACGGGCCCTGCTAAAAGACCACTTCTCCGGGGTGAAAGACGAAGGCGATTTCGTGCTGGCTATGCTGCGGGCGTTCGACCGTGATCTGAGCTGGTATACCGTGTCCGCGAACCGGAACGAACGCGTTGTCCGAAAGCTGCTGATGGACCGACAACTTCTGCCTGGCTTCAATGACAGTGGTGCCCATCTCACCAACATGGCCTTTTACGATGGCAACCTCAGAGCCCTGAAGCTGGCCTCGGACGGCGGCGACATTGACGTCGCGTACATGGTACGCCGTCTCACCCGTGACCCTGCCCGTGTATTTGGCGTCAAAGGGGGTGGCATTGAAGTGGGCGATCAGGCCGACCTTATCCTGATTGATCCGTCAGCTCTGCGTCGCATGGACCACAACAATACGGTGCACCGTCAGTACCGGGATGCCTTTCAGCACGAGCAACTGGTGAATCGCACCGACGGAGTCGTGCCCCTGGTCATGATTGCCGGTCATCCAGCGTGGCACGGAAAGGCGTTCGACAGTGCACTGGGCCAGAAAAAGATGGGCACCGTATTGGACACCACCTTCTGACACCTGCTCAGGCGCCATGTCAGAACGGGTTCCGTTTCGGGGCAAACGAGCTCTGTACGCACTAATTTGAATCACGCCGGGTTCAATCCAGGCTCTTACCCCATTGTCTGGCTACCGGCTCATCGCAGACGCGACCTCTACCTGATTAATTTTAAAGGGCTTTTGCTCAAAAGGCAGATTCAGGCATGGGTCTTGCCTAGAACTAGATGACATTAACCAGCGAACACCGGGCCCTTCGAGCCCCCAGAAAATAGAACACTATCTGGACAACGGCGTCCTCACCAACCTGACACTCGGGTTGTGTAGGCGCCGTTTTTTTATGCCCGGAAATAATCACCGTTGAATGAGGTAATCAAGAATGTCCTATCTAGTTCCGTCAGAGTTCGTCACCAAGATGGTAGACGCGGGTGAATCCAAGGTTCACATGTCGACCCGAGATACACTGATACGCGCGTTCATGGCCGGTGCTATTCTTGCGCTGGCTGCCGTTTTTGCGGTCACCGTTGCGGTGCAGAGCGGTAGCTTCCTGCTCGGAGCCGTGCTCTTCCCCGTCGGTTTCTGCATGCTGTACCTGATGGGTTTCGACCTGCTTACCGGGGTTTTCATGCTCACTCCGCTTGCCCTGTTGGATAGACGTCCTGGGGTTTCCCCTAGCGCCATCCTCCGCAATTGGGGCCTGGTTTTCGTCGGTAACTTTGCTGGTGCGCTGACCGTCGCGTTCATGATGGCGTTTATCTTCACCTACGGCTTTAACACGGAGCCTGGAGCCGTCGCCGAAAAAATTGCCGGCGTTGGTGAAGCCCGTACTCTCGGTTATGCGGAATACGGCGCGGCCGGCTGGTTTACCATCTTTATCCGCGGCATGCTGTGCAACTGGATGGTCTCCATGGGGGTGGTCGGTGCCATGATCTCGACCAATGTCGGCGGCAAGGTGCTGGCGATGTGGATGCCAATCATGCTGTTCTTCTTCATGGGCTTCGAGCATTCCGTTGTGAACATGTTCCTGTTCCCGTTCGGCATCATCGTGGGCGGCGGTTTCTCGGTGATGGACTACCTGGTCTGGAACGAAATCCCCACGGTGCTGGGCAATCTGGTTGGCGGCCTCGCCTTTACCGGTCTGACCCTGTACACCACCCACATTCGCACCGGCGCCAAGCGCCAGGTCTCCAAGACCGCCAGCGTCGATCGCGTGCCAGCCTGATTGCCCAATGAGCAATCGCCTGAAGGTCTCTGTGGGACAGTATTCCGACAGAGGCCGCAAACCCTCCAACCAGGATTTTCACGGCTGCACCATGCCCGCCGAGCCACGACTCGGGATGAAGGGCATGGCCTTCGCCATGGCAGACGGCATCAGCAGCAGTGACGTCAGCCACATCGCCAGCGAAACCGCCGTCAAAAGCTTCCTTGACGACTACTTCTGTACGTCCGAGGCATGGTCAGTCCGCAAATCCGCCGAACGGGTTCTGACGGCCACCAACTCGTGGCTACATGCACAGACCCGCAACGGCCCGTACCGGTATGAGAAAGATAAGGGTTATGTCTGCACCCTGAGCGCCCTGGTCGTGAAGGCCTCCACCGCGTATCTGTTTCACGTCGGTGACACCCGGATTTACCGGCTGCGGGAAAACGCCCTGGAACAGCTCACCAATGATCACCGGCTGTGGGTCTCCCAGCAAGAAAACTACCTGAGCCGGGCATTGGGGGTGGATTCACTGCTGGAAATTGATCACCAGTCATTGCCGCTGCAGGAAGAGGATATTTTTATCCTCGCCACCGATGGCGTTTACGAACACACCAGTGCGCAGCAGTTTATAAACATCATCACCCGATACTCATCAGACCTGGACACTGCCGCCAAAGCGGTGGTCGAAGGTGCCTATGACAGCGGAAGTGACGACAACCTCAGCGTGCAGATTATTCGCGTGGACCAACTGCCGGATCGGAAAACCGCAGAAATTTCCCGGCAGGTGGAATCCTTACCCTTTCCACCCATACTGGAAGCACGGCAAGCCTTTGACGGCTACACCATACTTCGGGAACTACACGCTACCAGCCGCAGCCATGTGTATCTGGCGCTGGATACTGAAACGGACACACAGATAATCCTGAAAACCCCGTCCATCGACCTGAGAGGCGACCCGGGATACCTTGAGCGGTTCCTGATGGAAGAGTGGATCGCACGGCGGGTGAACAGCGCCCACGTTCTCAAAGCTGGCATGCAGGACCGACAGCGCAATTACCTTTACACGGTGACCGAATACATCGAGGGCCAGACCCTCAAACAATGGCTGATCGACAACCCCAAACCAGACCTGGAAACCGTGCGAGGTATCGTGGCGCAGGTAGCCCGCGGGCTCTATGCGCTGCACCGCATGGAGATCCTGCATCAGGATATCCGGCCCGATAACATCATGATCGACACCAACGGCACGGTAAAAATCATCGATTTCGGGTCCGCCCGGGTGGCCGGTATCGTGGAAGCCACCACTCTGGAGCCCAACGAGATACCTGGCACCGCAATCTACATGGCACCGGAATACTTCATGGGTGAAACCGGCACCACCCGCTCAGATCTCTACTCACTGGGCGTACTCTGCTATCACATGCTGTCTGGTCGGTTCCCCTACGGCACCCAGGTGGCCAAATCCCGCACCGCCTCTGCCATGCGCAGGCTCAACTACACCTCCGTTCTTGACGATGACCGGGAAATTCCCGCCTGGATCGATGAGACCATCAAAAGGGCCGTGCACCCGACCCCGGACAAACGGTACCAGGAACTCTCGGAGTTCACATTCGACCTGAGACACCCCAACCAGACTTACCTCAACAAAAGCCGACCGCCACTGCTGGAACGCAATCCCGTAGCGTTCTGGCAATGCGTCTCGGCCCTGCTTGCCGGTGCTGTGATCTACTTGCTCAGTCGTTGAGACACAACGTGTTGCCAACACTGGCAGAACTCTAATACTGTTCAGATATGGACAAGAACACATCAACTCCCCACATCGCCTTTCTTTACCCTGGATACGCTGCCGAGGATGACTACCCTCGTCTGGCCGGAATGATCTCGACACCGGCAGAGGTGAGCGTCATACATACGGCGTTCGATGAAGATGCACATACCATTAAAGCACTGACCGAAATGGGAAGCCCGGAGCGGCTTCAAGAAGGGGCCGAGCAACTGAAAGATGCGAGTATGGAAGCCGTTCTATGGACGTCCACCAGTGCCAGTTTCGTTCGTGGCATCGACGGTATAGGGGAACAGATCGAGACGCTCGAAAGCCTGCTTCACATCCCGGCCTCCACCACGGCCATGGCGTTCGCCAGGGCCGTTACCGCCATCAACGCCAGGCGGGTCGCCATCGCGGCTACCTACCCGCGTGACATAGCCCTGCTGTTCAAAACGTTTCTGGAGCACTTTGATATCGAGGTAGTGCACATAACCTGTCGTGACATTATTACGGCGGCTGAGGTCGGCACGCTGGAGAAAGAGGCCGTGCTACAGTTCGCGACGGACAATGATCACCCGGACGCAGATGCGGTATTGATTCCCGATACCGCATTGCATTCCGCAGCTTGGCTGGAAGACCTGGAGGCAGCGGCGGGCAAACCGGTACTGACCGCCAACCAGGTCAGCTTCTGGGAGGGCCTGAGGCTGTGTGGCAAACTCACCCCGCAATCCGGCTTGGGCACCCTGTTCCGGGTGAACCCCTGGAACTAGGCCGTCTGTTTTCGCTGCTGCGTTACCACCAGCGCAACCCCGGTGATGGAGATAACACCCCCAATCATCGCAAGTACGCCCAGCCTTTCATCAAAGAGCCAGTATGCTTCCAGCGCTGTTACGGGCGGTACCAGATAGAAAAGACTGGCCACCTGCGAGGCCGCGCCGCGTCGAATCAGCCACATCAGTAGCAGTATCGCCCCGATGGAAACACCGAACACCAGCCAGACCATCGACCAGATCAACGGCTGAGCCCACACCACCTCACGGGCTTCAAACGCAAAGGCACCAACGGCGAAAAACGTTGCCGCAGCACTGTACTGAATGAACGTACCTGCGACGAGATCCGACTGAGTGCCGTTACGTTTCTGGTACACAGTGCCCAGAGATATCCCGCCCAGGGACAGTGCAGCCCAGAGCAGGGTCCAAAGCGGGAAATCAGAGGCGGAAGCCCCACCGCCGAACTTTTCCAGCAACACCAGTGTTACACCGACCAGG
>TARA_R110002096_G_scaffold6206_6_pt1 | contig 11080 bp, 10 predicted proteins | sample TARA_R110002096 | Tara Oceans TARA_R110002096 (sample SAMEA4397295) | marine metagenome | biome: Polar Biome; feature: [DCM] deep chlorophyll maximum layer (ENVO:01000326); material: water (ENVO:00002006), including particulate matter (ENVO:01000060) such as... | depth 35 m
TTCTCTGAGAATGCATACAACTTCACGGTGTATTACGAGAAGCATGACCTGTCTGCAAGGTTGCGTTACACCTGGCGTGAAGCGTTCCGTACGAATGACTTCGGTGGCGGTGCCAATACCAGCGGTAGCAGTACACTGAGTTTCCCTGTCGTTACCAAGGACAGAGGGCAACTTAACGGCAGCATCAACTACAATATCAACGACAACTTCCAGGTCGGTGTTGAGGCCGTCAATATTCTCGAGGAGAAGATCACTCAAAAGTGTGTGGTTGAAACCGGACCGACATGCTTCGTCGGCTATCCCGATCGAAGAATCGTTTTTGGCGTTAGCTACAGCTACTGATGCACTAGCGACAATCTGTATGCACCCTCATGGGTGCATGCAGCCCAAACCAAAGCCCCGGTATTGCCGGGGCTTTTTTTATTTGCACGCGAGTTGTTGCGACACGAAATAGTTGTGAATGTCGTCGAGGCTCGAAAATATCTGATCCGCAGCGGCGACGGACTCATCGTCACTGGCGGCACTCAAGCCAAGCACGGTCATGTTTGCCGCTTTGCCGGCACTGACGCCGACCGAACTGTCTTCAATTACGATACAGTCTTCCGGGGCAACGCTGTAGTGCCGTGCGGCAGCCAGGAATAGCCCCGGGTCCGGCTTCCACGAGCCGATTTCATAGGCGCTGAAGATCGCGTTTTCAAAGTGCGCGTAGAGTTTCGTTGTTCGCAGGTTGTCCTCAATTTTCGATCTCGGGCCGCTGGAGGCAACACAGAACGGCACGCTCATCGAGCGGATGAGACGAGGTGCACCTTTAACCGGCCGGAGTTGTGCCCGAAACGCATCTGACATGCGCCGTCTGAGTTCGGTTTCGAAGGATTCGGGCAGCCGGACTCCAGACTCGTTCTGCAGAATTTCGAGGCATGTAGCCAGCTTCATCCCGCGAAAACGGGCCACAGTTTCAGCCGCCGAAATCCGATGACCGTTTTCGCTCAGCATTTCCGCGAATACGTGGTTGCCCAGCATCTCGCTGTCAACCAACACGCCATCGCAATCAAATATGACCAGGCTAGCGGCCATGTCTCAGCTTGTAATGAGTTGCCATACGCCACGAATGCCCATCGACGTCGTCACGAGTGAAAACAGCAGGATGGCGAAAAGAACGATATTGGTTGCATGATTATTTCGATGTTCGCCCATCAGGTCACGCCGATTGCCGAGATAAAGAATACAGGCAACGGTCACCGGTAGTATAACGGCATTGAAGGCCTGCGAGATGATCATGACGAATACGGGTCGCGCTTCGAATATCGGCACAACCAGGCCGAGTAGCGAGATAATAAGCACGATGACGCGATATTGCGGTAACGTCATGTCGCGCGGTGTTTGCTTGTAGTCGCACAATAGCCACGGCAGCATCAGGACATTCGGAAACTGGGACGACACGCCCGCAGCCACAATGCCGACAACGAATATTGTGGTCGCGAACGAGCCGGCGAGCGGCTCGAGCAGGCCAATCATTTGCGATGCATTGTCGAGTCCCAGTCCTTCGATATACAAGGTCCCGGCTGCTGCAGCCATGATCGAAGCGCTAATGACAAACATCATCGCAACGGCAACGATCGCATCATTGCGCTGCTTGCGGCTGTCTGCAATCGTCCAGCCGGCTTCTTTTACCAGTGTCGTGCGAATGATAAACAGGCCCGAAAATACCGTTGTGCCGACCATCGATGCAATCACGAGAAACGGTCCGCGGCCTTCGTCCAGCGGCACCTCCGGGAGGCTCGGTAACAATCCTTTGAGGATATCGACCGGCGGCGGCATCAGGATAAAAAAGTTGAGTATGAAACATGCGGCCATGATGGCAACGATGACCGCCAAACTGCGCTCAAAAGCCTGTGTCGTGCCATGCCAGAAAATGAAATACACCAGCGCCACGAAGAAGGAAGCGAACCAGATCGGTTCGATTCCACCATCGATCAGTCCCTTCGACCATTCCGAACTGACCTCAGCCACAATACCCATCACACCCATGACACTGCCGCTGACTCCGGCAGTCAGGGCGACAATAAAGAAGATACCCACCAACGGGTGGATATGCCGGCGAAAAGCCAGCAGGGCGGTTTCGCCGCTAACCAGTGTCAATTTCCCGTAGGCATTGATCATGAAGTAGGTTGCCAGGCACGACGCCACAATAGTCCATAACAGCGACATGCCGTACGTTGCACCTGCCTTCGCCATGGCCGTAACGCTTCCGGTGCCGATATTGAAACCGAGCAGGAAAATACCGGGAAGAAACAGTGCCAGTGTTTGCGAGAATCGCTTCTGCATAGCGCATCACAATACCAGACTTGCTAAGCTGCGCTGGAAATACTGTCATACAATTCGCGGGTTCGAGGATTAACTGCAATGGAAGAAACCTGGCGCTGGTTCGGCCCTGATGACACCGTGACGCTCGAGCAGATACGGCAAGCCGGTGCGACCGGTATTGTCACAGCGCTCGATCACATACCGACCGGCGAAGTCTGGCTGCCAGCCGACATCGATGAACGCAAGCGCCTGATCGAGGAGGCCGGTCTTACCTGGTCAGTCGTCGAGTCTGTTCCGTTGCACAACGACATCAAGACCCGTAGCGGCGACTACGGCCGTTGTATCGACAACTACCAACAAAGCATTCGCAATCTTGGTGCCGCCGGAATACATCGCATTTGCTACAACTTCATGCCTGTCGTCGATTGGACGCGCACGAATCTGACTTACGAGCTAGCGAATAAATCCCAGGCGCTGCGTTTCGAAATGACCGACTTTGCGGCTTACGATCTGTTTGTACTGAAGCGCGATGACGCGAAAGACAGCTACAGTGCCGAAGTTGTTGCTCGAGCTACCGAAAGGTTTGACGCTATGTCGCCGGAGGCGCGCGCCGCACTCGAGAAAAATATAATCGCCGGGCTGCCAGGTGGGGAGGGCAGCTACGATCGCGACGGAATTCGCGCGGAAATAGAACGATTCTCCAGGCTTGGCAATGACGGGTACCGCGCAAACCTGATCGCGTTTCTACAGGAGATTATTCCTGTGGCCGAAGCGGCCGGAGTGGTTCTGGCAATTCACCCGGACGACCCGCCATTCTCGCTCTTTGGGCTGCCGCGCGTGGTATCTACTGCCGACGACGCGCGTGCGTTGCTCAAGGCCGTGCCGAGCCCGGCGAATGGCCTGACGATGTGTGCGGGTTCTTACGGTGCGCGCGGCGACAACGACCTGGTCGCAATGATTCGTGAGTTTCATGACCGCATCTACTTCGTGCACTTGCGAAATATCAAGCGTGAAGATGACGGGTCGTTTTACGAATCTGAGCATCTGGATGGCGACAACGACATCGTTGGTATCATCAGAGCCCTGCTTGAGGAGGAACAACAGCGACACGGGCTGCCACCAGGACGTAGCAGGATTCCGATGCGACCGGATCATGGCCACACGCTCGGCGAAGAGAAATCCGATGCGCGTGTGCGACCTGGATATTCATACGCCGGCCGTATGAAGGGTCTAGCCGAACTGCGCGGTGTCATTCACGCCATTTCAAGCATCGAACGATGAATATCCTCTGCTAGAATCGCGTGATCATCGCTATTGCAGGACCCATCCGTTATGACAAAGCTGGCCGCCTTTAATTTTCAGAGCTGGATCGACGAGCACAGACACTTGCTTAAACCGCCGGTCGGCAACAAGCAAATCTGGGAAGATACGGACATGATGGTGACGGTCGTTGGTGGCCCGAACCAGCGCACCGATTTTCATGACGACCCGGTTGAAGAGTTTTTCTATCAGCTCGAAGGGGACATGGTGCTGAAGGTTTTCAATGACGGGAAATTTTCGGATATTGTTATTCGCGAAGGCGATATTTTTTTCCTGCCAAAGCACGTCCGGCATTCCCCGCAACGACCGATGGCCGGCAGCGTCGGGCTGGTGATTGAACCCAAGCGACCGGACGGACTAAAGGATGCATTCGAGTGGTATTGCTTCGAATGCGATAGCCTGGTTCACAGGGTCGAAGTCGTGTTGCAGTCGCTGGTGCGTGATCTGCCACCGCTGTACGAGTCGTTCTACAACGATGAGGCAGCGCGCACCTGCCCGGACTGTGGCGCGCTACACCCGGGCAAGGAGCCACCCGATGGGTGGGTGACCTTGCCAGCAAAAGCGGAAGCTTGACGTGCAATATGAACCGACGCTGGCCTTCGCGAGATCGCAGGATTCCGCCGATCCGCTGCAGTCGTATCGAAACAGGTTTCACTTGCCATCGTTGGGGACACCGCAGCTGGTGTACTTCACGGGCCATTCGCTGGGGCTGCAACCGAAGTCGGTCCGGGCCGCCGTTGAACTCGAACTGGACGAATGGGCGAAGTACGGCGTTGAAGGGCATTTCCACTCAACCAATCCCTGGTATAGCTACCATGAGCTGCTGACACCACCGATGGCAGACCTTGTCGGGGCGCACGAGTCCGAAGTCGTTTGCATGAACTCGTTGACGACGAATATCCATTTGCTGTTTGTCTCGTTCTATCGCCCGACAAAAACGCGTTACAAGATCATCAGTGAAGCCAGGATGTTTCCATCGGATCGGTACCTGCTCGAAACGCAGGCGCAGTTTCACGGCTTTGACCCTGACGACGCAATTATTGAAGTTGCGCCCAGGCAAGGGGAACACCTGATTCGCGAGGAAGACATACTGGCGACGATCGAAGCGCATGCCGATGAGCTTGCCCTGGTCTTTTTTGGCGGCGTCAATTACTTCACCGGGCAGCTTTTCAACATGCAGCGACTGACCGAAGCGGCGCATGAGGTCGATGCACTGGCGGGCTTCGACCTTGCACATGCTGCCGGCAACGTGCCCTTGGCATTGCACGATTGGGACATCGACTTCGCGGCATGGTGTTCGTACAAGTATCTGAACTCGAGTCCCGGAAACGTTGGCGGTATATTTGTGCACGAGCGTCACGGCAAGCGTTTCGACCTGCCGCGATTTGGCGGCTGGTGGGGGCACGACAAGTCCACGCGATTTCAGATGAAGAGCGGCTTCCAGCCGATGGCCGGCGCCGAAGGCTGGCAGCTCAGCAATGTACCGATTCTTGGCATGGCCGCGATGAAAGCCTCACTTGAGATGTTCGCAGAAGTCGGCATGCAGGCGTTGCGGGACAAGAGCCTGAAGCTGACGGGGTATCTTGAATACACAATCGGCTTATTGAGGTCGGAGTTTCCTGACGCAGACATAAGCATCATTACGCCCGGCGACCCCGATGAGAGGGGTTGTCAGATTTCGATGGATGTCGCAGGACGTGAACGCAAGCTCTTTGACGACATGCTTGCCGCTGGCGTGATTGCAGATTTTCGTGAGCCGTGTGTCATTCGTATGGCACCAGTACCGCTCTATAACTCGTTCGAAGATGTATTTAATTTTGCAACGGTGATGCGTGAATTGTTGGCGCGGGATCAGGACTGAATGGCACAACGAAATTTTACCGTCGTTGGTGGCGGGCCTGTTGGAACCTTGCTGGCTATAGCGCTCGCGAGACATGGATACAAAGTGGGTTTGTACGAGGGACGACCCGACTCACGGCAAACGAGCATTTACCAGGGCAGGTCGATCAACATTGCCTTATCGGATCGAGGTTGGACATCACTGGATAGAATCGGCATCGGCGCTGACGCAAGAAGTCATTCGATTCCGATGTACCACCGGGCTGTACACGATATCAACGGCAATCTCACGATGCTTCCGTATGGCAAACAGGGGAATGCAATCTGGTCGGTATCGAGAAGCGGCATCAACGAGCAGCTACTGGATATTGCCGATTCTGAAGAAAATATTTCGACCTACTTCGAGCATCGTCTCGTCGACATCGATTTTGCGACGGCGTCAACAAAATTCTCGCGCATCGATAGCGACGAGCTGCTGGTCAACGCGGATTTTGCTTTTGGCGCTGACGGCGCAAACTCGAAGGTCCGCCGTCTTGCACACGACTTGCCACGATTCAGCTACAGCCAGACCTACATGCCACAAAGCTACATCGAGTTGAATATTCCGGCCAATCCGGACGGTACACATCGTATCGAAAAGAACGCGTTGCATATCTGGCCGCGCAAGGACTTCATGCTTATCGCGTTACCCAATCCCGATGGCAGCTTCACCTGTACCTTGTTTCTGAATTACGAAGGCGAGCCGTCGTTTACAGCGCTCAGGGAGCGTGCCGCGGTGCAGAACTTTTTCGAATCAAATTTTGCCGACGCCATGGACTACCTGGAGCGCCCGGTCGACGTGTTCATGGAAAAGACGGCGGCACCTTTGTTTCTCGTCCACGTGTTCCCATGGTCATTTAATCGCAAGGTTGGCCTGATCGGTGATGCGGCTCATGCGATCGTGCCTTTCTACGGCCAGGGCATGAACAGCGGTTTCGAGGATTGTGCCGCTTTAAATGAATTGATCGGTGAGCTCGGTCACGATTGGGATGCGATTTTTCCGGCCTATGAGAATTCCAGAAAACCCAATGCCGACGCCATTGCGGAATTGTCAAAACGAAACTTCGTGGAAATGAGTGACCTGTCCGGTGATCCCCGTTTTCAGCTGCAAAAGAAGATTGAAGCGAAATTCAGTGAGCGTTACCCGGAGCTGTGGACGCCACTTTATTCGATGGTGACATTCTCCCCACAGATCCCGTATTCCGATGCTCTGCAAACCGGCGATGAACAAAAACAGATCATGGAGCAGATCATGGCACTGCCCGGGGTCGAAGAGGACTGGGACAAGCCGTACGTGATGGACCGTCTCCTTGAGCTGGCGACAGCGGCGTTTGGCCCGCAAAGCCAGGCGCAGGCTAAACGATCTTCAGGCTGTGCGACAGATTCTTCGTGATCATGTAGTTAAGCAATCCTTCGGTACCGCCTTCGCGACCGTAGCCACTTGATTTAACACCACCAAACGGGGTTTCGGGCAGCGATGCTTCAAGCGTGTTAATGGAGACATTGCCAGCCTCGATACCTTCAAGCATCTGATCGACATAGTCCGCGCGATTGGTGAACCCATAGGCCGCCAGACCGTAGGGTGCCGAGTTCGCTTTGTCGATGGCCTCGTCAAGTGAAGAAATTGGGTTGATAATGGCCAGTGGCCCAAAAGGTTCTTCCTGCATTACGCGTGCGTGATCGGGAACATTGGCCAGTACGGTGGGCTGGAAGAAATAGCCCTTCTTGCCCAGCCGCGAACCACCGGTTCTGACTTCTGCGCCTTTTTGCCGGGCGTCTTCAACGAGGTCAGACAGTGCACCGACTCGGCGGTCATTGGCCAACGGGCCCATTTCAACATCCGGGTCAACACCGTTTCCGACAACAGTCTCGGCGGCGCGACGCACGAAAATCTCCAGGTACTCCTCGAAAATACTTTCGTGCACAAAAAACCGCGTAGGTGAGGTACAAACCTGGCCTGCATTGCGCATTTTGCGAACGGCACCGCTAATTGCAGCAGCCTTAACGTCAGTGTCCTCGCAAACAATGACCGGCGCGTGTCCCCCCAGCTCCATCAACACCGGCGTCATGTGTTGTGCGGCCAATGCAGTGAGGTGTCGGCCCACTTCAGTTGACCCGGTGAATGCGACGAGCCGCACGCGATTGTCCCGGATCAGGTGATTGGAAATATCAGCCGGTGTTCCGAAGACAAGGTTCAGTACCCCTGGCGGCAGGCCAGCTTCGTGTAATGCGCGCGCAATGTGCAGTGCGCCTGCAGGTGTCTCTTCCGCTGCTTTGAGAATGATCGAACAGCCTGAGGCAATTGCACCGGCGACTTTGCGGCACGGCTGGCTCATCGGAAAATTCCACGGCGAGAATCCGGCCACGATGCCGATGGGTTGGTGATGCACGATATAACGAACGCCCGGTGCGCTCGGAATGACTCGGCCATAGGTTCGTGTTGCTTCTCCGGCATCCCATTCGAAAAATTCACAGCCGCGGATGACTTCCAGCTTCGCCTGCTTAAGCGGCTTGCCGTGTTCGGCTGTAATCGCAGCGGCTATCTCGTCCTGGCGCTCACGCATGATTGCCGCGGCCTTGTCGAGAACTCGGGCACGTTCGCCGGGCGATGCGTCGCGCCAGACTTTGAAGCCCCGGGCGGCCGAGTCAACTGCATCATCGAGGTCCCGCCGTTCTGCGTGCGGGAGCCTGCCGATCTCCTCTTCAGTGGCGGGATTAAGGACCGGCAAGTCGCTGGCCGTCTTGCGCCACTCGCCGTCAATGTACAGATGTAGGTCGGGATAGGTACTCATCGCGATGCCCAGCTCATGATCGTGTGTGCAGGTTCACAGACTGCGAGTGTTCGTTCAAGTGCATAGTGTGGATTCCAGGTAAATCTAAAACGAAATCGGTTGAGAATGCTGTTCAAGCTTGCTGATGACGCTCATGGCGGCAAGCGCTGAGCTGCGAGGATTGTCGGGCAGGGCATTGCCACGAATTTCGAAACTGAAGCTGCCGAATTCGCCGCTGGCGCGAATTTCATGAATGTTTGCGTCGATGCCGGGATCAGCGACAAGCCGGACCTCGGTATCATCGAAGCCAATTCCAGCGAGTGCAACAGCGGCCGCAACATTGGCATTCCGGGGATACTCGAGGGCGGCGGTACGCGCGCTCCCCTCAAAATGTGTTGCGGCGCCGACCTCAAGACTATCGAGGTCAAGCCGACGTTCTGCGGGCGACCCTTTCCAGCCTTGCGGCGGCTTTCGCCCGACATAGGTAACACTTTGCAGTTTGCCGACACGCGATGCCTGCAAGCAATCCAGCGCGCCGATTGCACCGCTGGCGAGATGCAGGCACGCGTCTCCTTCGCGCGCGGCGCGCTCAAGACTTGCGTAGATATCGGAGTCTGCCAACGCGCCGAGTGACACGGTTATCAGGTCTACGCCATTGCGCAGAATTGCCGGCCCGAGCGATTGCAGCGCGGCATGACCTGCACAGTCGAGCATGACGTCGATATCGCCAGGGAGGTCTGCAATATTGCTGACGCAGTTGAATTGGCCGGCAAGTGTCCCCGGGTTCTGCAGGCGTTCCGGCTTCAGTAAAAGTGCCGCGACGGTATGCCCGCGCTCTATCGCCTTGTCCCGAACATACGAACCAATGGCCCCGGTGCCAATAATTCCGAGTTTCATACAGGCTCCCTTGTTGGCATTATTGCAATCGTCGCTGCAGGCTGCTCGCGCGCAGCAACACAGTATACTCGACCGGTGCGAATGCAGAGATCATCTTTACAGGGGCCAACACTATTAAATATTCAAAACTCGATGCAAAAGCCTATGCGCGTGCAAACATGCGCGGAATCTGGGCGGCTGCGCTGAACCCATTCAGCGACGACCTGACGCTAAACGAGTCAGGCCTGCGCGCCAATATTCGTCACTGGATTGACGACCTGGATATCCAGGGGCTTTTTATTGCGGGCAAGCAAGGCGAGTACTTTTCAATGAGCCTTGCTGAACGCAAGCGCAATTTTGAACTTGCCGTAGAAGAGTGTGACGGCAAGGCAGGCGTTATCGTGTCGGTATCCGATCAAAATTTCGATACCGTGCTCGAACTGTCGAAACACGCGCAGGATTGTGGCGCTGACTACATCGTCGTACACGCACCCGTGCTGAGTTTCATCCACGATCGCGGCGAAGTCCTGTACCAGTATTACAAGGCGATCTGCGACCATGTGGATATTGGTATCGCCATGTGGAGCCATCCGGATTCAGGCTACCTGATGCAGCCCGAGGAGTGCGAACGAATCGCCGACCTGCCAAATATTATCGCCATCAAGTATTCCGTGCCGCGTGAGATGTACGCACGATTGACGCAGTTGGTTGGCGACAAGATTCAGGTATCGACCTCGCTGGAAGACGACTGGCTCGACAATATCGAGGAACTGGGCTGGCGACTCTACTTGTGCTCATCGCCGCCGTATCAACTGCAAACGCAAAATGACAAACGGATGCATGAGTACACACAACTGGCATTCGCGGGCAAGTTCGACGAGGCACGGCGTGTGCGCAACAGCCTGGACCCGGTGCGCGATGCCATACGGCGATCAAAGCCGGCGGACAAGCCGCAGGCCTTCGGCAAGTACTGGCAGGAGTTACTGGGTCAGGTTGGTGGGCGAGTTCGGCCGCCAATGCTCGAGTTGAGTGATGCCGAGAAGGGGGCTATCCGCGAGGCGTTCGAGACCTGCGGCTTATCACTCTAGTCGCTGCGTTCCGTTTTACAGTTTGGCGCTGTTGAGATAGCGGTTGCGACTTTCATCCGCCTGCCTGCGCAAATCTTCCATCGCTTGCCGGTGTGTCAGGTCAAGCATGGATTCGAGCAACCGGCGAAAATGCTCACGCATAGCACTCCTGGCCGCATCGGGGTCACGCGTACGCAATGCGCTCAGGATACTGTCGTGTTCACGGCCGACGGCAATCTGATCGTCGCTGCAAATAGAGTCATACACCGCTTTGACCGGCGCAATTTCGTCGCGCATTTTCCAAAGGCTTTCTATGACAAACAAAATGGCAGCATTGTTGGACGCTGCAGCGATGGTGCGGTGAAAATCCTGATCGGCCGCGTCGCGCGCCGCTTCGTTTACCGACGGCGCCGACATGGTATCGACATGCCGCTGCAATAGACCAAGCGTCTCGTCGCTCACTTGTTCGGCCGCCAGCGCCGCCGCTTCGGATTCGAATAAGGCCCGTGCCTCTGTTAATTCAAATGCGCTGATTTCCGGAAAAGTATATTCGTGGTCGGGTACGGCCTGCTCAACGTATACGCCGGAACCGGTCTTGATTCTAATTCTGCCCAGCGCCTGCAATGCGATTTCGGCTTCGCGAATCGTTACGCGGCTCACGCCGTATTGTTCAGCGAGTTCGCGTTCCGCCGGCAAGCGACTGCCCTGTGGGTACTTGCCGGCGTCTATTTGCTGCGCCAGCATTTCGGCAATCTCATGGGAAAGGGGTCTGGATTTCACATTCCTTTTCGGCACGGCAATCTACATGAACTATCGACAGCATTCATGTATACCAATTTTCTCAAATATTAACACCAATTTTTT
>TARA_R110002096_G_scaffold186367_3_pt1 | contig 11079 bp, 12 predicted proteins | sample TARA_R110002096 | Tara Oceans TARA_R110002096 (sample SAMEA4397295) | marine metagenome | biome: Polar Biome; feature: [DCM] deep chlorophyll maximum layer (ENVO:01000326); material: water (ENVO:00002006), including particulate matter (ENVO:01000060) such as... | depth 35 m
TCCGTTGCTGCCGGAGGCCGAGGAGGCTTTCGCTGATATAGAATTATTTATCAAGGAAATCGAATCAAAAAAGCGCGAGCCAGAGGCGAGTCAGACCTGAACCTTGCCCCGCAGGGCTTTGGTTTTACCTTTCTGTGTTTTGCGGTCAACCCGTTTGCGCCGGGCAGATTTTGAGGGGCGGGTAGCGCGACGCGCCTTTTGCACTTTGACCGCCTCCAGTATCAGTTCTTTCAGGCGCTCAAGTGCATCCTCCTTGTTCAGCTCCAGCGTACGGAATGACTGGGCCTTGATGATGATAACGCCTTCCTTGCTAATGCGCTGATCCTGCAGCGCCATAAGACGCTCCTTGTAGAACGGCGGCAAGGCGGAATTCTGCACATCGAAGCGAAGATGCACCGCCGAGGCTACTTTATTGACGTTCTGACCACCGGCGCCTTGGGCCCGGATCTGGGTGATTTCTATTTCCCACTCAGCGATTTCAACAGCATTGGATATTTTCAACATAGTGCAAGGATAACAAATCCTGCAAACCGTAACCTGACATACCGGCGATTCAGTAATACAGTGGAATCAAAGAACAGCAGCTCAGGAATTTGCATGGTTCAGGCTTTCAGGTATGCCTTCATTCTGGTTTTCTCGTCACTTGTGCTGGGTGGTTGTGCGAGCAATCAAAACTTACAACCCGGCGTAGCCTCACTTCAATACTCACCTGTTGAGTCTGCACCCGGGTCTGAGAAGGCTGCAAAACTATGGCAGGCCTTTGAACGCTATCAAGGCACGCCTTATCAGTACGGCGGCACAACCGCACGTGGCTTTGACTGCTCAGGATTCATCACAACTGCGTATCGTGAAAGCCTGGGGCAAAAACTGCCGCGCACAACCTCGCAAATGCTGCGGCACGGTGACGTGGTGCATCCGGACGACGTTAAGCCAGGCGATATAGTATTCTTCCGAATCGCAGGAAAAGACCAGCATGCTGGCATTTATATGGGCGACAACCGCTTTATCCACGCATCAACGTCCTCCGGCGTCATAATGTCGGAACTGAACGGTTACTACTGGAAAGACCGTTTCTCTGGCGCACGACGGTTTGACTGATTCTTCTGATTAACGCTACAGACTGCCATTGAGTGCCAGGTGAAGCGCGATGGCCGCCATCATCACACCAATTACGCCGTCGATAATCCGCCACGCCAGCGGGCGTGACAGAACCGGCGCCAGTGCGGACCCACTCCAGGCCAGCAAACCAAACCACAGAACAGATGCGCTGCTGGCGCCCGCCACAAAGGTCGTCGCGTTTTCCTGCTGTGCGCCTACCGCCGGAATCAGCAACAGGGTATCGAGATACACCTGAGGGTTCAGTAATGTCACTGCCAGCGTCGTAAAAAGAACGCCTTTCAGGCTGCGACGTGATACCTCTCCTGCTTCAAGTGCCGCCCTGCCCCGGCTGGCCCGAACAAAGGCCTGAATCGCCAGCCAGCCGAGAAAAGCCACCCCGAGCCAACGCAGGATTTCCAGTGCCTGCGGCATGGCCATCAAAGCCGCGCTGACCCCGAACATGCCAAGTGTAAAAAGGGCAATATCCGCAGTCATACACAAAACGGCCGCCCACCAGTGGTGCTCACGCCGGATCGCCTGGCTCAGCACGTAGGCATTCTGCGCCCCGATAGCAACGATAATACCGCCGCACACAATCAAACCCGTCATGTAACTTTCAAGCACCGCTCTTCGCTCCATCTTTGATGCCCCAAGAATAGCCGCTTGCCGCTATACTTGAAATTCATATTCATAATGACGCATCACTTTTACTTATGATCGATTACAAATTGCTGGAAGCCCTTGCCACAGTTGTCGAGACTGGTGGTTTTGAGCGCGCAGGCGCTGTGCTTGGTCTGAGCCAATCCGCCATTTCACAGCGCATCCGAACCCTGGAAGTCCGCATCGGGCAACCGGTTCTGCTACGCAGCCCTGTTCCCAGAGCCACACCGGCGGGGCAGCAACTGCTGAACCACGTTCAGCAGGTTCAGCTGCTTGAGAGGGATCTGGCGAAATCGCTTCCCACTCTCTCCGAGCCGGCTGCACGGTTACGCATCGCACTCAATGCTGACAGCCTCGCAACCTGGTGGGCAAGCGCCATCGGTGAATTCTGCCGGCAGGAAGCGCTGCTGCTGGATATGGTGGTCGAAGACCAGGACATCGCACTGCGCAGAATGCGCGAAGGTGATGTGGCCGCCTGTCTGTGCAGCAATCCACAGCCGGTAGCCGGGGCACGCTGCGTTCCGCTTGGCACCATGACCTACCTGCCTCTGGCAACACCTTCATATAAAAAGCGGTATTTCAGCCAGGGCTTTAATGAACAAAGCCTGCAGACAGCGCCTGCAATCGTATTCGGGCCTAATGACCAGTTGCAGCACCGGTTTCTGGCTCAGAGTGGCTACCCGGGTGCCTTCCCGTACCACCTGTGCCCTTCCTCTGAAGGATTCGTGAAACTGGCCTTGGCCGGAATGGGTTATGGCATGATTCCGGAGATTCAGGCCCGGTCAAAAATCGAGATGGGACATCTGGTTAGCATTGCGCCCGGTCAGTCTCTTGATGTTGGGCTTTACTGGCACTTCTGGCGTCACAGCGGAGGGGTTATGGAGCGGCTAACGACTGCATTAAAAGCCGCGCACTCTTAATCCTGACTTTTGTCTTTGGGTCGCACACTGATGCCAAACCATTCAGGAAACCGGAGCAGGCAAAACAGCGCCGCCATGTCGTAAACGCCGTGCCAGACCATGACCAGGAGAATGCTGTCGGTTAATGCATACGCCAGCCCGAGCACCAACCCGAGGCTTGTGGCGATGACAAAGTAAGTAAAAGACGCGTAATGCACCAGGCCAAAAAGCACGGATGCAGCCAACACTGCTGTCGTGGTATCCGTATGCACAGCCAGCCAGCCCTGCACAGCGCCTCTGAAAAGGAGTTCTTCGCCTATACCGGCGAAAACCGAAAGCAGAAAAAGAACAAACCAGGAATAACCCGAAGCAAATCTGTGCAGGCCGCGCATTTGCCTGTCGAGGTTATTCGGGAACAGGCCGGGAATTTGAGTGAGTAGTAATAGCGCTCCGTAGGTGCACAGGGCACCCAGCACGCCATAGAGCACACTGGGTAAAACTCCGTCTCCGGAGATCTGTACAGGAATACCCACGATGAGGATTGCCAGTAGCCCGACCACCCCGATTCCACCCTGGAAGACCAGGGCGGTAACCGGAGAAACTTTCGATTTACGCTGATTATTCAAGGATATCTACTATTCAAAAAGACCTTTCACAGCGAAAAGGTCATCATACTTTGGCGCCTGTTTTTGCGCTTTGGCCTGGAAGGTTTTCATCATGTCCGTGGGGCGGAACATGCCGGCCTGCCAGGCTGCCATGTACTTCAGGCTATCCGCCACAGTGTGGTCACGGCTGTAGTTCAGCATCTCTTTACAGCCAGTAACCGCAAGCGGTGAGTTGGCGGCGATCTGAGCGGCAATGTCCATAACGCCTGCGATTAAAGCGTCCTGGTCTGCGTAGAGTGCATTCACAAAACCAAGAGCTTTCGCTTCCTGCGCAGAGAATTTACGACCGGTGTAAGCCAGCTCACGCACAACGCCTTCCGGCATCAGTTTGGGCAAACGCTGAAGAGTGCCCACATCCGCCGTCATACCGAGCTCGGTTTCCTTGATTGTGAAGTACGCGTCCTCTGTGCAGTAACGGCTGTCGGCTGAACACACCAGATCCAGAGCACCACCTATGCAGCCCCCCTGGATGGCCGCCAATACCGGCAGACGAACGTTTTCCAGAGACGTCAGAGTATCCTGCAGCTGCAATACGACGCGGCGCAGGTTTTCTGCCATACGGCCAGGATCACCGCTCATGGGCACAGCCTTGGAGTCTGTAAAGACACCAAGATCCATCCCTGCAGAGAAATGCTTGCCTGTGGATGACACCACAATAACCCGCGCATCGGTGTTCGATTCGATTTCCTGCATGCACCTGGGCAGCTCAAGCCAGAAGGCCTTGGTCATGGTATTCATCGCTTCCGGGCGACTGAACTGAACATGGGCAATCTTGTTTGTAACGCTGACAGAAAAACTTTCGTAGGTGGATAACTCGGACAAGGCAAGGCTCCTTTGGTGATTTTTAACTCTTTGCGCCAAAAGTACCGTATGCAGCCTCATCCCGCACGCAAAACCCACACTTTTCAGGAAAGCAAAGAATGTCGTTGGAAATTCTGAGACATGCACTCACGCCTTTTACTGCGTGCTTTTATTCAAATCCAGAGACATGCGGTATTTTGCCGGGGACAGGCCTATGTGTTTAGCGAAAACCTTCGTGAAGTAACCTTCGTCGCTAAATCCGAGCTGATAGCTTATCTGGCTGATGCTTTTGTTTTCATGTTGAATTAACTCACACGCATGGTTAATTTTAAACTCCATGAAAGCGTTTGCAGGAGATTTGCCAGTGAGTTTTTTATACTTTCTTGAGAAATGAAATTTCGAAAGGTTAAATTCCGCTGCAATTTCTTCCAACGAAAACTTCTGCCCCAGGTTGTCAGCAAAAACCTTATTGGCGCGCTCAACCAGCAACTCTGGTTTCTCTCTTTGCTGTTCCAAGATGACTGCAGCCTCACACAACCAGGCGCGCAGTCCAGCCGACGCAGCGGCCAATGAAGACACACTGCGGCACTGTTGATTCAAGCCTAGAAGTATACGCTCAAAGCCCTGAATCTGGCCCAGACTCACCCCGATTCGCACAACAGGCTCCTTCCGAAACCCAATCAGATTATGAATCGTATTCGCATCTGACTTTTGCATATGCGCCCAGTAGACACTCCAGGGCTGATCAGGGGCTGCATAATAATAATGAGGAATATTTGGAGGGATCCACCAAAGACTACCAGGCCCAATCTCGTATATTTGCTCCAAACTGTCGCCAATCTGAAGATATCCGTGGCCTGATGTCACATAGCCAATCAAATGCTCATCATGTTCTGATCGCCTCATAAAATGCCCCACTGCGCGGTGATAAAAACCAGCAGCAGTGAGCAAAAAGTTAGCAAACAACGGATGAAACGAGTCCTGACTATCGTTCGGATCACGCAAGTCCAGCCTGCAACTTCCAGTTGACAAGGGCCAGTTCGAGAATGCTGACATAACAATTGACCTGTTTGAAACGATCTACATATCAACACCGTTTGCGATTACGGCTTTACGAGATCATACCAAAAAGAGAAACCTGACTCCATGTTCATTTTTTAACCACCATAAACCTGATTTGGTAGCCAGGTCACAAGGGGCTTGTAGATTAAAACCAGTATTAGCGCTGCAACCTGAAGCAATAGAAACGGCACAATTCCTTTGTATACGTCCGCAGTTGTTATTTCTGGAGGTGCGACTCCTTTGATATAAAACAGTGCAAAACCGACGGGTGGCGTAAGAAACGACGTTTGTAGGCAAATAGCGAATAAAATCGCGAACCAGACTGGATCAACTCCAAGGGAAAAGACGACCGGTGCGACCAGCGGTAAAATGATGAGCGTTATCTCAACCCAGTCGAGAAAGAAGCCCAGAATAAAAACAATCAGCAAAATCGAAAGTACCACGCCTGTCTCACCGAACGGCAACCCGACAATGACATCACGTATCACATCATCACCACCCAACCCGCGAAGTACTGATGCAAAAATGGTTGCTCCGACAAAAATGGCAAAAATGAACGCCGTTGTTCTGCTGGTTTGATACAAAGCCCGCGAGAACATATTCAAATTGAATTTCCCAAACGCAACCGCCAGTAGAATCGTGCCCAGCACACCAACAGCCGACGCCTCAGTTGTTGTGGCAAATCCAGTGAAAATAGACCCGAGAACGGCGAGTATCAACGCCATCGGTGGCAAGACTGCAATCAACACGTCAAGCAAAATCCTGAAACTGAACTTTTCCTTGGCCGGAATCGGTGGGGCGAGATCTTTCTTTATCCAGGATGCAATTACAATAAAAAGAATATACATCACGCCGAGCATTACCCCGGGTATCAACGCACCCATAAACAGCTTTCCAACCGATGCCTCCGGCGTTCCTAGCCGGTCAGCCATAATGACCAGCATAATACTGGGCGGCACCAGAATGCCCAGCGTTCCCACAGAGCATGCCGTGCCAACGGCCAATGACTTGTTGTATTTCGCGTCAAGCATTGGCTGCAACGACAAGAGCCCCAGCATAACGACCGAAGCACCCACAATGCCGGTAGACGCCGCCAGAAGGAGACCGACAATAACGACGGTTATGGCATAACTACCTCTCATGCCTCCCATCAACCGAACTAGCGAATTCATCAACCGCTGCGCTATGCCAGAGCTGTCCAGAATGATGCCCATCAGGATAAACAGGGGTAATGCCACCATAAGTTCATTGGCAACGACAGCGTATATTCTGCCCGGCAACACGCCGATTGTACCTTCCCACGTAAACCACAAATCTGCGTTAAAATACTCAACAAGGGAGTACCCGATAACTGCAAAGAGAAAACCAACAGCCGACAGCGCCCAAGCAACCGGCAAGCCTGCCAGAAGCAGGACCATAAAGCTCGCAAACATCAAGATAACAAGAATTGGTTCCACAAGGTTTCCTTTACGCTATTTTGCGAGGCCAGTTCATAAGCAATGTACAAAGCCGTGAAATACGGGAAAGCAATGCAACAATCACCATGGTCATGCCAACCGGGATGATTGTCTTGATAATAAAGCGGTTCGAAAGCCCGCTTGGAGAGGCTGCGCCCTCGCCTCGCTCCCATGAACGGTATGCATATTCAAAAAGATTCTCGGTAACGATGTAAAGCACGGGAAAGAGGAGAAAGACAACCAACACAAGTTCGACCCACGCCTGAACTCGCAGCGGAAACTTTTCGAAAAGAACATCTACACGAACGTGCTCGTCAGTCACCACACTGTATGCCATCGTGAGCATCATACCCGCACCGAACAGGTGCCATGAGAGTTCCTCCAAAGCTATAGAGCCGGCATTCAGGAAGAAGCGACTGAAAACGTTTAGAAGAACAACAAGCAGAGTCGCTACCCATAGCCAGGAAAAAAAGCGACTGGCTGTAATAATGAATGCGTCAACTGTTTCCGAAAACCTGTTATGCGGAAGGGTAGATCGAGGTTCGGTTGACAAGCTTTCGAGCGGTGAGTCGATAGGTCGCTGATCAGAAAAATGCGCCATGCAGTATTCCTCAAATCAAACATGAGCCCGGGAAAGCGATAGCCTTCCCGGGCCTCCATTTTACTTTTTGTCAGGAGAGAAAAACTCTCTTGGCAAATACCCCTTGTAATGCCATTCCCCGAAGAGCTCCATCCACTTTTCCTGGCTCTCCATAACGGTTTTGAACATCTCGTCTTTCGCCGCTACGTCCGCAAGAACGTCCACACTGATCTCCTGAAATGTCTTCAGCAGCTCGTCAGGCAGCCGACCAACCGTTACACCCTTGCTCTTGAAAAACTCCAATGCATGGGCGTTGCCGAACTCACTTTCAGAATAAGCCTCCAGCACAGTTGATTTACAAGCCACTTCGATCTGGGCTCTGGCCTTGTCTGTCAACCCGCGCCACGCTTTGTCGTTTACCAATAGATGGAGGGCTGTTGCACTCTGGTGCCAACCCGGCATGTAGTAATACTTGACGATTTCATGCATCCCCAGAACCGGATCTGCTGCGGGCGAAGAAAACTCCGTCGCGTCAATTGTGCCACGCTCCATGGCTTGGTAAAGGTCACCCGCAGGTATCAGGTTTACAGAAACACCCAAACGCTCTAGAACCTGTCCACCAATGCCCGCAAATCTCATGCGTAAGCCCTTCAAGTCTTCGGCAGACTCAATCGGTTTACTGTACCAACCCGCACCTTCCGGCCCGACAATCCCGCACAACAACGGGTGCACGCCGTAGGGTTCATAAGTTTTCTCGAGGAGCGCTTTTCCTTCTCCGAAATAGTGCCATGCCAGATATCCCGGTGGCTCCAGCCCAAAAGGAACACCGCCCCCGAACAGGTTGAGCACAGGCATTGATCCGGCGTCATAGCCTACCCAAGTGTAGCCCGCGTTGTACTTACCCTGCGAAACCGCGTCGAGAATTTCAAACGCCGGTATCAGCTCTCCTGGTTCGTACAGCTTGAACTGAACATTATTACCTGAGATATCGCCAACCGTTTTCGCCATCTTGGTTACCGGAGTACCAATGGCCGGAAGATTTGACGGAAATGCAATTGGCACCTGCCAACGAACACGATCTTGCGCAAATGCTGCCGATGTCATGGCCAGGCCAGCAAAAAGTGCCGCCAGCTTGAACGCACGCTTCAGATGCCTGCTACTAAGAGCTTTATGGTTGTTCATATTATTTCTCCAGGTATGTGTTTTTGTTATTAGCTTTCTCTAATGACTACTTGTTGCTGGGAAAATGCATGGAATAGCTCGACAACTCAGATGGCTCCGGCCAGCGCTGAGAATAGGTTTTGATTTTTGTGTAAAATCTGACTGCGTCTGGCCCGAACAGATGTCCGTCACCAAATTTTGAGCGACGTAGCCCACCAAAGTTGTGATACCCGGCAGGAACAGGCACAGGCACGTTGATGCCGATCATCCCAGCTTCAACAACTTGGCCAAACGTGTGCGCAGCAAACCCGTCACGGGTGTAAATGACCGCGCCGTTGCCAAATTCGTGAGTATTGGTAATTTCGATAGCCTGTTCCAAGCTGTCAGCACGAATAACACCACGTACAGGCGCAAACACCTCCTGATTGTAGAACTCCATGTCGGTCGTAATACCGTCAAGCAGGCTGGGCCCGAGATAGAACCCGTTCTCCTTGCCTTCAATTGACAGCCCACGCCCATCAATCAACAACTTGGCACCTGCCGCAACGGCAACTTCAATAGCCTGCTCCGCCATGTCTTTTGATTGCTGGCTGACGACGGCTCCAAAATCAGCATCCGGGGAGTCGTAGCTGCCAATCTTTAGCGCGTTGATTTTCGGAATAATCAGCTCGATCAGCTTGTTTGCAGTTTCCTCGCCCACCGGAACCAGCAAAGAAATAGCCATGCACCGCTGGCTGGCTGAGCCATATCCGGCAGTGACGAACGCGTTCGCTGCAGACTCCAGATCCGCGTCCGGCATCACCACCATGTGATTTTTACCGCCGGTAAACGACATCACTCGCTTATTATACTGACTGCCTTTCTGGTAGATGTACTCACCAATCGGAGTTGAGCCAACAAAGCTGACTGCGGCAATTTCCGGATGCTCAAGAATGGCGTCAACAACTTCACGATCGCCATTAACCACGTTCCAGACACCGTCGGGCAGGCCCGCTTTCTGGAACAACTCACCCAGTTTCATCGCGCTTGAAGGCACTTTTTCTGAAGGTTTCAAAATAACGGCATTACCGCAGGCAATCGCCATGGTCGCCATCATAAGAGGTACCATCACCGGGAAGTTAAAAGGCGCGATACAGCCAACCACGCCGAGAGCTTCACGAGTGGAAAAAACGTCAATACCGCCGCCTACGTTCCGCGAGTACTCTCCTTTAGTCAGATGTGGCTCATTCGTCGCGAACTCCACCGACTCAACCGCACGGCCTATTTCTCCTTTCGCATCTTCGAACGTTTTGCCATGTTCCAGACCGATAAGCCGCGCCAGCTCATCCGTGTGTTCAAGCAAAAGCGCCCTGAATTTGAACATCACATCAATGCGTCTTGCGTGCGAAAGACCCTTCCAGGTTTTACCCGCCGTTTTTGCCACGGCAACTGCAGAATCCAGAGTGGCGCTATTCGCATAGGCGCATGCATAGAGTTTTTCACCGGTTGATGGGTTATAAACAAACCCCTCTCGATCACCGCTCCCGTTTTCAGTTTTTCCATTAATAAAATGAAGTACCTTGCTCATATTCATCACCACTATTTCAAAAGTTGGAAGTAAACAGCTTAATCACCGACGAGAAATCCATAACAGCATCGCCGGGTGTTTGTTGCATGTGCAAAGCCAGAAGACTTTTGGTAACAGAGGCAACAGGAACGGATGCCTGATATTCTGCGGCACTTGCAGTAGCGAGATTCAGGTCTTTGAGCATCAGGCGTAACTGGAAACCCCCTTTAAACCCGTTGCTGGATGGCACCGCGGGATCTACGCCTGGCCAGGGATTCCACTTCGAAACCATGAAGTTTTGCCCAGAACTCTTGGTAATGACGTCAGACAATACAGCTGGATCGATACCGCTTTTCATACCGAATGCCAGGGCTTCGGCCGTTCCAGCCATCAGCACCGCAGCCAGCATGTTGTTGCAAATCTTCACGGATTGGCCGGCCCCATTTGCACCAACGTGGAAAATTGATTTCCCCATTGCGTCAAATAGCAGCTTGCATTGATTAAACGCGGTCTGATCGCCCCCAACCATAAAGGCCAACGTGCCATTTTCAGCGCCAGCAGTTCCACCTGATACCGGTGCGTCCAACATGGATAGCCCCTTTTCAGAGGCATACTCTGCAACGTGACGAGAAGTGTGAGGAGAGATGGTGGAGCAGTCGATAAGAATGGTGTTCGGACTAACAGCGTCTATAAGTGCTGATTCACCCATGTAAAGATCTTTGACATGTCGATCTTCGGGCAACATGGAGATAACAACTTCAGCGCCGGTAACTGCGTCAACGGCACTTGTCGCCTCCTCTGCTCCAGCTTCAACCAACCGGACAAGAGCTTCGGGGTTCATATCAAAGGCCCGGACAACATAGCCGGCCTTTAAAAGGCGACGCGCCATTGGACCGCCCATATTACCCAGCCCGATAAAAGCAACTTTTTGCATTTTACAACCTCGGCGTGATTTTATTTTTGAATGCCTAGTTGGTTTTTTACTCCAACTGATCGTCATCCATTCAGCCACAGGCGCGCCCAGTCTCACAGATCCACAATTGCTCTTTATAGGTAAATTATTGCTCCCTGCGTCACCCGACACTTCCAAATATTGGTCGGAAGCGTCGGGTTTATGCCTATAAGAAAATGCTTTGCTTTTCATCGGCCA
>TARA_R110002096_G_scaffold189191_11_pt1 | contig 11078 bp, 5 predicted proteins | sample TARA_R110002096 | Tara Oceans TARA_R110002096 (sample SAMEA4397295) | marine metagenome | biome: Polar Biome; feature: [DCM] deep chlorophyll maximum layer (ENVO:01000326); material: water (ENVO:00002006), including particulate matter (ENVO:01000060) such as... | depth 35 m
TGTCAAAACACACTTCGGCCCGGTAATCGGGGTGGGCGCGCCAGGTCGTGTCATGCAGCAGGCAGGCGGCCTTGATCAGCCGCAATTCCGCGTCCGAACAGTCCTTGAAGACCGGCAGAAGGAAGTTGTACAGTTTCTTGCCGAAACCCGGCATCCTGGCCATCGTCAATTCGGCGGCGCGTGCCGCTTCGATCAGTGGGTCGCGGCGGCGCAGCCGGTCGGGCATCTGCTCGTACAACAATCCCTCGCGGATGCCGTAGGACGACACATCGATCTCGCGCGGTTTGAAACTCTGGATCAACTCGCGCAGCACCTCACAGGCCAGCGGCACCAGTTCCATGCGCTCGGCCCCGGTTCCGGTGCGGGCACGCATGATGGCGATGTCGCCTGCCGCGATCCAGTCGAGCGTTGCCAATGCCGATTCGGGTGTCATGCGGTATTCATGCAGCACGGTCAGCGGATAGCTTTTGCGTTCCATGTCCAGCCGGGCGATCACCCGCCACGAGCCGCCGACAAGATATATCCTCTCGCCTTCGGGCTTGAACTTTTCCTTCAGCTTTTTCAGTACCCTGGCGATCAGCGCGCGGCGCTTTTCGGGGCCACCCTCGACCTGCTGCAAGCGAAACGGACCCAAGGGCGAGGTTTCGCGCAACCCGACCTTGCCGTCGCCCACCCGCGCCAGTTCCATCGAGTTGCCGCCGATGTCGCAGACGATGCCCTTGGCCTCGGGCCAGCCCAGCAGCACGCCCTGGGCTGACAGACGTGCCTCTTCGCGGCCGTCGATCACCCACAGTCTAAGCCCGGTTTCGGCCTCGACCTGTGCTGCGAATTCGGGGCCGTCCGTGGCCTCGCGCACGGCGGCAGTGGCGATACAGGTCAGCGGCGAAATTCCCATGCCGTCGGCCAGCAGCGCAAAGCGTTTCAGCGCCACCAGCGCGCGGGCCTTGCCGCGCGGGTTCAGCCGCCCGGTTTCGGCCAGGCCCTGGCCCAGCCCTGCCATCAGCTTTTCGTTGTAGAAATAGGCGGGGCTGCGGGCGGCGCCGTCGAACACCACCATCCGGACCGAGTTCGAGCCGACATCGACCACCCCGACCCGGCTGAGGGCGCGCATCGATGGGTCGTCAAACAGCGGGCGGCCGAACGGGCCGGCCTCATCCCGTGCCATGTCGGTAAAGATGTGCGCGGTCGGGTCGGTCATGGCAGCCTCGGCTTCTGTTTTTCGCCACCGACCATGCAGGCCGCGACGCGCCGCGTCAACGCATAAGCGAGCGCTGTCAGGTGGTCGCATCGTCGCGGCTGTGCGCCAGACGCGGCACATCCTTGGCCCCGGCAGTTCCGCGCCCCGAAAGCGATGGATTTTCCATGAAAAATCTGTGGCAACTGAACGGATGTTCCCCCACCTGCGGCAAGAACCGCTGGTAGCTGCCATCGGCGCGAAGCACCCAGCTTTGCGCCTCGTCTGCCATGTTCGCGGCCATGATCTGGCTGACGATCTGCGCCTTGACGGTGGGGTTGTGCGCCTCGATCAGCGTCTCGACCCGCCGCGTCAGGTTGCGGCCCATCCAGTCGGCCGACGAGAAGAACACCCGTGATTTTTTGGAAGGCAGTCCGTGACCGTTGCCGAAACAGACAATGCGTGAATGTTCCAGAAAACGCCCGACGATGGATTTCACGCGGATATTCTCGCTCAGGCCGGTGATGCCGGGGCGCAACGCGCAGATGCCTCGCACCACGAGGCTGATCCTCACGCCCGCGTTCGAGGCCGCGTAAAGCGCGTTGATGATGTCGGTTTCCACCAATGCGTTGACCTTGACCCAGATCTCGGCCGGGCGGCCCGCCCTGGCGTGCGCGGCCTCGGCGGCAATCATCTCCAGCAGGCGAGGCTTCAGGCTGATCGGGGCAATGGCGAGGTTTTCAAGCCCCTCGGGCTGCACATAACCCGACAGGTAGTTGAACACCTTGGTCGCATCGCGTCCCAGCGGCCCGTCACAGGTGAAGAACGAAAGGTCGGTGTAGATCCGCGCCGTGATCGGGTGATAGTTGCCGGTGCCGTAATGGGTATAGGTCACCAGGTTCTCACCCTCGCGCCGCACGACGGTGCTGATCTTGGCATGGGTCTTGTAATGGATGAAGCCGTACACCACATGGGCGCCCGCGCGTTCCAGCCGCCGCGACTGGCGGATGTTGGCGGCCTCGTCGAAGCGGGCCTTCAGCTCGACCAGTGCCGTGACCGATTTCCCCGATTCCGCCGCCTCGCACAGCGCACTGACGATGGGGCTGTCATTGCTGGTGCGATACAGCGTTTGCTTGATCGCCAGCACATTCGGGTCGCGCGCCGCCTGTTCGAGAAAGCGGATCACCATGTCGAAGGTCTCGTAGGGGTGATGCAGCAGCATGTCTTTCTGGCGGATTGCCGCGAACATATCGCCCTCATGGTCCTGTACCCGTTCCGGAATGCGCGGGGTGAACTTGGGCCAGAGCAGGTCCTTGCGTTCGGGTAGCACCAATTCCTTGAGGTCGGCGATGCCCAGCAGGCCGCGCACCCCGATGACATCCTCATGGGTGACCTGCAATTCCTGCATGATCAGATCGCGCAGATCGGCGGGGGCCGAGGCGCTGATTTTCAGGCGGATCACCCCGCCCCGGCGGCGGCGTTTCAACGCGGTCTCGAATTCCCGCACCAGGTCTTCGGCCTCGTCCTCGACCTCGAGGTCGCTGTCGCGCAGCACGCGAAAGGTGCAGTGCCCGCGGTCGGTATAGCCGGGAAACAACATGTTCAGATGCAGCAGCAGCAACTCTTCAAGCGGTAAAAAGCGGTTTTCGCCGGGCTTGGCAGGCAGGGCGATGAACCGTTCGATCTGCTGCGGGATCGGCAGCAGGGCCTGGAGCGGGCGTCTGTCGGTCGCGCGCTCCAGTTCCAGCGCAAGGCAGAATCCGGCGTTGGGGATGAAGGGAAAAGGGTGGGCCGGGTCGATGGCCAGCGGCGACAGCACCGGGAACACCTTGTTCAGAAAGTGCTTTTCCAGGTGCTTGAGGTCGCCCTGCGTCAGCTTCGACCGCGTGACGATGGTGATGCCTTGCGTGTCCATCTCTTTTTTGAGCTTGCTGAACACCGTCAGTTGCGACTGCATCAGCCGTCGCGTGTCTTCGTTGATCAGCGTCAGTTGTTGTGCCGCCGAACGCCCGTCCTCCGAGACCGAGGTCTTGCCGCTGCGCTTGATCGCGCGCAGGCCGGCCACGCGGACGGTGTAGAACTCGTCAAGGTTGGTGGCCGAGATCGACAGGAAGCGTAGCCGTTCCAGCAGCGGCACAGCCGGGTTCGACGCCTCTTCCAGCACCCGCCAGTTGAAGGCCAGCCAACTGAGTTCGCGGTTGAAATAGCGTCCGGTGCCGGTGATGTCGGCCTCGGCAAGCCGGACAGGTGCCGGAAACGGGGATTTGAGGAAATCTGCCTGGGTCATGGATGTGACCTGTGCGCCGATCTGTGCGCCGATCTGTGGCGGTCAACGAAATGCGGGCTGTGACGGTTTTGCATCGCGGATCATGTCCTTTCCAGCAGGCTGGCGGCAAGGGGGCGCGTCACCGCCGTCCCCCGCGCCAGGGCCTCGGAGTCAAGCGCCGCGACCAGCGCGCGGGCGGCGTCAAAGCTGCGCTCCATCCGGGGCAGCAGATAGGCGATCAGGGCGGGCGAAACCGCGATCTGGCGATCGGCGAACAGCTTGACCAGAATGGCAGACAGCAGCGGATCGTCCGGGGCCGCCAGCCGTGTGACACCCGCCGCCTGCACCCGGCTGGCAAGGTCGGGCAGACGCAGACCCCAGTCGCGCGGCGGGCTTGTGGCGGTCATCAGCAGCGTGCCCGCCGACGCCATCAACAGGTTGTGCAGATGAAACAGCGCGGTTTCGGCACCCTCCGTATGGGGCAGGGCCGCACAATCCTCGACCACCACCGCGCCGCCCGCCGCAAGCGTCGGCAGGTCAGCGGCCCGCATTGCCGCTACCGAAACGATCCGCGCGCCCGAGGTTTCGGCCCAGACATGCGCCAGATGCGTCTTGCCCGACGCGGGAGGTCCGATCAGCACCAACTTGCGCTGCGGCCAGCCTTGCGGGTGCTCCAGCGTGGCCAGCGCCGTGGCATTGGCCGATGAAATGAAGAAATCGCCGCGCCCCAGCGCCGGGCGAAAGGGAAGCTCGAAGGCCAGTTGCTGCGTCATGGCGGCGTCCCCGCGTTGTCGTCGGGGCCCCGCCCGACCTGCTCCTGGTGAAGGCCGCGATACAGCAGGCTCAGCCGGTAGCGATCCATCCCGAAGCGGGCAAGGACACCGATGCTTGCCGCCACCGGCACAGCAACCAGCATGCCGACAAAGCCAAATCCCGCACCGAATGCCGACAGTGCGAACAGCAGCCAGACCGGGTGCAACCCCACCGAATTGCCGACAAGGCGCGGCGTGATGACATTGCCTTCCAGAAACTGGCCGACCACGAAGATCCCCGCGACAATGCCGATCGCCACCGGGTTGCCCCAGAACTGGAACAACGCCAGCCCGATCGCCAACGCCCCGCCCACCAGTGCGCCGACATAGGGAATAAAGGTGATTGCCCCGGCAATCACCCCGACAATCAACCCGAAATCCAACCCCGCCAGCATCAGCGCCACCGCATAGAACGCCCCCAGTACCAGGCAAACACTGATCTGCCCGCGCACGAAGGCGGCGAGAACAGCGTCAATGCGCCGGGCCAGGTCGCGGATCACCTCGGCATGGTCGCGCGGCAGCATCGCGTCGATCCTGGTGATCATGCGGTCCCAGTCGAGCAGCAGGTAAAACGCCACAACCGGCACGACGACCATGAAGACCACTGCGTTGATCACGCCCAATGCCGAGGTGAACAGCGTCTGCGCCAGTTCCGCCCCCCGCGCGCGAATGGTCTCTCCGATCGAAACCAGCGTCTGGCGGATCACGCTCTGGTTGTCGAGAAGCTGTGGAAACTGGGTGGTCAGGTAGGCCTGGAGCTTGCGGAACATCTCGGGCGCGACGTTCAGCAGCGCGTCCAGTTGCGCCGTTAGCGCCGGGATCACCGCCAGCATCAAGAGCACCGTCACCATCAGAGCCGTCAACGAGATGACGGTCGTCGCCGCCACACGGCTGAGGCCGAGCCTTTCCAGCCGGTCCGCCACCGGGTCGAGAAAATAGGCGATCGCGCCGCCAACGATGAACGGCGTCAGCACATTGCCCAGAAGCCACAGCACCGCGAGGAATACCGCGAATGCGATGCTCCAGTATTTCACCTGCTGTCCGACGGGTAATGCCATATTCGCCTCTGATTGCCCTCCCAAGAGATTGCCCATCCCCCGGCCCGCTGCAAGGGGCAGGGCGAAAAAGCTTTCAATTCAGGAGGCCTTCTGCCTCATTCACCGGCAAACGCGCAATCTTGGCCGGCTGGTTCTGCATCGGGATGATGAGATCATCGCGGCTGGGGCGCACAAGGTGAAATACTTGATCGAATCGTATGATACCTGCGGGATCGTCGCAATCGTAGTTGCAGGATGTTCCAAATGCCAGCGGCAGTTGTTCTTGTGCCGATGGCAGCTCCGTCCAGGGTGATCAAATAGACGCTCGGCGAACGGGATGGCGTAGTCCGTGCGCGGATACTGACGGCGCGAACCGGGCCGGTAGCCATCTGTTTCGGGTTGGTTTGCGCCCATCGCAACTCGAAAATCAAAATATCGTGTCATCCCCGGTTTTCAGCCGGATAAATCTTGACTTGTATAAAATCCAGCCTTCCGCCATGGTTAGCGCAAAGCGTGCTGAATTGGTGGATGCGGCCTGACTGTGAGTGGAAATGACAATGACCATACCACGGTCATGCCCACCAGCCTCGTTCACGAACCGTGGCGAAAGGCCGTCGCCTTTCGGTGCAATGGGCTTTGTGCGCGAGAGGTGCCACCACGTCCGGACATGAGCGACCGGGTAAACGTCTGGCGAGGGGAGGTTTTGTTCCGCAAAGGTTCAGTGTGAAAATGTTGCATGAGGCCTCCACGCTGACCGTCTGGATTGTCCTTCCCGAAGGAGAACCTGAGCCAGGTCCTGCCAGATTGTTGCATCAACTCAGCGCTGACCCGCGCTATGAGATTGCAGCGCTGATTTCTGCTCCTCGCCCGGAAAATACGATGTCCGGGCTGTTGCGCGCTGTCCTGGATCTGGAAAAGCGCCTGTTTCCGCCGCGGCTGCGCTATCCCGCAACACCCCCCGGCTTTCCGGGAGGCATTGTTCAGCAAGTGTCGCTTGCGGTGGTGAAAGCCCGGGCGGATACGGCGGATGTGATTGTCGATTTCACGATGAACAGCAATGTCGTGGCCCTTGCCTCGCGGGCGCGTCTGGGGGTGTGGCGTCTGGATGCCTATTCACCGGCGGCGGGGCTGGAAGCCACGATGCGGCGCCGACCCGTCGTCGATGTTTCGCTTTACCGGTTTGACGGGGCTGCACAGTCCGGAATTGCCGGGGCCGCCTATGACGCAAAAAAACTGGCAAGCCATACCCAGGCCTATCTGCGCGAAAAATCGGTGCAATTGATTGTCGCGGAACTGGCAAAGCTGAGCCAGGGAAGGCAACTGCCCGACACCCCATTCGATCCGCCCGGATTTGACCTGCCTGACACCGCTGCGTTGCGGCGCTATTTTGTCAACAGCTTTGCCGTTGGCCTGACCCGGCTGTCCGCGCGTATCCAGCGCAAGCGGGGGCTGACCCCAAACCGCTTTCGGCTCTCGGTCGGGGCCGGGGATGTCCTGAGCTTTGATCCGGCGGGCGTTTTCGAGACCACACCACGCCGCAATACATTCTGGGCAGACCCGTTTTTGGTAAACCAGGAAGGCAAGACCTGGTGTTTTTTCGAGGAGTATGACTATGCGACGTGCCAGGGGCAAATTGCGGTCGGGCAGTTGACGGACAACGGCATTGAATATGTCGGATCGGCGATGCGCACCGCCTATCACATGTCATTTCCTTATATTTTCCGCCATGGCGAAGACATGTTCATGATCCCGGAAACCGTGGCCAGCGGCCGTATAGAGGTCTGGCGGGCAACGGATTTTCCCACGGGCTGGACATTGCATGCCACCGCGATGGAGGGGCAGCGTGCCGCCGACACCACCCTGACCCTGTACAACGGCGATTGGTGGTTGTTCACCAATATTGGGCATGACGGTTTCGGCGACAACTGCAATGAGCTTTGCATCTTCCGCACCAGTGGGCCGGATCTTGCCTGGATGGAACCCCACGCCCTGAACCCCGTTGTCATCGGCGCAGACCGGGCCCGCAACGCAGGCCGGTTGTTCGAACGGGGAGGAAAGCTTTACCGCATGGCGCAGGACAATTCAGGTGGTATCTATGGCTACGGTCTGAAAGTCATGGAGATATCGGTGCTGAATCTGACCGACTATTCCGAGCAGTGCATCCGCCACATCACGCCGGAGTTCCGCGAAGGGGTGATTGGCTGCCACCACTTTGACACGGACGGCGAGCGCTTTGTCATGGACATGTTGCGGCCCTGATGTCCGGCCCCGATCTCCGGCCCTGACCGCGGGCCCTGATTTCCGACGCTATTCTGCCTGCGTCGCCCGTCGTCCGATTTCGCCGGGTCGGGCAGGGGGCCTATTGCTGCTTGCCGACAAATTGTTCGAACGGCATGCCGTGATCGGACAGGGCGCGCAGCACGCCTGCCCGGAAATGGCTCTCGTCGAACCGGGCGGCGTGTTTGACAAGGTCTTGCGGTGGCAGATGCTCCAGCCCTTCGGCCTCAAATCTCGATACCGCCGCTTCAAGGCTCGCGGCGGTCTGGTCGGGAAACAACAGGCCGGTGCGGCGGTCGATCACCGTGTCCAGCACACCGCCGCGGCCATAGGCAATGACCGGGCGGCCCGAGGCCATGGCCTCGACCGGCAGAATGCCGAAATCTTCTTCACCCGGAAAAATCAATGCCTTGCAGGTCGCCAGATAGCGTTGCAACTTGTCAAAGGGCAGATGGCCGAGAAAACGGATGTTCTTGCGTGCGCTCCGGGCCAGCAGGCGCTCTGTTTTCGCCGGGCCACCGATCACCACCAGTGGCAGGCCCAGACGGTTGAAGGCTTCGATCGCAATGTCGGGGCGCTTGTAGGGTGCCAGTTCGCCAGCCCAGAGGTAAAAGCTGCCACGCTCATCGGCTGACGGCACCGGGGCAAAGTCTTTTACCGCGACGGGGGGGTGAACCACCTGCGCCTCGCGTCGCCAATAGCTGTTGATGCGCTTTTCGACATGGCGGGAATTGGCGATGAAGCCGTCAACCCGCGCCGCACTCGTGACATCCCAGATCCGCAGCTTATGGGCCAGATGGGGCATGACCGCGCGGGTCAGAATTCCGGCGCTGCGGTTGTAGACATGGTACTGATCCCAGATATAGCGCATCGGCGAATGGCAGTAGCACAGATGCAGCGCATCGGGCGGGGCGATAACGCCCTTGGCGGGCCCCGCCTCGGAGGAGATCACCAGATCGAACCCGGTCAGGTCCAATGCTTCCAGCGCCTTCGGCATCAGCGGCAGATATTTCTGGTACAGCCGGGTCGCAAAGGGCAGTCGGGCAATCGAGGTGGTGTGGATCTTGTGCGTCTTGATCAGACTGCTGGTGCGGGCGGGGTCAAATACATGGGTGAATATCTCGGCCTGAGGGAACATCCGGCACAGCGCCTCAAGCACCTTTTCGCCGCCGCGCATGCCGATCAGCCAATAATGGATGATCGCCACACGGGGTGCGCGCGGCGAGCCGGAAAGTTTTGGCCCCGCACCTAGTGGCCCCGCACCTATTGGCCCCACAACTTCGGACCCCGAGACCGGCGGGCTGACCGGACCGGCGAAACCCGACCCGGTTGAAACGGCTTTCCGCGGGTCAGTAGTATCCGTAGTCTTCATAGTTTTCCTCTGAACTGCGCCGACTGTCCACTTTCGAGAACACAATTCCGTCGACGCCGATCCGGGCTTCGCGAAGTTGCGCCAGCCCGTCGCGGATGGCGGTGCGATGGGTCGAATCAAAGCCGATCACATAAAGCCGCTTGTCGACCATCTGCGCCAGCGTCAGCGCATCGGATACCGCCAGAACCGGCGGGCTGTCGACGACAACGACATCATAATCCAGCTTCAGCTCTTCGATCAGGGGCACCAGCCAGGTGAGGGACAACTCGTCCGCGCCGTCGCTGAAGGCCTGGTGCGGGGCGAGCACGTCAAAACCGTGCCCGGTGTCATGGTCAATGGCATCATACAGCTGACATTTGTTCTGGATAAAATCAACGAATGTCAGCTTTTGCTTCAATTCCAGCGTGCTGGCCAGGCTGGGTTTGCGCAGGTCACAATCGACGATGATGACGCCAAGCCCGCTTTTGGCCGCCATATGCGCAAGTGCGATGGCCGCCGTGCTTTTGCCTTCACCGGGGGCCGAAGACAGCAATATCACGCTCTGGCTGCGCCTTTCGCTGAAATCGAGGGCCGAGCGCAACTGCCGCGTGCGTTCGGCGTAGGGGCCATAGGGGGCGGCTTTCAGGTGGTCCAGGATGCGCCGCGCCGCTTTCGTTTCGACAAAGGGCATCGAGGTCAGAACCGGCAGGTTCGTCGCGGCTTCGACCTCGCGGACCGAACGAAAGGTGGTCGGTGTCATCTCGTTGAAGAAGATGAAGGCGATCGTCGCGGTTCCGGCGACAGCCGCGGCAAAGATCGCAAACAGTTTCGGGCGCGGGGCCGAGGGAATTTTTGGCGTCACCGCCCGGGCGATCAGCTTGGCATCGGGCAGTTGCATCTGCTGCTGGGTCTGGGCCTCTGTCAGTCGGGTCAACAGCGCGTCATAGGCCGAGCGGGCGGCATCGGCCTCGCGCTCCAACTGGCGCAAGCCAAGGCCGGATTGCGTCATCCGCGACACGTTGCCTTCCAGCAACGTGATGTTCTTGCGCAGGTTATCCTCGCGTGACGCGGCGATCTCGAACATGCTGCGCAGCAGGGTCAGCGCGTTGCGCACCTCGGTTTCCATTGCGGAACGAACTTCGTTCAGCGCGTCGCTGATTTCAACGCGCTTGGGTTGATCGGCGGCAAAACTGCGGGCCCAGACCGCATCGCGGCTGTTGAGATCCAACTCGCGGGCGCGCAGGCTGTTCATCGTGTCCGAGGTTACCAGCGACGCGCCCGCCAACAGGCCCCGATCCTTGACGACCGATGTCAATTCCTCCAGCCGGGCCTGCGCCGTCAGCCGCTCGGTGCGGGCATCAATCAACTGGCTGTTCAGTTGCGCCAGTTGCTGTGTGGCATTTTCAAGCGTGCCACCGTCGCGCAGCAGATTGGCCGAGGCAAAGTCGGCCACCGCACTTTCAGCGGCCTCGACATCCTTCCGCAACGTCGCAACCCGGAGTTCCAGCCATTTTGTCGCCTGTTTCACAGCGTCCTGACGGCTTTCCAACTGGGTCTCGATATAGGTATCCGCAACGGTGTTGGCCAGAATGCGCGCCAGATCGGCGTCGCCGGCTTCGGCGCGGATGGTGATGACAAAAGAGACGTTTTCGTTGAATATCCGCAGGCTGTCACGGATTTCCTGCATCAGCAGGGTGTCTTGCAACTCATCTTTGCCATCCGGTGCCAGCGCCGTCAGAGGCGAGGGGGCACCGGACGAAAAGCCCGGCAACATCGCCTTGATACCGCCCAGAAAGGATGTCGCCCGCAGCGTGGGGTCAAGCTGCGCGATCGCCGCTTCGGGCAACGCACGGCGAACCTTGTTGAGCAGAATGTTGGAGTTCAGAACCTGAATCTCGCCATTCACGATCTGTTCAGACGGGTCCACACTGGCCACGACAGCTTCTGACGCGGTGACGCGGGCCTTGCGGGGATCAAGGATGATCTTGGCCTCGGCGGTGTAGGTTGGCGGCAACAGCCGCACCAGCAGATACACCGCCACCGCCACCGACAGCATGACCCCGAGGATCAACCTGCGCTTGCGGAGCAAGGTGCGCAGCAGCAGCCGCAGATCGAACGAATCCGGGTCCGTCGTTTCCGTGCCGTATTGTGCTGATGGGGT
>TARA_R110002096_G_scaffold138378_7_pt1 | contig 11073 bp, 12 predicted proteins | sample TARA_R110002096 | Tara Oceans TARA_R110002096 (sample SAMEA4397295) | marine metagenome | biome: Polar Biome; feature: [DCM] deep chlorophyll maximum layer (ENVO:01000326); material: water (ENVO:00002006), including particulate matter (ENVO:01000060) such as... | depth 35 m
TCAGGCGCGGCTGGGCAAAAAACCGCCCGAGGTATGCCAGCGGATTGGTCGCCGGGCGGCGCGCGCGGCTGATCTGTTTGCCATTGCCCAGCCGCAACACCCAGAAGGTGACCAGCAGCACAAACCCGAGGGCCCCGGCAATCAGAAAGGGCAGCGGCTCCCACAACTGGCGCAACCAGACGCCCAGAAGCGGGCCGACAGCCCAGGGCGTGGCCGCATAGACCATGTTCAGCGACTGGCTGCGCCCCAGGTCCGACCGCTCGATATAATCCAACACATAGGCGTTAAAACAGACGAATGTCGTCGCCGTCGCCCCGGCGTTCGCCATGATTGCCAGCGGCACGGCCACCGGCCCGCCATAGGCGGCAAGCATCGCCCCCACGGCATAAAGCAGGGCACCGACGGTATACATCCAGCGGCGCGGCAGAAACCGGGTCAGCCACGGCACCATCAGCCCCAGAAACAATGACACCAGCCCCGCCACGAAATAGGCGCGGCTGACGTTTTCCGCATCGCCCAGGGCATCATAAACCGTGAGGGGCATCACCGAAATCAACATCCCTCGCACCGACGCCTCAAGCCCCGCCAGCAGCGCGAAATCCTGCACTTTGGGGGCACGGCTGTGCGTCAGGTGAAGGGGAAAATATTTGTTTGCCATGATATCTACAGGCTGTTGATGCGACAACCCCGGCTCCAGGGTCTTGACCCTCAACGACAAAAAGCGTCGATTCCGACAGATGGTCTTGAATAATTCGGTCGGGCCAGCGGGTATCGCCCCGACATCCGGTCCGGCCCCTCGACAGATGGTCCGTGCGGCGCAAAGACCGCGACGCAAAACACCGTTATCTTGATTTTCCCAACAGCAGGATCAGCCGCGCCCGCGCCTCGGGCAAGGGGCGGCCATTCAGCAATGGGCCCAACTCGCGGGTCAGGAAATGCCCGGTGATTGCAAGGCCCTGGCGCAGTTCATCGGGCGAGGCGGTCCCCTGCCCCAACAGGCATTGCGGCAGCGCAAACAGCCGGTCCGCCCAGTCCCCGGCCCCACCGCGGCTGACGGCGCGCCCGGTTCTGGGGCTGACATAGGCCAGATCGTCGCGTGCGCCGGTGACCGCACAGCGCCCGAGATCAAGGCCAAAGCCCATTTCTTCCAGCAACAGCAACTCCCACCGCAGGTATTCAGGCGGCCAGTCGGGGTTCGCCTCCAGCGCCGCCAGCAGCGCCATTGTGGCCCGCCAGAGCTGCGGATGCGGCTCTCGTTCCGCGAGGCCCGCGCGCAGCATGGCACAGATCGCGTTCAGCCCCGACAGCGCCAGCCGGTCGGCCAGCAGGCCCGCCCGCGATTGCAGGGGTTCCACTGAATAGCTGCCAAGATGATCATCCAGCCGCGCCCGCCAGGTCACTGCCAGTTGCGTGCCGGGCTGCATCACAGCCGCCATTTTGCGCGAGGCCCCGCCGCGCACAACCCCGGCATGGCGCCCGTGCGCCGCCGTAAAGACATCTATGATCGCCGAGGACTCGCCATGCGGGCGCATGGAAATGAGGGTCCCCTCATCTTGCCATTCCATCGCCGGACTATCGCGCGCGGCGGTTCAATCTGCCAGCCCTTCTTCGGCCAGCAGGTGCCGCCCGGCGCGGTCTTCCACCTCGATCACCCACAGATCCGGGTCGAAGCTGCGCTGGCGCGCAATGGCGGCATCGACCGCGGCCTCGTCGCCCTGCGCCAGCACGATCCAGGCCCGCGCCCCCGACATCAGGTCGAACGAGCGTTGAAAGGCCAGCGCCTGCCCGTCCAGCGTGTTCAACTTGACCAGCACCGCCCCCGCCGTGTCATCGCCATGCGCCACGACGAAAGCCGGAATATCGGCCAGCCGCAGCCGCGCCAGATAGGCATGAACCCAGAAATCAGCGGTCAGTCGCATGGCGGTTTTCCAAACATAAGAGGCAGCGCCCGGTCAAAGACAGGGTCAGTTGCCGTCTTTGAAGTCCAACCCCATTTCCGAATAACGCTCTGGTTCTTCCAGCCAGTTCGGGCGCACCTTGACCTGAAGGAACAGGTGCACCGTGCGGCCCAGAAACTCGCACAGATCAGTGCGGGCAGCCTGGCCCACAGCTTTGACAGTTTCGCCCTTGTTGCCCAGCACGATACCCTTGTGGCCATCGCGGGCGACGTAGATGATCTGGTCGATCCGGGTAGAGCCGTCCTTGCGGTCTTCCCATTTCTCGGTCTCGACGGTCAGTTGATAGGGCAGTTCTTCATGCAGACGCAGCGTCAACTTTTCGCGGGTCACTTCGGCGGCGATCATCCGCATCGGCAGATCGGCAATCTGATCTTCGGGGTAGAACCACGGGCCGCTGGGCATTTCTTCGCCCAGCCACGCGCGCAGCTTGTCAACGCCATAGCCCTTTTCGGCCGAAATCATGAAGGTCTCGGCAAAGGGAAACGCCTCGTTCAGCTTTTGCGACAGGGCCAGCAGAACTTCGGCCTTCACCCGGTCGATCTTGTTGATCGCCAGCGCGACTTTCTGGCCCTGGGGCACACGGTCACGCATGCTGTCGATGATGGCCTGGGTGCCGTCGGTCAAGCCGCGATGCGCCTCGACCAGCAGCACGATCAGGTCGGCATCCGCAGCCCCACCCCAGGCCGCCGCAACCATGGCGCGGTCAAGGCGACGACGCGGGCGAAACAGGCCAGGCGTGTCGACGAACACGATCTGCGCCGCCCCTTCCATCGCAATACCGCGAATACGGGCGCGCGTGGTCTGCACCTTGTGTGTCACGATCGACACCTTGGAGCCGACCATGCGGTTCAGCAGCGTCGACTTGCCGGCATTCGGCTCGCCGATCAGCGCGACAAAGCCTGCGCGGGTCTTGCCGTCGCCATCCGGCATCGTCTGATCTTCGCTCATGTCTCTTGCTCCATCCGCGTCAGCAGATTGCGGGCGGCGGCCTGTTCGGCGGCACGCTTTGTTCTGTCCTGCGCTGTTTCATTCGCATCGTTGTCCAACCGCACCTCCACCGTGAAAACAGGTTGATGATCGGGGCCGGACCGGCTGATTTCGGTATAGTTCGGCGGTGCCATGCCACGGGCCTGCGCCCATTCCTGCAAAGAGGATTTCGGGTCGCGCGCGTCATCATCGACATTCGCAATCCGCTGCGCCCAAAGTTGCCGCACCAGGGCCTGGGCCGCGCCAAAACCGCTGTCGACATAGACCGCCGCAATCACCGCTTCCATCGCATCGCCCAAAAGCGCCTCTTTGCGCCGCCCGCCTGACATCATCTCGGAGCGGCCCAGTTTCAGCACATCGCCGAGGCCGATCTCGCGGGCGATATCGGCGCAGGTTTCCTTGCGGACAAGCGCATTGAAACGCGGCGCAAGCTGCCCCTCCGAGGCCGAGGTATCGGCCGACAGCACCGCCTCGGCCATCACAAGGCCCAGCACCCGGTCGCCCAGAAACTCAAGTCGCTGGTTGTCGGGCCGCGTCGGCGACGAGATCGAGGAGTGTGTCACAGCCTGAACCAGCAATTCGGGGTTCCGGAATGAATGCCCCAGCCTTGCCTCAAAAGCGCGAAGGTCCGCAGAGAGTTTCACTCAACCGCCTTGAAGAAACGGTCGGACCGCCAGGTCCAGAAATACAGCATTGACTTGCCGGCAGACGAGAACATGATCCGGTCAGCACGCCCGATCAGGTTTTCAGCGGGCACGAAGCCGACCCCGCCGACGGCCTGGCTATAGCGGCTGTCCTGACTGTTGTCACGGTTGTCGCCCATGAAGAAGTACTGGCCCGCCGGCACGGTAAAGACATCGGTATTGTCACCGAATCCGTTGGTGTCGATGTTCAGCACGTCGTGCTTGCGGCCATTCGGCAGGGTCTCGGTAAAGCGCGATTTGGTGCAGTTCGCGCCAATTCCCACGGCCCCTGCCGAATTCTCGCAGCGCGGCAGATTGCCCATCGGGCCCTGTCGGTCATAGACCTCGTCGAAAACACCGTTCGGTGTCTGCGGCAGTTCCTTGCCGTTCAGAATGACCACACCCTGACGGATCTGGATCTTGTCGCCCGGCAACCCGATCAGGCGCTTGATGAAATCCGCGCCGTTGACAGGATGGCGGAACACCACAACATCGCCGCGCTCGGGTTCAGAGAACAAAAGCCGCCCTGAAATCGGGCAAAGCGAGAAAGGGCAGGAATACTGCGAATAGCCATAGGCCATTTTATTGACAAAAAGGAAATCGCCGATCAGCAGCGTGTCCTTCATCGACCCGGAGGGAATCCAGAAAGGCTGAAAGAACAACGTGCGGAAAATACCCGCGATCAACAGCGCGTAGACCACCGTCTTGATGGTTTCGACGATACCGCCATCTTGTTTTGCCTTGCTGGCCATGAATTCCGCCCTTTTCTGCTTTGCGGCGTTACATGCGCGTGGTGCGCATGGGAGTCAAGAAGAGCCTGCGCTTCCCCGCCCCGAAGGTCGTGCCTCTATCACCACGAATGCCTGCGCCCAAGGGTGATCGTCTGTCAGGGTAAGGTGCACGACGGCTTCATATCCAGCGGGCGTCATGGCGGCCAGGCGTTCGGCGGCCCAACCGGTCAGGTGCATCTGCGGTTGTCCGCTGCGCAGGTTCGTCACCGCCATATCCCGCCAGGCGATGCCCATCCGCAGACCGGTTCCCAGGGCTTTCGAACAGGCCTCTTTCGCGGCCCAGCGTTTGGCAAATGTTGCGGCCACCTGGCGGGGACGGCCATCGGCCTTGCGCTGCTCATGCAGGGTGAAAACCCGGTTGCGGAAACGGTCGCCAAAACGCGCGAGCGTGGCCTCTATCCGCTCGATATTCGCCAGATCGCTGCCGATGCCCAGGATCATTGCCGCCCGCCCCGATTGTTGCTGTACTGCCGCGCCGGCACTGTCCTGCATCCGCGTTGTGGCGCAGGGTAATGGCGCACTGCGGCCCTGTCCACCCGGCCTCGGCCCAGGCCGCCCGGCACAGCCCGCCCGGCACATCCTGCGCCGGCCACCCGAGATGAGCCGCAAAACGCAAGACAAATGACGCGGATCAACGTGGCAGCATGATCCGGGCCGTACGCAGGATGCAGGGGCAAACGGGCCCTTCAACGGATGGAGCACTCTCATGAATGTATTTGCACGCGCGATTGCCGGCCTGGCCGGCAGCACTTTCCTGGCGCTCGGTGGTGCCGGTGCCGCACTCGCGGACGCTACGATCAGCGTTTCCCTATGGGACAAAGGGGCTGATTCAGTGATGCTGGACGATCAGCATCAGTTCGGCATGATGAAAGGGATGATGAGCGGCAGTATGCCTATGTCTTTGATGGGCATCTCTGTCAGCGAAGCGACGGTTTCCGCCGGAATGATCACCTTCAACGTGAGCAACGATTCCAAAAGCATCATCCATGAAATGGTCATCTCGCCCATTGCCTCGACCGACGTGGCCCTGCCCTATATCGCGAACGAGTACAAGATCGACGAAGACGCCGCAGGACATCTGGGGGAGGTCGCCGAACTCGACGCCGGTGGCAAAGGCAGCCTGTCACTGGAAATGAAGCCCGGCCTCTACCTTCTTTACTGCAACATTCCCGGGCATTACATCGGCGGGATGTGGACGGTTCTGACCGTCACCGAATAAGGGCCGGGGCCGCACTTTCAACTAAGCGCGGCCCGCGCCATATCTATCCGGCGGCGCATTTCTTCGATCGCCGGACCAAGGCCGCGGAAAATCGCCTCGCCGATCAGGAAGTGACCGATGTTCAGTTCAACCACTTCCGGCAAGGTGGCAATCATCGCCGCCGTTTCGTAGTCCAGCCCATGACCGGCATGAACCTCAAGCCCCAGCGAATGAGCCAGGGCAGCGGCGCGACGCAAAGCCCCGAATTCCTCGGCCGCTTCGATCAGTCGCCCTTCGGCGGTCAGGTCACAATAGCGTCCGGTGTGCAGTTCAACCACCGCCGCCCCGATCTTTGCCGAAGCCTCTGTCTGGCGCGCCTCGTGCCCGATGAACATCGACACGCGGCACCCGGCATCGCGAAGCGGGGCAACAAAGGTCGCAAGCCGGTTTTCATCGCCGGCCACGTCAAGTCCGCCCTCGGTTGTCCGCTCTTCACGCTTTTCAGGCACGAGGCAGACCGCATGAGGTTTCAGACGCAGGGCAATAGCCTGCATTTCCGGCGTCGCCGCACATTCGAAATTCAACGGCACCGCCAGACCGGCGCGCAGCGCTTCGATATCGGAATCGAGAATATGCCGCCGGTCCTCGCGCAGATGTGCCGTGATGCCATCGGCACCCGCAGCCTCGGCGAGCAGGGCGGCCCGCAACGGGTCGGGCAAATCGCCGCCGCGCGCATTGCGCACGGTCGCAACATGGTCGATGTTTATCCCCAACCTCAGACGTCCAACTGGTTTCATCCGATTTGCCTTTCCGTAACGCGTATCTGGCCACAACCCGGACCACAGACACACCGGGCTTGCGCCCCTGACTGACTATCAACCTCAAATCCCGTCCGCAGTCAAAGCCGCTTTGGCTGCTCTGCCGGGCTTGTCAGGTCTGGCTGCCCGGTTTCCGCGTTGGCAGTCTGCGCCGACTGTTGTGCAGCTATGCGCTTTGCGAGACGCGCGGCCAGCTTCTTCTTTCGCCGGTTCTGATAGGCAATGATCAGTGGCAGACTGAGATAGTAGCCCACCAGCGCCGCAATTACACCCCAAACCAGTCCGCCGACAAGATACGGCAGAAACACATCCCGGAAAAAATTGTGCAACCGGTTCCAGTGCGCCAGTTCCGGGGTGAAAATCGCCTGGATGTTCCTCCAGAATTCGGCGCTGGCGTAGCCGAAATCAGTGAAGATTTTCAATGGCGACACCACACCCGGCTGGCCCAGAATCCAGTTCCCGAGTTCGACACCGAAAGCCGCTATGAATGGAAAGGTGATGGGATTGCCGACGAACGTTGCCATCAGCGCTGCGACTATGTTGCCGCGCATGATCCACGCAAGCAGCGCGGCAAGCGTGAAATGCAGGCCGAACAGCGGCGTGAAAGACACCAGAACCCCGGCAAAAATACCCCGCGCAATGCGGTGCGGCGCGTCTGGCAACCGCCGCAGCCGATGCTTCATATAAATCGCGGCACGGTTCCACCCGCCACGCGGCCAGAGCGATTCAACCAGAGCGCGGCCCCAGCTTCGTCTATTCCGTCTCTTGAAGACCATACCCTGAGTATTCCCTTCCGGTCAGGGTTTGCGCGTTGGATCGCGGTGCCTGCCGACTTCGGCAACATCGGTTTCCGCTTCGAGCGCTGTCATGACCATGTGCAGATGTTCGACATCCCGAAGATCGACGTCAACAAGCAATCGGTAAAAATCTGGTTTGCGGTCAACAAATTGCAGGTTTGCGATGTTGGCTTTCTGCTCTCCGATAATGGTACAGACGCGGCCAAGGACACCGGCATCGTTCGAGATTGTCAGCTCGAGCGTGACCGTGTTCACCGGCGCGTGACGACCGGAATGCCAGTTCAGATCAACCCAGCGGTCTGTCTGTTCCTCAAGGTCTTCCAGCACGGGGCAGTCAATGGCGTGAACCACAACGCCCTGACCGCGATAGGTGATGCCGACGATCCGTTCGCCCGGCACCGGCTGACAGCAAGACGCCCGGCGAAAGCTCTGATCGGCGGCAAGGCCGACGACGGGGCGGCGGGGGTCGGCCTCGATGGCCGTGACATGTGTCAACTCCGGGTACAGCGTCTCGATCACCCGGCGCGTTGTCAGTTCGGCGGAACCAAGACGCGCCAGCAGGTCAACCTCATCCGCCAGTCCGAGGATTTTGGCCGCGGTGCGCAAGGCCTTTTCGGTGGCCTTGCGTCCGACATGGTCAAAGGCTGCGCGGGCAAGCTCCTGCCCCAATTTCACGAAACGCCCGCGATCCTCTTCGCGCAGCGAACGGCGTATCGCAGCTTTGGCACGGCCCGTCGTGACGATATCAATCCAGCTTGACTGCGGGCGCTGCCCCTCCGCGGTGATGATCTCGACCGACTGGCCATTCTTCAACCGGGTCCAGAGCGGCACGCGAAGGCCGTCAATCTTGGCGGAAACACAGGAATTGCCGATGCGGGTGTGAATGGCATAGGCATAGTCAAGCGGCGTCGCGCCACGCGGCAATTGCACCACGTCACCTTTGGGGGTGAAGCAAAACACCTGGTCGGTGTACATCTCCAGCCGTACATTTTCCATGAACTCGTCATGGTCTTCCTCGTCCAGACGCTCTGTCAGGCCGGCGATCCATTTTGCCGGGTCCACCGCAAAGGGGTTCTGGGCGAGTTTGCCTTCGCGGTAGGACCAATGCGCCGCCACCCCGGATTCAGCGACTTCATGCATCTGGCGGGTGCGGATCTGCACCTCGACCCGCTTGCCGTCCCGCCCCGATACCGTGGTGTGGATAGAGCGGTAGCCGTTGGTTTTGGGCTGACTGATATAATCCTTGAACCGCCCCGGCACTGCCCGCCAGCGTTGATGGATAACCCCCAGCGCACGATAGCAATCCGCCTCGTTCGCGGTGATGATGCGAAAGCCGTAAATGTCCGACAGCCGCGAGAAGGAAAGGTCTTTCTCCTGCATCTTGCGCCAGACCGAGAAGGGCTTTTTCGCGCGGCCATAGACATCGGCATCAATGTCGGCGCGGTCAAGTTCGGTGCGGATATCGGCGGTGATCTTATAGACCACATCACCCGCTTCGCGTTGCAGCGTGATAAAGCGGCGGATGATGGAATTGCGGGCATCAGGGTTCAGCACGCGGAAGGCGAGGTCTTCCAGCTCTTCGCGCATCCACTGCATCCCCATGCGCCCGGCCAGGGGCGCAAAGATTTCCATCGTCTCGCGGGCTTTCTGCGCCTGCTTGTCGGGGCGCATGGATTTGATGGTGCGCATGTTGTGCAGGCGGTCGGCAAGCTTGACCAGGATCACCCGCAGGTCCTTGGACATCGCCATGAACAGCTTGCGGAAGTTTTCGGCCTGTTTGCTTTCGGCCGAAGAAAGCTGGAGGTTGGTCAGCTTGGTCACACCATCCACCAGTTCGGCGACATCGCTCCCGAAAAGCTGAGCCAAATCGGAATAGGTCGCTTTGGTGTCTTCGATGGTATCGTGCAGCAGGGCCGTGATGATTGTCGCATCGTCCAGTCGCTGTTCCGTCAGAATCGCGGCGACAGCAACCGGGTGCGAGAAATAGGCCTCGCCCGAATGGCGAAACTGACCTTCATGCACTTTCTTTCCGTAAGAATAGGCTGCCCGGATCAGATCTGCGTTACAACGTGGGTTGTAGTTGTGAACAAGGGCGATCAGGTCTTCGACGTCGATCATCCCAGTCGCTTTCTGTTCCGGGCCCCGGCCTCAGTTCGCGCCTTGCGCTTCCATCAGCGCACGCAGCAGCTTTTCTTCAGACATGTCGTCCATCATCGGGCGGTCACTTTCGCCACCCATCAGCAGGGCCATCTGGTCTTCTTCCGGCTCGTCCACTTCGATCTGGGTCTGGTGGCTTTCGATCATCCGCTCACGCAGGGCGTCGGCCAACTGTGTCTCATCCGCGATCTCGCGCAACGAGACAACCGGGTTCTTGTCATTGTCGCGGTCGATCGTCAGCGCCGAACCCGCTTGGATTTCGCGGGCGCGATGGGCTGCAAGCATCACCAGTTCAAACCGGTTCGGCACTTTGTCAACGCAATCTTCTACCGTCACGCGGGCCATGAGGGACACCCTTTCAGATCTGAGGTTAGGAAGGGTCTCTTTAAGGGCTGCCCCGGTCCTTGACAAGCACCTTATCAGGGCCGATCGCCCCTTCGCAGCCTCAATATCCCGTGAATTCGCGTCATTTTCAAAGGCAATGCGGGGCTGGGCGCGAATCGGCCGACAAGCTCAGGCCTCGATCGGCGAAATTTCAGCCAGATCCCCTTCCGGCAGGGCGCAGAGCATCTGCGCCACGGTCTGGCCGAGCACAGGGTGCCGCCAGCCGGCTGCGATATCGGCCAGCGGCACCAGGACGAAGCCGCGGTCCTGAAGCCGTGGATGTGGCAGAATCAGTTGCCCCGGAGCGGTGGTCGCCTGCGCCAGTGCAGGCAGGTCGCGCCAACGACGATAGGTGTCCGCATCCGGCAACACCAGGTCGTCAAAGGCGATCAGATCGAGGTCGAGCGTGCGCCCCGCCCAGCGCGACAGCCGCCGCCGCCCGTGCTTCGCCTCGACCTCGTGCAGCAGCGTCAGGGTCGCGCCGGCATCCAGGTCCGTCGCAAACGCGGCGGCGGCGTTCACATAGTCGGGCCCGGCCCCGGGCGGAAAACAGGGCGTCGTATAAAACCGGCTTGCCGCGACCAATTCCAGCCCCCCGGCCTGCAAATCGACCAGCGCCCGGCGCAGCGTTGCAAGTGGTGGTTGCGCACCTGACCCTGCGTCAACCGGCAAGTTTGCGCCGAATGCGACAAGAACGTGACCTTTTGGCACACCGGGCTCCTTATGCTTCCGTATAGTAACACTTGCACAAACCTGCATTTGACCGATACTTCAATTATTCGCCTGCAATATTTTTAAGCATATTTGCCGTTTGAGAAAATATTGACAGCGAGCATTGCTTTGAGGGGACACAATCATGTTTTACAAGGACGAACGGCTTGCGCTGTTCATAGACGGGTCGAACCTTTACGCCGCAGCAAAGGCGCTCGGGTTTGACATCGACTACAAGCTTCTCCGACACGAGTTCATGCGTCGTGGCAAGATGCTGCGGGCATTCTACTACACCGCGTTGCTGGAGAATGACGAGTATTCGCCGATCCGCCCACTGGTCGACTGGCTGCACTACAACGGCTATTCGATGGTGACAAAGGCGGCGAAGGAATACACCGACAGCCAGGGCCGCCGCAAGGTCAAGGGCAACATGGATATCGAACTGACGGTCGACGCGATGGAGCTTGCCCCACGCATCGACCATGCCGTGCTGTTCTCGGGCGACGGCGACTTCCGGCCGCTGGTCGAAAGCCTCCAGCGTCAGGGCGTCAGGGTCTCGGTGGTGTCAACCATCCGCAGCCAGCCGCCG
>TARA_R110002096_G_scaffold244890_1_pt1 | contig 11073 bp, 10 predicted proteins | sample TARA_R110002096 | Tara Oceans TARA_R110002096 (sample SAMEA4397295) | marine metagenome | biome: Polar Biome; feature: [DCM] deep chlorophyll maximum layer (ENVO:01000326); material: water (ENVO:00002006), including particulate matter (ENVO:01000060) such as... | depth 35 m
CGCTGAATTGTTCTCTAAAACAACTACAAGAAGTACTTTCTTACGGGTAGACCCGTCACTTACTGAAGCAGAAGCACGTAAACGATATATAGACCCGCAGGTTGTAGAAGCAATATACCAAACCAAACTTAGAAGTCGTGGCGGTGCGGCGAATACAACGTCTGAACAAGATACGTCATTACGTGCAGCGGCCCTACAAGAAGCGACCAATGCTGGGAAGACTGATTTAGAAAAACTTGCCGCGTGGAAAGAATTAAGGAAAGACTATACCGCTTTAGGAGCAGACGGGCAGCGGTTGTATAAGACGTGGCGTAATGCTTATCGCAGTATGTACGACAAAATACTTGACGTGTTAGATGCCCGTCTAACAGAAGACATACCAGACGGTGCAGCGCGAAAGAAAGTCGTTAACGAGTTATATGCAAAATTAGCGGATAACGGTGTCGTTGATCCGTACTTCCCGTTGCTACGTACGGGCAAATTCTGGTTAGAGTACAACGCTATAGACCCTGACACAGGTAACGTAGAGTACTACGTTGAAGCTTTTGCAACTCGTGCAGAAAGAAGGGACGCTACAAAAGAAGTACGTTCGCATTGGATGGAGCCCAAAGGCAAACATAAAGTCACTATTGAAGCCCAAATAACCGCTGCTATGAAAAGCCCGAATATAAAAACGCGCGCTGAAGCAGTCGATTCTATCAGCGGGGTTAACGCGTTCTCTAACATTAAAAAAGCAAACTACAAGAATGCCCCGTCAACGTCGTTCGTTAATAATACTCTAAACGTGTTACAGGCAAACAACGTAGGAGAAGAAGTACAAGAGCAAGTCATGCGGTTGTTCTTAGATTCTTTACCAGAACGGTCTTTTGCCAACTCTTTCCGACACCGTAAAGATACCCGAGGTTTTATAGCAGACGTTACCCCAATACAACGGCAAATACCTACGTTTGATGTTATCAAGGGGTTGCAGAGTCGAGCACTAAACGTGTCTCATCAACTGGCGCAACTACAATACGGTGGAGACATACGTGCATACGCTAGTAAATTGGAAAAAGATTTAGCGCTCATAAACAAAGACAGCTCTATACCCCGAGAAGAACGTGACCTTACTATGTTGTTGGGAGAAGAACTTGCTCAAAGAGCTTCATGGGCCGCAAGCCCCAACGTAGAAGAGTGGGCTAAATTCTTCACCAGCATAGGGTTTAACGCCACGTTAGGGTTCAACATATCTTCTGCGTTGGTGAACTTGTCGCAACTTCCTATGGTCGCCGTGCCCTATTTGGGCGGAAAATACGGGGATACCTTTACAGACGGTATATCTAAAGCAAGTAAGGCTATGGGTAACGCTACAAGGCTGATCCTGAATAGTGGTTTAGAACGGACGGTAGAAACGTACGGCCCAGAACTGGGTAAAGACGTTACGAAGAAGAAAGGTGCGTTGTGGGGTCTCGATAACTACGACTACAACGACCCTAATTTGCCATCTCATATAGCAATGTATAAGACGCTGGTGGTGCAAGCGAAGAACCTAGGTCAGCTTAATAAGTCTATGATCCAAGCGGTGTTAGACCTCGATAACATCGATGCTCCTATGGCTAAAATCAATGCTGTTTCAGGATTTGTATTTCACCACACAGAGCAGTTTAACCGTCAAGTTACGATGGCTATGGCGTACGATTTAGGTATGCAGAAAAAACTAAAAGATAAAAACCTTGGGCCTAACGACTGGAATAGACTAGATCAATCAGACTTAGATGCGATTGCCTTTGAAGCAATTAACGATACTGAACTAACCAACGGCGGCATAGCGGCGTCTGCTGCCCCTAGATGGGCGCAACACGGTGTCGGTAAAGTCGTATTCTTGTTCAAGCGATACGCTTCGTCTATGTACTACCTGTTGAGTAAACTTACCCGCGACAGTATCGTAAGTAAAGACCCTGCCATGAAAGCTATGGCAAGAAGGCAGCTTGCAGGTGTTTTCGGGGGTGCTGGGCTGGTTTCTGGTCTACAAGGGCTTCCGTTGTTCGGTACCTTAGCGTTCGTCCATAACTTGTTCCAAGAAGACGACGAAGAAGATTTTGAAACTGGCGTCCGTAAGTACTTCGGTGAGGGTATGTACGGTGGTCTAGGTAACTTCGTACTTGGTGTAGACGTTGCCGGTAGAATGGGTCTGTCCAACTTAGTGTTCCGTGACCGGCTTATAGAAAAAGACCAAAGCATACTTTGGACTGTTGGTGAGATGTTTGGTGGCCCTGTAATCGGGTACGGTTTGCAAGTAGAACGCGGGTTGAATTTAATCGCTGACGACGAACTAGCGCGTGGTATAGAGGCAATGTCCCCTGCTGCCTTACGAAACGTAATTAAAGCCGTCCGGTTTAGTTCAGACGGGGCAAAGAACTTACGGGGGGATTCGATTGTTGAGGACATTCACGGAGGCCATTTGTTCGCACAAGCAGTCGGTTTTGCCCCCGCAGCATACACGCAGCAGCTACAGAAAAATTCAGCCGAAACAAAAGTAAGCCGCTCGGTATCTGAAGAGAAGACTAAACTTCTTAGGCGTTACTATAAATTCTTACGTGACGGCGACTCTCTGGGCATGCAAGAAATACAGGGAGATATGATCAACTTCAATGCGCGTCACCCAGAAGTAGGTATTACGCCCAAGACCATTAAGAAGTCTATGGCTATGCACATAAAGACGACCGCCGAAACAGTCAACGGTATCAGGGTAGCACCCAGACGGCTTGCACTAGCGCAAGAATCTATGGGTGAATGGGACGATACGTTGACGGTGTGGCAAGCAATGGGGTTGTAGGCTAGGTCTCCGTGTGCGCTTGCTCTGCGTCGATTATCTGTAGGGCGCTCAGTATAATCTGATCGGCACCTGCGTCTAATACGTTACTGTCGCGTAGTTTAACCAGCGTCATCCACGCGAGTAACAATTCTTTTTTAGTTGCTTCCATGAGATTCTCCTGTGGCAGGAGTTGGAATACCCCCTCCGAAGAGGGGGGTGCTTCTTAGAGCAGGAGGATGACAGAACGTTGTTTGCGAGAAGGGTACGCGCTGTCCCGGCAAATATATCATAGAACACGCCATATACAAACACCCCATTTCTCGCCCATAACCCCGATCTGAACCTCTATATCCCAACCTTTACCTGCGGTTATTGTTTTAGCTTCCGCTATTGCTTTTGCAGTGTTGATGCAGGGTACAAAAATAGATGTACCTACTGCCATCGCACTCCATTCCACTACGATCCGTACCCCGTCAGGGCATAGATCATACGTTCTCAGAACTCCCCGACCCATCAGTTTCCTCGGCAAATTGAACAACCAGTACGTCCGTAGGGGGCATCCTAAATTGGGTGCCCTTACCCAAACGCATCTTCATCTTCTTGGCCCCAAGCTTCTCTACCATCTCTTGTACGAACGCCGCGTAATTAATCTGCTGTTCACCGCACCACATACGGAACGGTTTCGGCACAAGATATAATTTCTTAATGTCAGTCTCGTATCGGGCCACTAATTTATTTCTAGGCACCGTCTCAGGCTGGATCAAAGAGTCCAATACAGTGCCGTCCTGCTTACGTAAATCACTCGTGCTTTTTATCCTTAAGATGTTATCGTAATGCTCATTGATGTACTCGTTTAGTGTTTGCTCTAGTGATACTGCCATATCTTTACTCTTATCTTTGTTATCTTTGAGTACTTGGATGATCCAACGGTGGATCGCTGCCATATCGAACTGAATCAACCCAAGGTTCTTAGCCAGTATCCCGCCAGACAATGCAAGCGATGGCCCTGCCGACCAAAAGCGATTCTCGGACGCTAACCCTGCTTCTTTGTCTACCCGAAGTTGGACTCCAGACATCAAATTCTTAACCGAGTCAAAATTGTTTATAACATGCTGCACGTAAATAGGCCCAGCGTGTCCGTAACACTTTTCAACATTAGCCGCAAATATATCCGTCTCTGCCTTACTGTCGGGACTTTTAAATATCTTATCGACTCGGACTTCTAATATCCGCTGCGCCTCTGCACTTGGGTTCTCTTTAACTAAACGTATACGTTCTATCACACTGGTGTTCCCGCTAGTCACTGCCATAAGGCTCCATGACTCACCCCGTATCCGTTCAGCGTTACTACCACTAACCATACGACCCCGTTGCTTTCCTGAAGTGAACTGATACGCCAACTCACTCAACTGTTTCGGTGTCGCGTTAGTCATCTCATCAATAAACAACGGCAAGTTATGTAATACTTCCGAGCGGTTCATCTTGCTGTTGTGTGTATCTCTATCATCCAAGATCAGATCTTCAGGGTCACCCCATATAGATGCAGATGCTTTCATCGCGGTTGTTTTACCTAGACCAGAATCCTTACTGTGCAGGTGGATGGCTGAACATGCGATACCACCCATGAACTCCATAAGGATTGACCCGAACCCTGCACATACTATGTACTGGTGTAGTTCAAATCCCGGTCTGTTGTAGAACTCCATCAACGCCTTCCATTCTTCAAGGGTACCCTTGGGCTCAAACGCAGGGAACATACCTGCTGTCTGCGCTGATGGTGGGTTGAATTCAATCGTATCTTTGAGTATTTTCTGGTTGCCCAGAATAAAAGTGGATGCCGTATCGTCTGTCCACCCAAACTGCCTATGTGCTTTATCTGCCATTTCCGTCGCCTGTAGTTCGTTAATCCATGCTGTTACGTACCGCATTAGGTCGTCTACGTTGGATATTGCAACCCCACGCATAGCCATCTGCTTACGAAGTTCTTCCTTTGAAGTCACTGCTGTCAGGGGTACTGTAAACTCCCTAACGCCATCTTTCGGTAGGTGTAAGCGCATTACCACCGCTTCCCCTATCTCCACATCTACTATGCGCTGCACCACATAAATATCATTGTGGTATATCTCCTTCTCTTCTATCTCCCCATCCACACTTTTGTTACGCACGTACACACCCCCATTTGCACCCCGTACGTATGGGAACGGGTACTTCGGGATTACGTACGTGTTAACAGGGGCATTAGGTAAGTCTAGTGCAGGTACATGCACTACGTTATCTTCTTCAGTGGCTTCCCGTAACGACTTACCTACATGTAATGGGCTACGTAACTTGCCGCGATTAGGGCAAGCCAAACATGCTTCAGGGTTTTCCTCCTCAAACTTGTTGCACGTATACCGTTTGTCAGACGTTAAGTTATCCCACTTGGCATCCGTTTCTTCAGGGGTATACCCTTCGTACCCACTAGATATCTTATGGGCCTTCTCTCGACTGCCATCACTACACGCTTTAAGGATCGATAACATCCCACGCCATATAGGTTCTGACACGCCATTCTGATTCTGTAAAGCATTATAGATCTGGACGCACCCTGTACTGGCGCTAGATTTTTGTAAGATATGCTTGAACTTATATTCTTGGTTTTCCAGCGCAGCGAGCATCATCGCGCTTGCGCCTTCTATTCTTTTCTTGGGAACTGGTATCAAGTCCCCACCAACAAGAGCAGAGAACTTGTCGAAATCAACTAATGCCGAAACCGTTGGCCCTATAAAGCTCACTGCTACAGGGATGTCAGGCTTGTAGTTATGTGTTTGGGGTACTCGCAAAACCCGAGCAGCATCCGATGTAACCGCAGGGTCGGCAGGGAAATTACTTCGGGCGCAAAGAGCCTTAAGACGTTCTGCTACGGGTAGCCAGTCATCTAGGCACACTGCCTCTTTGAGCGGCCAGTACACATGCACACCCCTACCAGAGTTGATGATGGTAGGACGTGGTAACGAATAAGTCTTACAAAACTGCTTTAGTGCTTGCATGGCTTCTGCTTGAGAAGCAAATTCTTTGGATGGGCCGCAATCAAGATCTAGGAAGAAGGACTTAAGATGTTTTACGTTATCGACTTTACGTGACTTGCCTTCGTTGAACGTAGCTAACGCGAAATAAACATCGTAGTCCTTATCATCTAGGTCTTTGGCGGCACTGACTAATTGGTCTATGGAACCATAAAACTGTTGGCTTCTTTTATCTTTGGAACTGTTGGACGCAAAAATACAATATAGCCCACTGCTCGATAGAACCTCCTTTAAAAATGTTGTTGTATCCATAAGCGTAGATCCAAGAGACACCACGGCAGGGGCATGCTTACGCCCTCTTCGACTAGTCTAGCCGTGGGTATTGTTTTAGGGATGGGCTTCTTCTAGAAGATACCCAAATTAATTAGGACTAATCGTCCCACCCATCAACAAGTGCACTCAAATCCGCTACTTCTTTCGGTGCTGCCGACTTCACCTTCGCCACTTTCTTCGGCTCTTTTACAGGTTCTTCAGCAGGTTCTTCTACAACTTCTGATACATCAACTTCTATTACATCAACTTCGTCGGCTGTTACCGGAGCAGACTGGGTAACGTCTGCAAAAGGACTTACCTCCGCGTCAACGGTGAAGCCTTCCACTGCATCAAACGGGGATGACGCTTGTAGTGGTATGTACTTGGTAACTTGTACTGCTCGTAACCGTAGTGATACCCCTGCTTCTCGCATGTGGTACGGGAAAAGAACGACCGCAACGTTCCCAATACTACCGGTAGTCAATGCAAAATCCTCGGCTAACTCTTTGTTACCTGCGTCATACTGCTTAGGCTTACTGGTAGCTTCTTTACCGTACGCCCCTTTCAACGTGGCTTTACCGATAAACATACCGTCATCAGTCTTCTTGAAAGGCATGGGGATCTTCTCAGGCCATTTCGCGTCACGCTTCTCAGCGTAGGTTTTTGCCATTACACCCATCAATTCTTTAGCTTGCGCTTCATCCATCTTAAACTGCATCGAATAAGAAGCACCATCGTCGAATGGGTCACACGGCACACTTCTATTTTCTGCTGTATCAAAACGGTATGTTTTGTTGATACGTGGGTATAGTACTTCAACACCTTTTATAAGGTAGTTCATATATGTTTCTCCAAACATTCAGTCATTTAATTTAAAACCGTCAACCTCATCGAATGGGGAAACACTTCGATCTTCTATTGGTGCAACAATTTTAGTCATTGCGTTAATAGTATCTTCGTGATCCTGCATCTTTTTGACAGTCTCTAGCTCCTGCTCTTCTAACGGACGTATCGGTCTGAAGAAGAGTTTTGGTGTATCACTGTTTTCGTCGAAATAAATCTTCGTGATCACAGCGATGAAAGGCGTCTCACGCGCCTCAAGGTACCGTGCATAAGCACGTAGGGGCATTTCCCCTTTTACTGCGTCCCCATAAATAGAAGTCGGGGGTAGTTGTAACTGATAAACTGTTTCCAGATCATCCTTTAAAACGACTGCCAAACGCTGCACGAAACGACATGCACGCCCAGAGCCTTTCCCAGAACCTCTAATATTGTGGACACAATCCAAACAACGCCCAGATTGACGTTGGTTATCTGGTACATCTAAAGCAGGGTATTCGGTATCGTTAGACCAACAAGTAGGGGCAACTATTTTGTCAGGGTCGTACTCATTTTTATAGTACATCCTAGACGTATAGGCAACACCGATGATGATAGCCTCAAGGGTATCTGTACCCTCAGTAGGTATACCACCAAACTTCTTATCCTTAATACCAATCCTTTTAATATTAGTAGCCATCAATAATCTTCGTCTGCATCCAAGTCAGGGACTTCGACCCGATCATCTTCTGGACTTACTTCATCCCATGTTGTATCAGGTGCATCTTCATTCAGGTCACTAAGTAATGCTTCCGATACAGCATTCAAGTCGTACCGGTACGTCTGCCCTATATGGATGTAAGTATTTTTAGGTATACGCCCTTGCTTCATCCAGTTACGGATCAAGCGTTCAGATACCATAAAGTGTTGCGCGACTTCTCTAATTGAAACTAATGCGGATGTCATGGTTACTTCCTTCTAACAGATATGGTGTATGTGGAATTTGAGTTGAGTCCTTTCGGCAACAAGTCAGGGTTCGATTCAAGAAATTCTTTCATGTTCTTCTGGTTTAGGCGCTTGTCCAGCAGTGCAGGTTCCCCGTGCTCAAGAATAAACTTGTGCATTTGATCCCAATCGCTAGTCCAATACGTTTGTTTAACCGTCCGATAGAATAGACCTTCTGAAGTCTTGACGCTGCTAACGTCGTGTTCTTTGCAGTGTTCCAACAGAGCGCCCTTCACCGCGTCCAATTGTTCTACAAGAATGCTGTCCTCTTTGTCGAATTCCGTCTTTACTTCAGACCGTCGATCCCGTATTTTTATATAGGTCTTGACCAACTTGTCTAAAGGTATAGAGGTTCCACTGCTCATTTGTAACTCCTTAACTTGCCGAACCATTGAATATAATATACTTTACTGTCCTACGCAAGTATATCATTGTATAAATCAATCATTTTTGTATGTATGTTGATTTTATTGTCCAACATTGCATAAACACGTTTTTCTATAGCCGATCCTTGCAATTGAACCACCGTACACTTGTGGTCTTGGCCTGATCTGTGCACCCGAGCGTTGGCTTGAGCGTACGTTTCTAGTGAACTGGTTGGCCCCCACCACACCACCGTATTCGCAGCCGTGAGCGTTACCCCATGCGCTGCTGCTTGAGGTTGTATAACCAACACCCTAGGGTCATCAGAATTTTGGAACCGACGAAATATTTCTGTCCGTTTAGCTGCGGGTACATCACCACGAATGACCGCTGTACTGATCCCATCGGCTGTTAGTTTACCGACCAAGATGTCTATAACATGTCTGAAAGGCACGAATACCAAGACCTTCTTACTGGACTCGTCGATTACTTCTCGCAGGACTTTATATCGGTGCTTGATGTCAAACTCTAGCGTGTCTCCAGTATCGGTGTAGACTGCACCGCAGGATATTTGTAGTAACTTGTTCATATTAACTGCTGCATTAGACGCAGTTACCTGCTCACCTGCTGCGTCCATAATCATCTTATCCCTTAACAAGTTATAGTATTTACTCTGCTGTCTGGTAAGTTCGACTTCGCGTTTTACATATACCATCGGTGGTAGGTCTAAACACTCTTCTTTAGTAAACCGGATAGCAGGTTGTAGCGCACGAAATACGGTGTCAGTAGCATTATCTTTAGGTACCCAACGAAAGTTACTGATTTTGTGCATCACTTGGTCACGGAATGACCCAGCAAAACGTGGTACTGCCGCAGGGTTAATGAGTTTAGCCAAACCATAAGCGTCTACTGGGCTTTGTGCCGCAGGCGTACCGGTCATCATCCATAACCATTTCTCCGGTGTCATCAAGGCGCTCAAAGTTTTCCATCGTTTGGTCTGAGGGTTTTTGTAATGAGTCGCCTCGTCCACAATAATTAAATCGAAGCCACCATTTGCTACGGCGTCTAGCACAATCTCAACACCGTCATAATTTATTATCACGTAGTCGGCGTTACCCTCGATGATTTCCTTACGTTTCTTTGCTGACCCATAGGCCACGTCTACCGTTCGGTGCATTGCAAACGTGAATAAGTCATTACGCCATGCGGAATCCATAATAGATAAGGGGCAGATAATCAGCACCCGCTTAACGCGCCCTACGTTCATTAGGTAATCTGAAGCCCAGATTGCACTAGCTGTCTTACCGGTACCCTGCTCATTGAAGCAGAACGCTCGTTTGTTCATGGTCATAAAGGCAGACGTTGTTTTCTGGTGCTCAAATGGCGCGTACTTGCCAGTCCATTTATACTTCCCTTCAATCGGGGAAGGTACCTTTATGTTTAAGTTCTTTAGGACATGGGCTTCATCAATGCCCCACTTCACCACGACTTCGTTATCAGGTAGTTCTTGGCTGTTGGGTATGACCGTCGTTACTTTTTGGGGGTTGCGAAGCCGCAAGAGCAACGCCTTGTTATCTAAAATTCTCATATATTTTCCTGCTAGAAAAGCCCTGCTTCGTCCACAGATAGGGCTAAGTCTGCGGTATCGGTATGAATTACCTACGGACTAACCTGATTTTTGTACCCTGTAACCGGAAGATACAGAGTACGTTTTTTAAAGACGCATCAGGCTAAACGTCTAGGAGATTTCTTTTTCTTCTTCAAGTTACGGCTACGATTGGCACTCGCACTCTCCACCTTTACGCCGTCCTTATTCGTACCGCCCTGTGCTAGGGCTTTGTTATGGCTAACATCCATACCTTCTCGTTTGTCTGCTTTGCCATTCTTGTTCGCATCTTTGCCTGTCCTGTCCATTTCACGTCTAGCTTCCTGTCGCGCCATACGACGCCTGAACTCTGGACTATCTGGTGATTTGTTTACTTGTTTCTTTCTGTCTTCTTTGTTTCTATAAGGCATCTAACTTCTCCCGTGGTAAGTGATACTTAATCATTTGGTGATTCTCTAAGTATGGGCGATCAGTTACCGCCTCAACCGTCATGGGGTGTCCTACTTTAGCTTGATAGCGTAGAGCACTTTCTAGAGCATCAACTTTGTGCGTCCAATATCCATCTACCAACCCTGTCTCTGTATCTACAACTAAAAACGATTCTTTCACTAACTTCTCCCGTTATGTGGACACTCAGTTACAACGCAGTGCGCTCTGCATAACCCGCTAGGGCTTGTGTTCCAAACGTCTTTCTCAAAAGCGGTTTCCATACTCATGTAATCCCGCAGCCATTTTTCCCATAGTGGCCCTTGGTCATGGGCATCATAGGTACCTTTTATTAAGTCGTTAGAAACTACAAACAGCAGACCACCACGTATCTTCTTAATGCTGGGGAAGTGTTTGAACATAGCCATCGCCATCAGTTCAAGCTGCCCCTTGTCAGCGTATCGCGCATTCTTGCCAGTCTTATAGTCTATAACCCACGCGCTATCGTCTTCGTCATCTACGATTACTAGGTCTGCAATCCCACGCCACCACACATCGTCGGCGAAGAAGTCGCAGGGTTCTAAGTTCTCGGTCAACCCCATCTTATACTCGCACAACTTCCGACCTTTCTTACCATTCAGTGCGTCAAGCGCACCCTTGGCGTAATCGAACTGTGGTGGTAGTGGTACGTTATCCCGTACGTATTCTTCGGCTGCTTCATGGAACGCAGTGCCGTAGTACAT
>TARA_R110002096_G_scaffold11071_7_pt1 | contig 11071 bp, 8 predicted proteins | sample TARA_R110002096 | Tara Oceans TARA_R110002096 (sample SAMEA4397295) | marine metagenome | biome: Polar Biome; feature: [DCM] deep chlorophyll maximum layer (ENVO:01000326); material: water (ENVO:00002006), including particulate matter (ENVO:01000060) such as... | depth 35 m
CCCTTAAAGGAGTCTTTACTCTTATACCCAGATACTAACGATACACGATCGCCGACTAGAATACCGCCGTTAGTCATTTTTTGGATTGTACTTTCAATTAAATTTAAAAACTTATGTGACATATTATTATTTATTGTTTTTTGCTAATTATTCTATAGCTTAAATATTATTATAATGGCATCTATAAATTTAGATATTATAACACAGGCTGATAGCGACCGCGGCGAGCGGGCGGTATATACTGATCTGCATTTTGATTTATCTTTAAACTACACTCGTAGTAATGAATTAGAGAAACAGCAACAGATTAGAGATATTATAACTGACCAGGATGTTGGTGCTATTCGCAACGCTTTTATAAGCTTACTAACCACATCTCCAGGCGAGAAGATTTTAAACCCATTATTTGGTATAAATTTCGGCGATTTGCTATTCTTACCAGTTAATGAGGAAAGAGCTGGTGTGATAGGTAGCAACATTATAACGAATATATCTAAATTTGAACCTCGTATTAAAGTTTTAAACTTAGAGATAACACCAGTCATAGAAAGTCAAGAATATATATGCGATTTTGTATATAATATACCTAGATTTAACAATCAAAGGCTACAATTAAAAGGTAATTTATCTCAATCCGGATTTTATGTGTAATTAGCATAATTCGTCCATAAATATAAATATGGCCAGTGTTAACACCGATTTTACCTTACCTAGAGATGCTTATACAACGTTCGACGCGTTAACATTAAAGCAACATATAAAAGACCGTTTAAATCAAGGTGGGGTTTTTACTGATCAAGACTTTGAAGGTAGTAACTTATCCGCTCTTATTGATATTGTAGCGTTTTCATATCACCTTTCTTTATTCTACTTAAATCAAACATCATCTGAAGCGTTATTTGATGAAACCTCGGTGTTTGAGAATATTAATCGAATTACGAAGCTTATTGGGTATAAGCCTACTGGATATAAGACATCGCTATTATCATTTAACGCAACTGCAAGTGAGTCGTTACCTCAAAGTATTTATACAATCAAAAGATTCTCGTATTTTACTCTTAATGGTATTAATTATTCATTTGTCAACGACGTTACGTTCGGTAAGTCTACTACAGTAACTGAATATATATCTACATTATCTGATAATACTCTATTATATCAAGGTAAATTCTTTGAGCATCCCATACAGACTGCAGTCGGTCAAAACTTTGAGTCTATTCCGCTGGTTGTTAAAGATAATGTTAATAATACATCTATTAATATCGAGCATGATTCGATTAACATATTTGTTAAGAAATTTAATACAAATAAATATATTGAATTCATAGAAACTGATTCGGTTTTTAATGAAGATTCGGCGGCATATGTGTTTGAGAAAAGATTAAACGAAAATGGATTTTATGATCTTAAATTCGGTAACGGTGTTAACGGGGTACGTTTAGATGCTGGTGATCAAATTTATATATATTATTTAAAGAGTAAGGGAGAAGCTGGTAAGGTATCCGCCGGTAATTTAGATGGTAATAATCTTAATATATTTACTACTTCACAATTTGAAGCGATATCTCCTTTCATTTACGAGCCGGATACGCAATTCTTAACCCCTAGTTTAGCTACTAATATTGCATTTACTAACAAAAACGCATCAACTAGCCCTAGTGTAATAGAGACAGTTGATCAAATAAAGACCAACGCCCCTAAAGCTTTCTACGCTCAAAATAGAATCGTAACTAGCGATGATTTTGATACTTTTATGGATAAGAATTTTGCTAGTATTGTATCTAGTTCGGTACTAGTTAATAATGAGTCTTATATTAATAATGCCATAAAATATTACTACGATCTTGGATTAGACAGACCAAATGATGATTCGAGATTTATGTTCAATCAGGTAAAATTTGCAACTACCAGTCAAATGAATCATGTGCATGTATATATGGCACCTCGTATTAAGACAGTAGATAGTAGTAATAATTTATACTATTTAACACAATCGCAGAAATCAGAGATTATTAACAGTCTGGTATCTACAAAACTAGTTAATACTGAAATTATACCACACGACCCTATATATACTGCAGTAACTATCGGACTTGAGCAAGTAGGTACATCTCCGGTAGTTGATGACATTGATACCACGTATATTGTTATCGATAGGTTAGTTAATTCTCGAGTAAGTATTGATAAAATTCAAGAGCAAGTTAGCAATATATTTATTAATGAGTTGAGTCCGGAGAATGTTGAGCTAGGTGAAGTAGTTGATATTAATTCTATATCATCTCAAATTCTTAAACTAACAGGGGTTAGTGGTATAAGAACGAGAAGAGTTGATGATAGCGGTAATATAATAAGAGAGATACCATTTCTAAACATATATAGCTTTAATCCTATTTATAGTGATGTTGATATATCAAGTACGTCCTCTAATTTATCATTACCGTACTTCAAACTACCGTTTCTATGGAACGGTTCAATTAAAGATAAAATAATAGTGGAGACAGTTAATAGCTAATGTCAATTCGAACACTCCTCGCCAATTATAATTTTAGTAGGTCTTATGAAGACTTACCACCTATCAATTTACCTCTTAGGATACTCAATAAGAATTATGCTGAGTCGGATACACTACTTCAAGTTACTTCAGCTTTTACAAACTCTCAGGACACTCTAACATTTTACCCGTTCTTCGGTGAGGATGTCGCAGGGTTTACTGATTATAGCGGATTAAGCGCAACATCATTTATTGATAATTACAGATACTTTATTGATTTCGGTGATGGCACAATTAGCGATGCCTTAACTGCAGATCATTACTACAAGTATCCAGGTGAGTATCAAATTACATTAGTTGCAGTAGATAGCGCTACCAACTTTTATAGAAGTGAACAACGGCCAGTTGTAAGAGCTTATAATTTCGTTCCAGATGAGATATTCTTAACATATAGTGAAGGTAACAGCGCTATTAATTCTACTTTTGAGAATCCTTTAGTATTAACAAGATATAATTCGTATCAAAGCTGGCCTAGTGTATCAGCAGATGACGGATATACAATTAATTTAAATGTATCCGGTAATAAGAGTGAATTCACTACTAGTGATGAATATTATTCAGATAACTATATTCAGTTAAAAAAGATCGCAGCGTTTGTACAAGCTAATGAAGGTGAAGATCCTATTGTAATTAATAGTTTAAAAACTAATAATGATAAAATATACGGTAGAAGATTTGTTGCTGCTAATATTGACTATGCTTTATTTACAACTCCAGTACCTGGTTCAATATTTCTCGGCACATCAGGTACTGCTGAGATTTATTACTACGAAGATTAGACATAATAATAAATATTGATATGTCTAGTCATAATACAATTATATTTGCATCTTTCGATACAAAGAAATTTAATGACCCGGAAAGTGGTTTTTTAAATCTTTCCGATAATACTGAATCGTATTTAAATATACCACCTCAATCATTAACATTTACCATATCTACAGTACCTGTTAGGCAAGATGATTACTATCTCGATTTTACTACAAATGGTATAGATGGCTTCGGAGCATATTTAAGTGCATTCCTATTACCAACTATAAATTACGCTCATCAGAATATATATTTTGTAGCGAAAGTAAAAAGCCTTAGTGCTCAAGCTCCAAAGAAAAATTACCGTAAACTTGAAGAGTCATTTGAATTGTTAATAACTCAAGACGATAATTTAATTATAACCTGGAATGAAAATGATAATATTCTTGTTAAAGAAAGTGCTCTATTTTTAGACTTGGTACTCGGAGATGGGACTATTGTAGATCGTCAGTTAACAGAATTTACGACTAACTTTGGTGAATTAACTAGTAATTCAGGCGGGGGATATTTAAAAGCTTATTTTAAAACAGCTCAAACCGGTACAGGTATAAGAATAAGACTAATTTATGAAGATGAGGATAATAGTTTAACATTATCCGGATACTCAACCCCTTTTAATATATTACCAAGTCAAGGCGAATTTGATATTCGAAAGGTTAACGAAAATAATAATCAATCGCAAAATTTTAAAGATCTTAGATATCAAGATGTTCTTTTAGATAAGCCAGTATTATTTGATGATTTCCTCGGTCAAATTGTTGGTACATCTAATGGATCAGTAGAAACCTTAGGTATTAAAGATTATGAAAAGACAGCCAACTTCGTCTCTAATGTCGCAGATTCGGAATTTGCTAATTTAAAATCACTGACAAACTTATTTAATGAGTTACATATACCGTTTGAAAGCTATCCACAACAATTTCCACCATCATTATCTAGAATACTAGATATATTATCAGTTGGGTTGACAAGACAAATTGGCGGAATAAATCAATATCAGTTAAACTTTAACGATAAAGGATATACCGGTAAGACGGTATTTGGTAAAAATAAAGGAGATTTACTAGATGTTGAATCCACATTACTGTATACAGGTAATCAATCGCATAATATTATAGCGTTAGAAAAATTTAGTGAAGAATATACCTTACTAAATACAAATATCTTAAGTGCTACTAATGTAGATTATATTGATGTTAATACATACGCATTATCGAGTTATAATAATACATGGGGATGGGGACTGATATTACCGAACGATGTAGACGGTATCGATATAAAAGATTACTATGAATTTTATGAATTTAATAATACTGTCGAAGGATCTTTACTGCAGAAGTTTATTGATTTCGATAACACAAATAACACTTACTTAACAGCTGCTGCCACCTTTGCAGATTACTCAGATAAGTGGGGAATTGCTGAGAGTGTTATATCACATAACTTATATACTAATTTGAATCTCATTTCAGGTTCTTAATATTTGAATAAATATTTTATATGGCCGATTTAAATACAGTAGTGTTAGTTTATAATAGTATAACTAATAATTTAGACGACGAGAAGCGGGACCTGAATTCCCCGTTCACATTCTTAGAGTATTTAAATTATGGTGACATATTAACTAAGGAAATAAACGAGATCGGGGAATATCAGCAATATTTAAAACGCTGGGAAAACACAACGAATATATCTTTAGTTTCAATTAATTCCGATATCCGTGCTCAATTTATATCATTCCTAAGCGAAATAAGACTGACTTTCACAACACCTGAAGAATCGCGATATTTTGATAATTTAGATCTTAATGATAATGAGCAATTATCAATCGCTATACCATTCTTTACTACAAAGATAAAAGAGATATCTTTATATTTTGCTGAAAAACGAGAAGAAGTATCTAAGAATCTAGACTATATTAAGACTAAAGGATCTGGATCTGGGGTAGATAAATTTATAGAACAAGCTCTACAAAGCTTGTATGTAGGCGACGATATACCACCAGGTTTAACGGCACCTAAAGATATAGGGGCATTTCTTAAAAATATTGAGATTGAGGTTGAGAATCAGTACGATACTTTTAATGATTACTATGATTTGGATCCAGATAAATCTCCTACATTTTACGATACTATATCTGGTAACCGATTTGACTTTTTTACATCTAATACAAACGTTATTAGTGCTAGTTATTTTTTAGATACGGATGCAACTATCCGGAGTATTATTAATGAACAGGGTATTGTATTATCTGAAATACCTGGATTGACTGTTACTTATGATACGACAGATTTAACTAATTTAGATAAGACTGCATTTGTAGATTACGTTAATACTAACGATCGACAGGACTTAAAGTATCTGTTGAACATGGAGCTAATAGAGAAGTATATGGGAGTGGATATGTTCTACCTTTCATCCAATAATACAGGCGATTATACATATAAAAAGCTATTTGAAGCGGATTCCCCTTATAGGAATTTATTAAATGTTAATAACCCATCTACATTATGCGTACCTGGTAATAGTTTTGTAAATGAAAGAACTGCTGGTAAGTTTTATAATCCTGCTCATCGCGGTATACTAAAAATGGAAGCAAGTTTCTCATCGACTATATTACCTGACGAGATTAAGCCTGATATGGTGTATATTTTTCCAGATCCAGAAAAATACGGTAGTATATCCGGGGTAGGTGCTAGTGCGAGAGTTAATCCGTTAGTATTTTCGTTAGATAATTCTGAGTTTAAGAACGCATCATCTTCATTCGGTAAATCGCTAGTAAAAAGTAATAGTACTGATCAAAATTTCTATTCATATAATAGTACTGAACAGCGAAGATTTCAACCAAACAATCTGGAGCCTTTAAGAGGTTTGGAGGCTCTAAATTTATCTGGTAGCCTTATTAAAGAATCTGGAGATATTTTCGGAAATAAGTTTTTTATTCTTAATAATAATGACTTTGTTAATAGAGAGCCTAATGACTTTAATATAAGCGACTCGCCATTAAATTTAAACAATACTCAACTATCTGATATAACAGTAGACTTAGAAAAAGAAACTATTTCCGGTATTAGAGATAAGCTGAAGCCAGTATATGTATATAATCTAGTAACAGACACTATTCAGCCGATATCCTTAGAATTTAATAATATATTTTCTAGATATGTATATGACCAGTCTCTATATAGCGAGTTAACAGGCAATACTTTTGCTGATCTAAATATATTTAAAAATACGTTCTTATTTAAAACTGATAGACATCTTATAATTGATAACATTACATATAGTAATACTGGCTCATTTTCACCGGAGTCGTTTTTATCGCGAGTTAAGGTGTATAATAATAAAATTACAACAAATCAAAATGAAGTATCTATAAGTAATTTTAGTAATCCTGTCAGAATAAAAGATGATCTACTTTATATTAAAGTTGAAAGTGATCCGTCTGTTACCAGTCCTATAAATTTAAGATTCTTCGATTTTTCAATATTTAGATACGATTTAAATACTAAGCGAGAAGTTAACTTAGTTACATCCCAGACACAAAATCAGAGTTTCTTCAGTGATAATTTTACTTTTGATGTAGGTTCAAATATTGTACAGATTAAAGATGTTAAGTTAAACTATAACAGTAAACAGAATTTACTATTTTGCTTGACTAGTTTTGAAGATCTTAATAATGCTATCTTCTTCCATGTTTTAATATTTAAAATTGTTGGTAATTCGTTAAATATTGTACAAAATTACGTAATTAATCCTAATAATTTTAATACTACGCAAAACTTTTATAATAATAACACTCTTGCAAATAACTTCCTAACGCAATCAATATCATCAACCCCGACACAAAATAGCACCTATGGCACACTTACGTTCTAAGCATACATTAAATGTTAACCTCTCCAACTTTACTCCAGATGTTGCAGATACCGTATATTCGCATCGTTACGCCATTCAAGGTAATACTACAGTAACTTTTGTACTGTCAGATATACAAGATAATATAACAGCTCCGGGTATACAAGGTATATATAATAATTACGGTGATGATGATGTAACAGTATTTAGCCCGGGTACTATTTCTGATAGTTTTGTTTTTAATTTACCACTTACTGCAGTAAATCATACATATTTCCAGACACAATCAGCTCCAAGCTCATTATCTGCTATATTTAATATTTTATATCAACCAATAGGAGCGACCAAGGCTCTTTCTGCTACACATGAGGTAGAGTTTTTAACATCATCGGAAAATATACTAGATAGAAACTTGGAGATTTTAAATACTCAGCTATTTACGTTAGATAGCGCCGCGGTACCTATTTTCAATTTAGAGACAGATGAAAATATAATATATCCCTTCGCATATTATGAAGTCTTAACAGCTGCAAGATCCGATCAAGGCGTTTATCTTAATACTGACCCGGAAGATATCGATACAGGGGCGGTATACTTAAATCGAACCGAAATTACACTAACCTCTGCAGTATCGACTTATGGGTTTGATGCCTTGAGCGGCTCTGGGTTTACTTTACAAGGTAAAGACAAATCTATATATACGATCGCCTTCTCTATTACAGGTGATGAAATACCGGTAACATATACTCAAAATACTACATCATTCCTACTATCAAGCGTACTTGATTCACCATTCACCACGAACGTATCACTACTAACGACCATCTCGGGTATATTTGCATCGAATAATTTTATTGGTAATCAGTTTACATCTATTGAAGTTAACGATCCGTCTATTATATTTTATCAGACAAATTTACTACCTCCAGAAGCTACTGATTATGTATATACGGTTTCTACCTCTGGTGCATATAGTAGCAATACCGAGGTTCAAGGATTTAGTTCAATCTATAATGGTTCTGACTTTATATACTCATATCCGACATCCGGCTACGGGTTAAGCGCGTCTCTTAGAATTAACACTGAAGGTGATCAAAGGATAACAGCTCTGTAACAATAAATAATTGTATGGCTACCGATATTAAGATATCAGAATTAAATCAAATCACCGTTAATAGTGATTTAAATCAACTCATTATTAATGATCGAGAGAATGCCGGCGATACTGGTATATCGAAGAAGATTCAAATCAGTAATTTACTGACGCCTAATATTGTTAAAACCGATAATATTACCGATTGTGCTGTTATTACTAGTAAAATTAACGATAAAGCAGTAACCGCTGGTAAGATTGCTGATAATACTATTACCAGCAGTCAAATAACATGCTGCGGTATTACTAACAGTAGCCTTGCTACAAATTCAGTAGATAATAGAACTGTTAATAATTCCGACAACTTTACATTTAACTGCGTAACAGCTGCAACTAACGTTACTACTCCTCTAGCTACTGTTACAAGCAAATTAACAGTCGGCGCTATTGGAGGCGGTAAGACAGTTAGTCTAAATGGTATAAATTACGATTTCCCTCCTACTGAAGTCCCTAATTACTTCCTAAAGACAGACGGGTCTGGTAACCTCACTTGGGAAGAGGCTGTACCGGGTGATGGAACGGCATTGGTATTCAGTGAGATATCGCCAGTTGGTACTATTATTTCATGGGCAGGAGCCGCTTTGCCATCTGACGGTAAATGGTTAGAGTGCAATGGCACGACGTTCGACGGTACAGATTTTCCAGAGTTATCATCTGTATTAGGTGATACGTGGGGTACTCATAGCGGTGTTAATTATTACTTACCTGACTTAAAAGGCCGGGCAGCAGTCGGTGCAGGTACTGGTAATGACGGTACTGATAGCTGTGCATTTACGTTAGGTACAAGTGGTGGTAAGTATAACCATACACTTAGTATAGGTCAATTACCTAATGCAACTGGTAATTTTAAAACTACAAGAGCAACCATTACAGAGGCTACTGGAGTACTTTCGATAGCTAGTAACGCTGGTGGCACTGGAAATACAACGGCCGGTGGCGATCCTGGTAAAAGCGTAAATTTCAATCTTGGTGGCGGTAACCAATCTCACAACAACATCCAACCATACGCGGTAACTCGATATATCATCAAAGCTCTACCAGATGATATTCAGCAGTTTGGTATGGACGTCGGTCCTGGATTATCTGCTCTCAATGCATCAGGCGGTCAAACAGCTAGTATAGATTTATCTAGCTCTGAGATCGGCTTAAAGGTAACGGACGATTTTCAGTTTGATGTATCTGGTAGACTTACATTAAATGATAATGTATCTGCTTCTAGTATAACATTCGACGACGATACAGTACTGACTACAGGTAAACAAACAGCTTTTTACGGGGTAATGGTATCTAACAATCAGGCTAGAACGACCCCAGCTGAAATGAGAGCTGATAGAGGTAATGCGAATTTTTACGGCGCGTGGGATGAATATTCAAAAGGCTTGATAAATACCGGTTCTAATAATGTCGGCTATCCGAGTACAAATTCCTTAATGTATACAATGCATGTGAATGTATTGCAAAATACTACTATTACGATGTATAACTGGAACAATGATGATCAATTTTATATCTATCAAGACGATGTTTTACTGTATACTGGTTCTAATTACACGTCATCTGCGCCACGAGTTGTTACATTTAATCTTACCGCTGGTATTCGGCGAATTGATATCGTTAAAAATGATAGCGGTGGTGGTAGTAATTCTTTCGAACTTATGGGTAATATTATAGGTACTAATGTACGGTTTATATCTGGATATTAAAAAGTCTGAATACTCTTTAACTGCTCTACCTCAGCGTTAAGGCGCTTGACCTCTTCGATAAGAACGGGAATAAGCTTAATGTAATCTACTGCTAGATAACCATTATCCCGTTCTTTAACAATAGATGGCAGTACCTCTTGAACATCCTGAGCTATTACACCTAAGTCGTTTCCTTCTCTATTAGACTCTTCATTCCAAGTGAAGGAATAACCAGTTAAGCTATTAACAATACTCTGTGTATTGCAGATAACGTTAAGATCGTCTTTAAGTCTGCAATCCGAGGAATAGAAGGCTATAATATCGGCGCAACCTCTTATCTCGCCGGTAACAGTAGTTACCCCATTTACCAGTAAACTACAATCCGATACAGTATTGTTTGAACCGATATTTACGCATCCTTTTGCAAAAGTTTCCCCCGTCGCGCTATCTACAGTAAAGCAATTGTTACTACCAACTCCGACAAATAAATCACCTTGAGCTTTTATAAAATCTGTTGATGTGATAGAATTACCGCAAATTGTACCGGTACTGCATATACTAGTACCTTGAACTATGTTATTACCGCATATAGAACCGTTAACCGTAATACCTAGCGATGCGCAACCTAAAGATAATGCGCTGCATACACCTGTACCGTCTGTAACAATACACTGACCAGTGCTTGGAAAAGACTGCTGAAGGTCAGTGCCAATATTCAAAATTGAATTAAATGTTGAACTGATATTTTGTCCTGTAAATTCTGCCATATAATTATTTATCCAAAAGATTAAAAAGTAACAACCTCTGTATATGGGTACTTTAAGTTTTTAATCTGCTTCTTTAATGTTTCTAAAATAGTTTGCTGATAGTTATATATTCTATCTACACATCTATTAAAAACTTGAGGCGTTATAGTCTCGTTAACCCCGACAAAAAAGTTGTAATCTCTATCAACGTTAATATTTTCACTTAATACAAGATTACTATCGTATACTAAATCTTTATTAGTGTTATATA
>TARA_R110002096_G_scaffold434386_3_pt1 | contig 11068 bp, 10 predicted proteins | sample TARA_R110002096 | Tara Oceans TARA_R110002096 (sample SAMEA4397295) | marine metagenome | biome: Polar Biome; feature: [DCM] deep chlorophyll maximum layer (ENVO:01000326); material: water (ENVO:00002006), including particulate matter (ENVO:01000060) such as... | depth 35 m
CTTTACATCGAAAACATGTCACTTTTGGTTGACATTAAAATTTTAATCTACACTGTTTTGATTGTGGTAAAAGGCAGTGGTAAATAATTTTGAAGCGGCTAAATCAATCCTTAATTTAGCAACCTATTTCTAAAAAAAATTAAATGGAAAATATAGCAGTAATCGGAGCTGGCACCATGGGAAATGGAATTGCTCATACTTTCGCACAATTTGGCTATCAAGTAGCCTTAATCGATCTTTCTCAAGAAAGCCTTGATCGAGCAATTCAAACCATTAGCAAAAACTTAGATAGACAAGTTGCTAAAGAGCGTATTTCAGAAGCTGATAAAACAGCTACTTTGAAAAACATTAAACCCTTTACAGCTCTAGAAGATGGTGTAAAAGGAGTGGATTTAGTTGTGGAAGCTGCTACTGAAAACATGGAAATCAAACTAAAGATTCTCAAACAATTGGACGAAATATGTGCTAAAAACACCATTTTAGCCAGCAATACCTCTTCTATCTCCATCACCAAGATTGGTTCAGTTACCAAAAGACCTGAACAAGTAATAGGTATGCACTTTATGAACCCAGTTCCTATTATGAAATTGGTTGAAATCATTAGGGGTTATGCCACTTCCGATGCGGTGACTGCTACCATTATGGAATTATCAAAGAAATTGCAAAAAGAACCTGTAGAAGTAAATGATTACCCGGGTTTTGTAGCCAATAGAATTTTGATGCCCATGATCAATGAGGCCATTTATACGCTTTATGAGGGTGTTGCAGGAGTTGAAGATATTGACACTGTTATGAAACTTGGCATGGCACACCCAATGGGACCACTTCAGTTAGCTGATTTTATTGGTTTGGATGTATGCTTATCGATTTTAGAAGTATTGTACAATGGCTTTGGAAATCCAAAGTATGCCCCTTGCCCATTGTTGGTAAATATGGTTACAGCCAAAAAACTTGGAGCTAAATCAGGTGAAGGCTTTTACAATTACCAACACGGAGGAAAAGACTTAGTAGTTTCTAATAACTTCAAATAAGCTTTCAAGTTTATTTTCGTACTAAATGGTTTTCAAAAAACTGCTTTTAGGACTGCTTACTCTGTATATCTCATCTAACGGAATAGCACAAAATACTCCTAAGAAATACAGTAAAAGCAATTCAAGAATTGAAAGCAAGCAACAAATAAAAATGTTATTTGATGGAGTGCTTCTTGTTCGGCTGAAAACAAGAAAAAGCTCAATTGAGGCTTTAAAGAAAATTGGAAAGTTCAAAAAAGCAAAAAAGTATGAAAAAGGACAAGTCGAATTAAATAAAGCTATCATCCATGCCTTCAAAAATAATTTTGATTTTTGTCCAACTTACTATTTCTTTAGCAATGAATCCAATAAAATTCATAAAGGCGCTTTAGATCAAGTCAAGTTCCAAAATGATAGCTTATTTCACGATTCTAATATTTCAGTTCAAACTAAAAACTTCTTAATTGCAGAATTTGGAAACATTGCTCAAGACACTGCTAAGTATTATGATTCCTATTATTTTGTAGAAAATGAAAAAGGGACATAAATAAAACCCAAGTATCATGGAGGTTCAAATTTTGGATTTGGTGCGCTAATTATCAAAAGTGATCAGTTTATTCAGCTCAGAAAACCATTCCCGTATTACGTTCGAACATATAATTCGCTACCAATCATAAGAAAGCCTAAAAAAGCCGTAAAAAAATTGAATCGGAAGTTATATCGATACTATAATAAGCAGCTTTGAGATTACCTCGAAATAGAATACAGGTATCACAACAAGTGATTTATAGTTCACAATTCGTATTTTACAAAACTTTATAAAAGCATCATTTCTAGCGTATAAATAAAAAATCGTGTTTTTTACAAAAAACATCAAATTAGTTCAATTCCATTGATAATTTTAACCCTTTGTAAAATACCTTACATTGAACCAAAATAATGTGATGCTTATTACTTTTAAGGAATATATTATTCGTACATTAAGCATTCAACAAACCATTAATTAAATGAAAAACAGTTATTTTGACTTAATTGATCAAACCTATTATTTTCCGCAAGAGGGATTTGACTTAAAAAACAATCACCTCACTTTTCATGGTATATCTCTGAAACATTTGATAGATAAGTATGGAACACCCTTCCGTTTTATCTATTTGCCAAAAATCGGGGACCAAATCAAAAAAGCAAGAAACTTGTTTAACCGTGCCATTAAAAAGCACAATTATGCTGGAAAATACTTTTATTGCTACTGCACCAAATGCAATCACTTTTCTCATGTGATTACTGAAGCCTTGAAACACGATGTTAACTTAGAAACTTCCTCTTCTTTTGATATTGATTTGATTCTGAACCTTCATAAAGAAGGAAAAATCGATAAAAAAAGAATGATTATCAACAACGGATATAAAACCACCGAATACCTTGAAAAAATTGTCAGCTTAATTGAGTTGGGTTTTTCTAATGTAGTGATTGTATTAGACAGCATTCCGGAAATTGAACGAATTAAGGCTTTAAAATGCAGTAAGAAAATTAAAATTGGCTTGAGAATGGCAATTAATGAGGAACCACAAGCTTCTTACTATACTTCTAGATTGGGAATTCCACATGGTGAAGTTATCAACTTTTATGAAAATCATTTAAAAGATTTGGAAAATGTAAGTTTAAAAATGCTTCATTTTTTTGTGGACTCAGGCATAAAAGACAGTCTCTATTATTGGGGAGAGTTCAAACGAGCTTTGAATCTTTACGTGGACTTGAGAAAGAAATGCAATACCTTAGATTCTTTTAACTTGGGTGGTGGCTTGCCCATTAGAAACAACCTAGGATTTGAATACGACTATGATTTCATGATCAATGAAATTGTAAAAAATATCAAACACGTTTGTACAGAAGATAAAATTCCCGAGCCAGACATTTATACAGAATTTGGAAAATACACTGTTGGAGAAAGTGGTGCAATCGTATTTGAAGTGTTGGAAAAAAAGCAACAAAACGATACAGAGTGTTGGTACATCATCGACAACAGTTTAATGAATACCATTCCGGATGCTTGGAGTATACACGAAAAATTCATTTTATTGCCAATCAATAAATGGGAAAACGGTTACGTTAGAGCTGCTATTGGCGGAATTAGTTGCGATCATTCAGATTATTACAATTCTGAAGATTTAAACCAAGAAGTAGTATTACCAGAAATTAAAGATGGTGAAAAAGAACCACTTTATTTAGGTTTCTTCCATACTGGAGCTTATCAAGATGCCATTAGCGGATACGGTGGAATCAAGCATTGCCTGATTCCTTCGCCCAAGCACATTATTTTAGATCGGGATGAGCAGGGAAATTTGATTGATTATGTTTATAGAAATCAACAATCAGCAGATGAGATGTTTAAATTATTAGGCTATCAAAAAGATTAATTAAATTTAAAATGAAACGAAAATTTGCAGGGATAGAAAAGGAATTTACCACTAAGGAAAATTCAAAAATTTGGCTTCAATCCATTCCCTATGATGGAACGAGCACTTGGGGAAAAGGAGCCGATAAAGGATTTGAAGCTTTTTTGGAAGCAGCCGAAAACATGGAGCTTTACGACATCGAAACCGACTCGGAAGTTTTTAGAAATGGTGTGCATATTCTAGACACCATTAAAGAAAATAAAAGTCCTGAAGCGCTTTTTAAAGCAGTTTACAAAAACACTAAGAAACTGTTGCAATCGGATAAGTTTCTAACTTTTTTTGGTGGTGAACACTCGGTTAGCATAGGATTAATCAAAGCATTTTACGAGAAATTTGAAAATCTAACGGTTTTGCAATTAGATGCTCATGCAGATTTAAGACCTGAATACCACGGTTCACCATACAACCACGCCTGTGCTGTATATGATGCTAGTAAAAATGCCAACCTAATTCAAGTTGGTATTCGCAGCATGGATCATTCTGAGAAAGCACACATGAATCTAGAAAAATGCTACTTTGCTCACAACATGTTTGAAAATCAAGCTTGGATGGAGCAATCAATCGCACAAATGACGAATAAAGTATACATTACTATCGATTTAGACTATTTTGATCCTTCCATTATGCCTGCTACCGGTACTCCAGAACCCGGTGGACCTGATTTCAACACCACAATGAAATACTTGAAAAAAGTTTTCATGGAAAAAGAAGTTCTAGGTTTTGATATTGTGGAACTTGCACCAATGAAAAATAATCCTGCTCCAAATTTCCTTGCAGCAAAATTGTATTATAAACTTTTGAGTTATAAATTTGAAATTAATGGAAAATAAAGGCAGCATATCCAATTTTATAGAAACCCACTACAAGCATTTTAATGCAGCAGCACTTGTTGACGCAGCGAAAGGCTATGAAGCACACCTTGCAGATGGCAAGAAAATGTTGATTTCACTTGCTGGAGCAATGAGCACCGCAGAATTGGGAAAATCTTTGGCTGAAATGATTCGCCAAGATAAAGTTCAAATCATTTCTTGTACAGGAGCTAACTTAGAAGAAGATTTAATGAATTTGGTAGCACACTCGCATTATGAGCGAGTTCCCAACTACAGAGATTTGACTCCTCAACAAGAATGGGATTTATTAGAAAAAGGCTTAAACCGTGTCACAGATACGTGTATTCCTGAAGAAGAAGCTTTTAGAAGACTTCAAAAACACGTTTTTAAATTGTGGAATGATGCTGAGAAATCTGGTAAACGCTATTTTCCACACGAATACCTTTACCAATTATTGCTTTCAGGTGATTTAGAGCAATACTATGAAATTGATTCAAAAGACTCATGGATGTTGGCAGCAGCTGAAAAAAACATACCCATCATCGTTCCAGGTTGGGAAGATTCAACCTTGGGAAATATTTTCGCGTCTTATTGCTTAAAAAATGAATTGAAACCCTCTACCATGAAATCAGGTATAGAGTACATGGTTTTTTTAGCAGATTGGTATACTAGAGAAGCGGGAAGCGAAGGAATTGGATTCTTTCAAATCGGTGGTGGAATTGCTGGAGACTTTCCAATTTGTGTAGTACCAATGCTTTACCAAGACATGGAAAGAACCGATACCCCATTTTGGAGTTACTTCTGTCAAATTTCTGACTCAACAACAAGTTATGGATCTTATTCAGGAGCAGTACCTAATGAAAAAATCACTTGGGGAAAATTGGGAATTGAAACACCAAAATACATCATTGAATCAGATGCTACCATTGTAGCCCCTTTAATATTTGCATATTTACTTAATTGGTAAAACAAACAGAACACATGAGCGCAGCAAGCACACCAAATAAACCAAGACTTATTACAGCTTTTGAAAAACTCGAAAAAGCGATTCAGCAGCAAATTAAACTAGAATATCCTGAAGGTTTTAGTCAGCATTTAATTTCATTCACCAATAAAGATGGCGATAGAATCAGTGCACTTCGTTATGAAACAGAGGAAAAGATTTACCTAGTCAAAATGTCTAAAATCATTGCAGAGCAGCTGATTGAAGATGATGAAGATTACGATGATGATGGTAACTTAACCGATGATGCAAGAGAAGAGTACGAAGATAATATTGAAGACTTGGAAGAAGAGGATTAAACACTTCTCAATTTCCTACATTTATTTCACAAGTAATCCATTCGAGGCAATTCCTCGGTTTTTAAATATTTAGCACCCAAGAAATCCTATGAAAAATCCTTTGGTGGTTTTAAAGCCCAAGAGAAATGCCAGTTTATTAAGAAAACACCCTTGGGTTTTTTCAGGTGCGATTGAAAAAATCATCCTCCCAGATGACTTTCCTTCTGATAAAAGTTTAGAGGGAGAAACGGTAGTGGTAGGCAACCAAGCAGAAGAAATTTTAGGTGTCGGACATTTCTCTGAAGGAAGTATTGCCATTCGTTTGCTTTGTTTTGAAAACAAAAAAATTGACTTAAAATTTTGGGAAGAGAAAATCCAAAAAGCATTTGAGTATCGTAAAAGAATTGGCTTAACTGAAAATAAAAGCACCGACTGTTATCGATTGATTCACGCTGAAGGCGATGAGCTACCAGGTTTAATCATTGACATTTATGAAACTACAGCAGTTATTCAAGCACATAGCACAGGAATGATTCGAGCTGTTGACTTAATTGCAAAAGCATTGATAAAGGTTATTCCAACCCTTAAAGCAGTTTACAACAAAAGTGAAAAAAGCTTGCAAGGAACTTCCGATGAAAAATTTACAGATGGCTTTATCATTGGAAAAGGTTCTGTTCCAAAAGTAGTTTTAGAGAACAAACTAAAATTTGAAGTGGATTGGGTTTCAGGACAGAAAACAGGCTTTTTTCTCGATCAAAGAGACAACAGGGCTTTGTTGCAAAACTTTGTAAAAAATAAAAAAGTACTGAATACTTTTTGCTACAGTGGTGGTTTTAGTATTTATGCTTTAGCAGCCGGAGCTGAATTAGTTCACTCCGTTGACTCATCTGCAAAAGCAATTGCGCTTACCAACAACAATGTAGCCTTAAACTTTGAAGAGCACAGCAAACACAAAGCTTTTGAATCTGATACATTGGACTTTTTAAAGTCAAGTGATGAAAATTATGATGTAATTGTTTTAGATCCACCGGCCTATGCCAAAAGTAGAAAAAGCATGCACCGAGCTGTGCAAGGATACAAACGATTAAACAGTTTGGCACTGAGCAAAATAAGCCCAGGTGGGATTTTATTCACGTTTTCTTGCAGTCAGGTGATTTCTACTCAATTATTTTTAGATACCGTTACGGCTGCTGCTATTGAAGCCAATAGAAATGTGAAAATTATTCACCGATTAAACCAAGGAGCAGATCACCCAACCAATATATTTCACCCTGAAGGCGACTATTTAAAAGGACTAGTATTGTTTATTGAATCATGATGACCAAAGCCATTTCTTACCACAGGATTTGGAAAGTTTCTTTACCCATTATCTTCAGTGGTATTGCTCAAAATATTGTAAATGTAACTGATACAGCTTTTTTAGGCAGAGTTGGTCTTGTTGAATTGGGTGCAGCGGGAAATGCAGGTATTTTTTACTTTGTGTTGGTGATGATTGGAATGGGATTTACCATTGGCTGTCAAATTATTATCGGCAGAAGAAATGGAGAACAAAATTTTCATCAGATCGGTCATTTGTTCAATACTGCGCTGTATTTTCTAATTCCTCTTTCGGTACTTGTTTTTCTCTTTACCCAATACGTCGCACCTGCATTAATGACTTTTTTCACCTCTTCTGATGCAGTTTTGCAAGCATCCAATACCTTTTTAAAGGTTCGAGGATTTGGAATTTTCTTCGCTTATCTCAACTTTTTATTCATTGCATTTTATACAGGAATCACCAAAACGCGTGTGCTAACTTACGCCACCTTTATTCAAGCGGGAATCAATGTGGTTTTGGATTACCTCCTCATTTTTGGACATGGTGGATTTCCACAAATGGGAATTGAAGGAGCTGCATTGGCATCGGTAATTTCCGAAATTGTTGCGATGATTTATTTCGTGCTTTATACTCGAATCAAAATTGAGCGATCAAAATACGGTTTGGAACTACAATTTGTTTTCAGCGGCACAAAATTGATTAAAATTTTAAAGATTGGTTTCCCCATTATGATTCAAAACTTTATGGCGCTGAGTTCGTGGTTGGCGTTTTTTCTCATCATTGAAAAAATTGGCGAAAAGGAGCTCGCCGCTTCGCACATAATTAGAAGCATTTACATGGTTTTAATGATTCCCCTTTTTGGCTTTAGCAATGCTACAAGCACTTTGGTTTCCAATGTAATTGGAGAAGGAAAGCCTTCGGAAGTTTTGCAATTAGTTATTCGAGTTGTTAAATTAAGTCTTTTGTGTACAGGTCTCTTTTTACCCTTATTGTTATTTTTTCCACAAGAAATTATTGGAGTTTACACCAACAATCCTGTTTTAATTGCAACCTCTCTCCCACTCTTGTATGTGATTGGCGGTTCAATGTTATTTTTCAGCATGGCTTTCATTTTCTTTGCATCCGTTACCGGAACAGGAAAAACGCAGGTTTCATTGGCAATAGAAACGAGCAGCATTGTAATTTATCTCCTTATGGCCTATTACATTGGAGTTCACTTACAAAAATCATTGACGTGGGTATGGTGTACAGAATTTATTTACTTTACTATTATGGGCTTATTGTCCTTTCTTTACCTGAAATTTGGGAATTGGAAATCGAGTTTAGTTTAATATGAATAAAAATTTGAGAATCATTTTCATTGGAACACCAGACTTTGCCGTTGAAACCTTAAGAGCGATTCATGAGTCGGGTAGAAACGTGGTGGCAGTAATTACCGCTCCAGATAAAAAAGCAGGAAGGGGACAAAAAATACAGGTTTCTGCGGTAAAAGAATATGCCTTGGCTCAAAATTTAGCTTTGTTGCAGCCAAGCAACCTGAAGGATGAAGTATTTTTAAAAGAGTTAGCGGCATTTAATGCAGATTTACAAATAGTTGTTGCTTTCAGAATGTTGCCGGAGTTAGTTTGGAACATGCCTCGATTGGGTACTTTTAACCTGCATGCCTCATTACTGCCGAAGTATCGAGGTGCTGCACCAATTAATTGGGCAATTATTAACGGTGAAAAAGAAACAGGACTTACCACTTTTTTCCTAAAACATCAAATTGATACAGGAGATGTTTTGCTACAAAAAACAATTCCTATCAAGGAAAATGAAACAGCAGGTTCACTTCACGATACCTTAATGCTAGCTGGAGGAAAATTAGTTTTGGAAAGCTTAGAAATAATTGAACAAGGCGATATTCAATTAAAACAGCAAGCACAATTAGAGCATTCAGAAAATGCACCATTGGCACCAAAAATTTTCAAAGAAGATTGTCGAATTGATTGGCAAAAAACGGCAAAAGAGATTGATAGATTAGTAAGGGGAATGAGTCCCTACCCTGCTGCATGGACTAAAATTATTGACAATGATTCTGGTAAAAAATTGCAATTGAAAATTTATGAAGTCAGCATACTTGATGAAACTAGTGGAGCAGCTGGAAAAATTGAACTAAATGAAGGCCGATTAAAAATTGGTGCAAGCGATAAATTTCTTGAGATTATTGAACTTCAATTGGAAGGCAAAAAGCGAATGAGCGCCAAGGCCTTAATCAATGGCTTTGATACTCAAAACTATCTAATTGATTGATCCAAAAATCGACTAATTCCGATTGTGACCTAAGGTTGTCGCATAATTGCTTCTTATAATCTTCGTCTGGCAGGCAGGTACATCTGCAATATACTTAAAGAAATTTCGTAGCGACATTTAAAATGGTATAAGCCTTACTTTAATAATTGGCGCTATCTCTTAGCGTGCTTAGCGAATTCTCTGCGAGCTTTGCGTGAAATTTTCTTTTTTCTCGCAAAGGCGCGCAAAGTTTTTTTCGCAAAGACCGCGAAGTAATAATGATTGTGATTTCAGGATATCGCATAATACCGATAGCATATACGTAATATTCCAACTATCTTTGGACTAAACGTCTATAGCATCGGCATTCTACTTTACGGTATATTGTAGCGACATTAAGAAGTAAAAATGGTATTAAATCAAGGATTTTCAATTTCCCTCAAAACGCTTAGCAATTCAACCGGATTACTAAAAATATAGGAATGCCCCATTGCATTTAAAAGTTTGGGAACTTCAGAAGCCAATTCAGCTAATGGAAAATGCTTGTCGCGAAGATAGTGGACAAATTTTAAGCACTGAAAGCCATTGAACCATTGAAAGAATCGTTTTACAAAACGATCTGAATTGGTAGAGTTGAGTCGAATTTCTTCAAGTTTTATAAAGAAATTTTCTTCTCCAACAAACGCTAAAAAAATAGGATGTGGACTAGGTTTAGAATCATACCAATTTTCAATGTTCGAAAAAATTGATTTCAACAGCAAGAAAGTTTCAAAAGCATAGCTCAGGGTGATGTTTCTTTTCCCATCCATCATCTCTGTGATTGCCCTTCCCGTTCCAAATGGTACACGTTCCGATGGACGAGGGGAAGGAATGACACGTGTTGCATTTATCTCGTTTAGACGACCTAAGTCAATGAATTTTTGAAGAAAGTAAAAATCCTCTCCTGCTTTGCGTTTATTCATTCCACCTTGTCGGCAATAATCCTCTGCCCTAACCGCCATAGAAGAACCAATGGAATGAAATGCAAAAGGAAGATTTGCCAAAGCCAAGCCCAATTTATAAAAACGCAAATGAAGTTCATACCATGCAATACCTTCATAAACATCCGATGTAAATTCAGTTCCTGAAAGCGGGTGCTCAAAATAAATAGCACTTGCAGCAATCTTGGGATGATTTATAAAATGCTGCTCTATCGCTTTCAAATAATTGGCATCGCACTTATTGTCGGCATCGAAGCAAATAATGACTCCATCCTGTCGATTTATTTGGGCAATACGCCTAACTGCCTCATCCATTCCAATTTTTCTAGCTAAACCTACCCCTGCATGTTTCGCAACTAAATAATTCTGCTCAATTAGAAAAAGTTGAAAAGGTAAGCTACGATGTTCAGATTCCCAATCCCGAGCCGCTTTTGCAGCATTTAAGTTTTGATTCCTTATACTTTCAGAACACTCTTCAGAAGCATTAAAAACAAGAATTACTTCAACTGCACTTTTTGGAGCTTCACAGTTTGCGAGCGCTTCCAATGTTGGAATTAAACTAAGTTCGTTAAACACTGGAATCACAACAACTAGTCCTAAATCAGGAGATGGAGGAGTTTCAATCAATTTAGCTGTAAAAGCATGTTTTTTAAGGTACTGATTAAATGGCATTCAATTCTATAAATCCTTTGTTTGAGTTGGTGAAATTAAGGGAAGATGGAGTTAATGAATGAGTTTTTTTTATGATTATTGCTAGCTTTTTCTGCAACTAATAGAACAGGCGATGAAGCGGGGTTTCCCCTTCTCTATCTTATTTGATTGTTAATTAGTAATTAACAGATTAGTAATTGGTAATTATTGATTCCTCCATTTTCATATTCGTAATTCTTAATTGACAGATTCATAATTAAAAACAACTTTT